>Ga0123354_10017602_pt1 | contig 11197 bp, 12 predicted proteins | sample TergutLab28metaG_2_FD_97872 | JGI IMG/M metagenome (GOLD analysis project Ga0123354, IMG submission 97872) | Labiotermes labralis P4 segment gut microbial communities from Petit-Saut dam, French Guiana - Lab288 P4 | ecosystem: Host-associated > Arthropoda: Insects > Digestive system > Gut ... | reverse complement strand
GCTGCGGGCGTCGTCGGTGCTGCGGGCGCCCCGGGCTTCTCCCCCTGTGCCCTTTGCGCTTTTTGCGGCGCCCGCGCCGCCCGCGCCCCGCCCGGCTTGCCCGCCGCCCCAGGGGTTGCGCAGCTTCAGGCGGTCGAGGTCGCCGCTGGGCGATTGGCAGGCGTAGGTCAGCAGGCGCGCCACGTTGGCGATGTTCTGGGGCGGCTCGAGGCGCTCGGTCTGGCCGACCAGGCGCATCAGCTTGCGCAGGCAGGGGTAATGGTCGTAGCCCTTGAGGGCGACGTATTGGAGGCCGCCGGGCAGCTCGGCGGCCAGGCGCGGGAGCTCGTGGTAAACCAGCTGGTCCAGCAGGCTGTTGCTTTTGGTGGCCACCCCGACGCAGACTTTGTTGCGCTTTGCAAAGAGGGCCAGGGGCAGCAGGTAGGCCATCGACTTGCCCACCCCGGTGCCGGCCTCGACGGCCAAGTGGGTGCTGGTGTTCAGGGCCGTGGCCACGGCTGCCGCCATCTCGGCCTGCTCGACCCGGGGCTCAAAGCCCGGGTACATGCGCGCCAGCAGGCCGCTGTCTGAGTACTGGGCTTGTAGCTCGCCGATGTTCAGCGGCTGCAGCTCTGAGATGCCGCCGACCAGCTCTTGGGCGTCGTACTTCTCGAGCTTGGGGCGGGTCGTGACCAGCTGGCGGCGGGCGGCATTGAGCGAGAACTTGGCCGGGGGCAGGCTGCCCGCGACCTGTTGGATAAACGGCCGCAGCGGCCAGGCGGACTGGCTGAAGAGGCTGGCCAGCAGGTCCGGCAGCCCGGGCGGCAGCGCGGCCAGGGCCACCAGGCAGACCCGCCAGAGCTGGCAGGTGCCCAGCACGTCATCGAGGGCGCGATGCGTCGTGCGCGCGTCGGCAAAGGCCGAGCTGAGCTCTTGGAGGCTAAAGCTGCGGCAACGCGGCAGGGCGATCTGCGCCAGGTCGAGCGAGTCGCACCACGCGTTGTCGCTGGTAAAGGGCAGTGGCCGGGGCGTCGCGGCCGCTAAAAAACTGCGGTCAAAAGCGGCGTTATGGGCGACCACCGTGGTCGTTCCGATGAACTCTTGGAGCTGCCGCACGACCGCGCCGGGCTCGGGCGCGGCCTCGACGTCGCTGTCCGTGATGCCCGTGAGCGCCGTAATCGACGCGGGCACAGGGCGGCCGGGGCGCACGAAGCTCGTAAAGCGCTCGACCACGTCTGGCCCGCAGAGCCGGGCCGCCCCCACCTCGATGATAACGTCGCGCTCGGGCGAGAGGCCGGTGGTCTCGACATCGACGACAACGACATCGTCTTCAAAGGCGCCAAAGCGCTCGGTGCGGGCGCGCGCGGCAAAGCCCGCATAAGCGGCGGCGATCTGCGCGTCGGTCCCGGGAATCAGCAGGTCACACAGCGCCGGGCTGGGCTTTTCAGGCATTGGCCAGAATTCCTCCGCCAAGCCGGGTTATTGGCCGTCGGCCTGCTTTGGGGCCTTGCTGGCAGCGCCGGTGGTGCCGGCGTCGCCAGTGGCGCCGGCGTCGCCGTCGCTCTTCTCCCCCTTGCTTTCTGCGGCGCTGGCGGCGCTGGCGGCGCTGGAGAAGAACGAGTCGGCCTCGCCCAGCGTGTAGAGCGGCTCGATAAAGTCGATATGGTCCTCGTGGTCCTTGTATAGCCAGGCCAGGACCTGCGCCGAGGGGCTGTCTTTGCGCGCCCATTCCACGAGGATCGCGTCGTGTGTGCCCTCGTCTAGGTCGACATAGCCGTCGTAGCAGAAGACGTAGGCGTCAGCCAAGAGCTCCATCTCAAAGAGCGTCTGCTTGGCCGACTCGTAGATCTCCTCCTCCTCTTCGCCGTCCTGCTCTTCGACAAAGAGCTCTTCTCCCTGCAAGACGACTAAAAAGGGGTCAAAAGTGCCCTCTTCTTCGACCTTCGTGGCCGCCTCGTCGAGGGCAAAAAAGACCGCGCTCTCGGCCGGGTCATCCTCCGACAGCTCACCCATCACCTCGTCGCCCAAAACCACGCCATCCAACTCTTCATCTGTCATGATCGTCCCATATCTTCCTCTTTGTCGCCTCCCGGCGGCCTTTGTCACGTCATCTGTGCCCGCCGGCCCGGCGGCCTCTGACCAACGACCAGCTCCCCGATTTGCGCTATCATCAAGGTGCCTGGGGAGTTGGTCGGCAAGCACTGAAGTCAGTATAACCAAGGAGAGCTGAGTATGCGAGAAACGTCCGCTGGGCAGCCGGACGTGCAGGAGGTCGTGAGGGCGCAAAAGGTCTCCCGCATGTGCTTTGGCTGTGGGCAAGAAAATCAGATGGGCCTGCATGGGCAGTTTTTAGAGCTCCGCGATGGGCGGCTTTATGTGCGTTTTCGCACGCTGGACGAGCACCAGAGCTACCCGGGCCGGGTGCATGGCGGCATCATCAGCGCCATCTTGGACGAGACCATCGGCCGCATCATCCAGATCGGCGACCCGGACGCCTTTAGCGTGACCATCGAGCTGAATGTGAAGTTTCGCCAGCCCGTTCCCGTGGGGGTCGAGCTGACGGTCGTGGCCTGGCAGACCAAACGCACCAGCCGGGTCTTTGAGGGCCAGGGCGAGCTGCTTTTAGAGGACGGCAGCGTGGCGGCCTCGGGCTTTGCCCGCTACCTGATGCAGCCGCTGCAACGCATCACCGAGACCGGCCTGACCGAGATCGAATGGTTTGCCGACCCGCGCGCTTACCCGGCCGACGTCGAGGTCTGAGGGGCTGGGGTTTTCTCCCTAGGTTTGCATGTTTTATACGTTTTACGCGTTTATTAGCCCCTTGAGATTTAGTGCCCGTCAAAGTCTAGTTGGCTGAAGACGGCTTTTACGGCCTGCTTGACCGGCGCGTCGTCGGGAATTTGAACGAGCGGCTGGCCGGCGCAGTCATACTGGTAGACGGTCTCGTCCTTGCCGATCACGCCAAAGAGCTGAAGGCCCTGCTTTTCGATCTCTTGGCGTGTGCCCTCGTTGAGCACGCCGCCCGGCGCCCGGTTGACGATCAGCCCGATGCTGCGCGGGTTGATGCAAAGCTCGCGCACCAGGGTGGCGATTCTGCCGCAGGCCTGGACGCCGCGCCGCGAACAGTCGCTGACCAATATCAAAATGTCGATCTTGGGCAAAATGCCGCGGCTGATGTGCTCCATGCCGGCCTCGTTGTCGACCACGATGTAGGGGTAGCTGTCTTGGATTTTCTCGATCTCTTTTTGGAGGATGCCATTGACGTTGCAGTAGCAGCCCTTGCCTTCGGGGCGACCGATGACCAAGAGGTCGTAACCCTCGGACTCGGCCAGCGAGAGGTTCAGTTTGAGCTCGGCATAGATGTTCTTGCTCACCCCGGGGATCGGGCTTTGGCCGTAGCCGGTCTGCTTTAGGTCCTCGGCCAGGGTGCCCATCGTGGCCTGCGTGTCGATGCCCAGGACCTCGCTCAGGTTGGTGTTGGCGTCGGCGTCGACGGCCAGCACCGGCCGGTACCCGGTTTGGCAAAGGTATTGGATGAGCATGCCGCAAAGCGACGTCTTGCCGGTCCCACCTTTGCCGGCAAAGGCGATGATCTTGCCGCGTACGAGGCTCGTCTCGTCGTCAAACTGGGCGCCGGGGGCAGACAGCTCGCGCGTGATCTTGGCGAATTTTGTTTTATGGGCAGAGTCGGTCACAGTCCCACCTCGCTAAAGATGTTGTTTAAGGCCGTCTTCACTGAGGACGACTCGGGCAGGCTGACCAGCGGGATGCCATCGCAGTCGTAGGCAAAGACCTGGTCGCTTTGGGGCACGACGCCGATCAGGCGGAGGCCTTGGTTTTCGACCTCTTCTTTGGTGCCTGTGTCTAGCACGCCGTCGGGCGCCAGGTTCACGACCAGCCCCATGACACTGGGTGCATACCCAATCTCTTTGACCAGGCGGTCGATTCTTCCAGCGGATAAGACCCCCCGGCGGCTGCAGTCGCTGACGATGATCACGATATCGATCTGAGGGAGGATGCCGCGGCTGATGTGCTCCATGCCGGCCGCGTTGTCAACCAGTATATAAGAGTAGCTGGCGCTCAGGCGCTGTATTTGCTTGCGCAAAATCTCGTTGGCGTAACAGTAGCAGCCTTTGCCCTGCGAGCGCCCCATGACCAAAAGGTCGTAGCCTTTGCCCCGGGTGATCGCGCCATCCATTTCTTCGAAGATCATCTCGGAGACCTCAAGGTTACTGGAGTTCTGCATCATATCGAACTTCTTTTGGTCCAGGCCCTCGCGGATCTCGCCCAGCGAGCCCGAGACCTCAAGCCCCAGCACCTCGTTGAGGTTGGAGTTGGCATCAGCATCGACAGCCAGAATCGAGGTCTTGCCCTGATTGCAGAGATGTTCGATGAGCATTCCCGATAGCGTTGTTTTTCCAACGCCACCTTTGCCGACGACCGCTATCACTAAAGGCATCAGGCGCCCTCCTATAGCTCGGGACCGCTGTGGGTCTTCTCCCCCTACTGAAGTTATTGCTGATTTTCATATAGAGGATAATCTATGTGTAATTGTATTCAAGTTTTGCGGCGGTCGTCAAGTCTGGTTTGGGCGCTTTGGGGCAACTCATACACATTGACATTTTTCGATGTGTTGTTTATATTGGGAGCAGTTTGAGCACTCTGGATATCACAAGGCACTGACCCGAGGTTGAGCAAATTGAGCGTAGACTATACAAAAAATGCCGGAATACTGAAAGCCCTGGCCGACCCCAAGCGGCTCATGATCGTCGATATGCTGTCCTGCGGCGAGCTCTGTGCCTGCAAGATACTAGAGCAATTCAAGATCACGCAACCCACTTTGTCGCATCATATGAAAATCCTTCAGGATTGTGGGCTGGTCCGCGGCCGCAAAGAGGGCAAATGGATTCATTACTCATTGAACGAGGAGGTTGTGCGCGGCTTGCAGGGGTTTTTAGAGCAGGTCACGACGCCCCATGACGATTGCATTTGTCATGAGTCAAGCTTATCTGGTGAGGAGGATTGTTGCAAATGAGTGAACAGGGTTGTTGTAGCAACACGTCGGAGGATTGCTGTTCTGAACCGGTACCAAAGGTGAGTTGCTGCTCTGAGCCAACGGCGGCGACGGCAGAGGACTGTTGTTCTGAACCGGCGGCGCTTCAGAGTGTCAAAGAGTACTACGGCAAGACATTGCAGAGCGTTGCTGACCTGGCCTCTGGGGCCTGCTGCGCTACATCGGCGCCACCCGTTGAGATCAGAGACATCCTGCCGCTGATCGCGGACGAGATCTTAGACAGGTTTTATGGCTGTGGCTCGCCGCTGCCTCCTCTCTTGGATCGATTGACAGTCCTCGACCTGGGTTGCGGGACGGGCCGGGATGTCTATATCGCCTCTAAGCTGGTCGGCCAAAGCGGGCGTGTGATTGGCGTTGATATGACGCCTGAGCAGATCGCCGTGGCCCAAAAGTACCAAGACGAGCAACGCCAGCGCTTTGGCTTTGCCAGCTCGAATGTCAGTTTCTTGCATGGCTACATCGAAGACCTGGGCTCGCTTGGTATCGCTGACGACAGCATCGACGTGATCATTTCAAACTGCGTCATCAACCTCTCCCCGGCCAAAAAGCGGGTGTTTGCTGAGGCCTACCGCGTTTTAAAGCCCGGCGGCGAGCTCTACTTCTCAGATGTTTTTGCGGACAGGCGCATTTCTGCGACTCTTTACGCAGACCCGGTCTTGCGCGGCGAGTGCCTGAGCGGCGCCTTATATGTCGAGGATTTCCGCCGGATGATGGCAGATGCCGGGTGGCCGGACTTTCGTTATACGAGTGTGCGCAATATTACCCTCGACAATCCAGAGATCGCGGAGAAGGTCGGTTTTGCCACGTTCTCATCACGCACTGTGCGGGCCTTCAAGCTCGCCGACCTCGAAGACATCTGTGAGGATTACGGGCAGGTCGCCTATTATGACGGCAGCATCCCTGGCCATCCGCATTACTTTGACCTGGACGACCATCATCGGTTCTACACTGGAAAACCGATGCTGGTCTGCGGGAACACTGCTTCGATGCTTGTGAATACGCGTTTTAGTCAGGCCTTTACGGTGCTGGGTGATCGGAGTATACATTTTGGTGCGTTCGCAGGTTGCGGAGGCGCGAGCAACGGTGACGACTCGGACGGCCAGGATGAATCGGGCAAATCAAGGGACGGAGGCGCGTGTTGCTGTTGAAAAAAGCAGAGGGGCGGGAAGGGTCATGAATATGCGCTACTTTGTTGTTGATGCTTTTGCCGACGAGCTGTTCAGGGGCAATCCGGCGGGCGTTTGCCTGCTGGACGAATGGCTGAGTGACGCGCTGTTGCAGAGCATCGCCGTAGAGAACAACCTGGCCGAGACGGCCTTTCTGATCAGGCGCGAGGGGTTTTATGACCTACGCTGGTTTACGCCTGAGCTGGAGATCGATCTTTGCGGGCATGCCACGTTGGCCAGCGCGTTTGTGATTTTCAAGTTCATCGAGCCGGAGGCGTCGAGCCTGGCATTTGAGACGCAGAGCGGGCGGCTGGTGGTTGCGCGGGCGGGCGGCCTTTTGGAGATGGACTTTCCGGCGCGGATGCCCGAACCGATCGCCGTGCCCGAGCTGGCCGAGGCGGCGCTTGGCGTGCCGGTTTTAGAGGCGCATGCCTCGCGTGACCTGATGCTGCTGGTCGGGTCGGAGCAAGAGGTCAGAGAGCTGCGGCCGAACCTTGACCTGTTGGGGCAGATCGCCGGGTATCTGGGCGTGATCGTGACAGCTGCGGGCGACGCGGGTGGCGCTGAGGCGGCGGGTGGCGTTGGGGCGGGTGGCGACGCGGGGGCGGCCAAGGGCGACGCGGCTGATTTTGTCTCGCGCTTCTTTGTGCCCGGGTCGGCCGTGCCCGAGGACCACGTGACCGGCTCGACGCATTGCAACCTGATTCCCTTTTGGGCGACGCGGCTAGGCAAAGACAGGCTTTTGGCCAAGCAACTCTCAGCGCGCGGCGGCACGCTCTACTGCCAAAACTGCGGCGACCGCGTCAAGATCGCCGGCAAATCCGTACTCTACCTGCAGGGCGAGATTTTGCTAGAAGGCTGAGTACTGAGAGCTTTTACGGAATGCTGAGTAATTAGTTGAGATGTGTGGAACAAAAGTGCAAATGTCGTTCTGCCACTATAACCCAAGCTCAACGTGCGAACCACTGCGCGTCAACGTCAAGATAAGCAGGTCATCCTGTTTCTTGTAAATAAGCAGCCAATCTGGCTCAATGTGGCAATCCCTAAAACCCGCCCAGTTATTGCTGAGCGGATGGTCTTTGTATTTATCAGCAAGTGCTTCTCCTGCAATCAGCGTGGAGACAACCTCATTCAGGTCTTGCAAATCCTTACCTTGCCTGATCAATTTTTTCAAATCTTTTTTAAACCGACTTGTTTGTCTTAGCTTGTACTTATTCACTTAGGAGCTCAGCTTTTGCTTCATCAAGTATTTCGGCAAAGCTTTCGTAATTCTTTGCTCTCGGATCGCGAGATATCAAGTCGGCCTCTTCGAGAGCCGCTAATGTCTCAGCACTATAAGTGCGGACTTCGAATGGTAACCCTTGAGTATGCCGGATCTTCGCAAAGAATATTCTGATCGCTGTTGGAATATCTAGGCCATTCTCAGTAAGAATGTTTTCAACTTCTTTTTTTAGCTCAGGTTCAACGCGAGCCTGAATGAGTGCTGTATTGTTGCCCATGGCTTTGACCTTTCAAAAAATTTTGCCATACAATTATATGCTTTTCACATATATCTGTCATTAGAGATAAAAGAGGACTTTACTTTTTAGAGTCTGCCTGAGGAATATGAAATGTCAGTTTATCGGCCTTGATATACATGTTGGTTTATGGCCGGTGTCTGAACCAGGGTATGATCGGGCTAACGCGTCGCTTGTATTCTTGGTAGGCGGGGTATTTGCCTGATGTAATGCTTTCTGTAAAAACCGTGGAACCAATGAACATGACGGTTAAGATTATCGGCCCAAAAATACCGGTGCTGATTATGTTTTGCGTGAGCGACAATGCTGAAAGCCAAATCATCCACCAGAAACCTAACTCGCCAAAATAATTGGGGTGGCGGCTAACGGCAAACAGCCCTTGTGCCAAGAACCCGTTTTTGATATCAGCGGAGTATTTTGGCTGAGACGCCGGTTGTACGACAGTGGAATTTTTAGCGGCATTTTTGGCGGCGTGGAAATTCCATTGCTGCTGGTCGGCTGTTGTCTCAAAACAGATAAAAGCGACCCCCAAGGCAATGAAGAACCAAAACAATGCTGACGGCCCTGCAACTGGGTTCATGGCCATGTTGGCTACAGGCCAGGTAAAAAGTATGAAAAGGCCGACTTGGAAAAACGATATGAAGAAAAGACTAAAAAGCTGCCATAATAACGGGTTTTTGATTTGCCCCCTGAGTATGCTCCAACGGTAATCCTCATGGCCGGCATAGCCGCCCTTGCGGGCAAAATTGAAAGTCAGTCTGGCACCCCAGAGCGTAATCAATACCGCAACCAGGCAGAGTATTAAAGTAAAACCACCGCGATATGCGTAATACCATGCAAATCCGACCGGTAAGATGCTCCAGATACGGTCAACCCAAGAATAGTCTTTGGTAATCATGCCAAAAATGAAAGCCGTCAGGGCAAAACCCAGCGCCCATAAGCTGACGAACAGAAGCGGGTTGGCTGTTCTGATAAATGAAGGCAGATCCACTAGGCCTCCGGCAAATGAGATCATGACGACCAGCGACAGGCACAAAGCTGCCAATAAAAAGATAATGAATTTTTTCATAATACTAAGAATATCATTTGTTCAAATGCCACTGAGGCATTGAAGCTCTGACGAGTTCTGTCGATGAGGCCGCACAGCACCTGCCGCTATGCAGCTTTTATCTTTTTGCTCACAACTTATTGATCATCTTCTTGATATTGGCAAGCTTCCAGAGTGCTTCAGGGTTTACCTCGGCAGCGGCAAGCGTATCTGGGTAGTCGTCAAATAAAATAGTGGGGCGGTAGTCAGCTTTGGCAAAGAATTCTAAGTATTCCTGCTCTCGCTCATCTCTTGGTAACACGTAATCTGTAATAAAAGATTCTGCTGAAGCAATCAGATGTCCTAGTGTAGGTCGTTCGCTGTTTCTTAGCATCGGGTAAAGCTGAGAAGCAAGCTCATTATCTCTTCCGGAAAATCGATCTACGGCTCTTTGTCTTAGGGGCAAAGGAAAGTGATTAGACATCGAGACATAGAAGAGCAGAATTCTGTGACTAAGCACTTTGAGTTCGGGGTTTTTGATTAATAACCCATCGAGATAAAGTTTGAGGTTCACGATATCGAATATATCACGGGCAGCGACTCGATCGTAGAGAGCCTTGATCTTGCCGCCGATAAGTTCCAAATCGGAAAAGGTCAACACAGAAAGTGTTGGCCGCAAACAGCAAGGCCTGAGTTGGGGCGCTATCAAAGGAGCTCTATTCAGGTATATCAGGTCGATCTTGATTTGGTCAGGTCCCCAGCTTCCCATGTATCTAAGATGAAACGTTCTGCCAGCATGATCACCCCTGCCGCCGCTTGAAGTGTAACCAGAAAAGGTGATAGCTTCTTCTACGGCTTTCTCTACAAATGGTCTCTCTGCAAGCATCTCACCTCTGTCCACGGCTCCGATATAAGACATATCGATATCAACAGACAGGCGCGGCGCTTCCAACATGAAAATATTGATGGCGGTTCCTCCATGCATGCAAAGCTTACCCTTCAGCGCCGGTTGCCGACCCAGCTCTTCCAAAAGCCCAAGCAAACGATTTACTTTGTCAAGTGTCCTATCTTGGAAGCCTTGGAGGTCGATAGCCATTAGAACTCCATCCATGATTCTATTGTTTCTTCGGATGCGGGAAGGTTCAGGCGCCATCTGGTGCTGTATGCATCAAAATGCTTATATGTCGGATCAAGCTTATAGCTTGCCTTCTCAGAAATCATAGATTCAATACCTATCAAAATTTTATCTGGAACTGCCCATCTTTCTTGATTGGCTTCAAGATACCAACCGATACGTGATGCAACAGATGGGGGATACTGATCAAGGCAGAGCAAGATGTTGTTGATATCAGCATAGGGCAGTCCAGCAAAACTCCGAACCACTTCTTCTGCCCCGCCTGCCATTCCAATCTTGGCCATGCAGTCAACCAATGTCTGCTCCCTCGTTGTTACCGTGATCGATCCATATGCACGAGCATGTAAAACCTCTGTTTGTGCATTTGGCCTAGATAGCCTGCACGAAAACTCGATGCCGGAATAGAAGAAAACAGAAGAGACATCACTGGTCATGAACTGAATGCGGTTTGAAACCGAGTGAGCAAGCCCTTGAAGAACCAACGCAGAATGATAGATAAAAACAGCATCCGGTCTAAACACGGTAGCAATCAGATAGGGATCGGCTTGAACGCCCTGAAATCTTCCCAGCTGAGAGACGTATATTCCAGTTCGCACCTTTATTACTCTACCGGATTTCACAGCCCGAGATAGAGCGACAGACACGCTAGGCGAGCTTCCTGTCGCTTCAAGTAGCATTTGGGTGGTAAACACCTGGTTGTTTGCGGCAAACTCGTTAAAATTCATACTTTCTCTTCTCCGTATTAGAGTAGTTTAACATATTTGCTAATATTGAGATAGATTTGAGAAGAATATTAAGAACCAAAAAACGCAAAAAGCTAACCAGCTGTCCAATCAGCGGTTGGACAGCTGATATATAGGCAGTAGTGAGCCTAAAAAACGCCCATCTTTGCTGGTGCTGGCGTAGCATTGGCGTAGCCCTGCCAAAGCCGCGCACCGGCGCACTGTACGGCTTACGGTACAGCAAAGGCAACGGCCACACCCTGCGCTTGGGGATGCTGGCGCGGGCTGGCCGTGGCCGGGATGCACATGCGGGGTTGCCTGTGCGCCGCGCCGGTGCCGCCGCCGGTATGCAGCCTGCCCCGTGCGCGCCCGGTGCTATTCGTCTACGTACTTGAGTATGTCGCCAGGCTGGCAACCCAGAGCCTCACAGAGCGCGGCTATTGTGCGCGTGGTGACGTCTTTGCCATCACGGAGATTTTGGAGCGTTCCCTGACCGATAATCTTGTCTTTCTGGATTCGGTAGGTCGTTAGCCCACGTTCTTGCATCAAAGCCCAGAGCTTCTCGTATATGATCTTT
>Ga0123354_10017600_pt1 | contig 11198 bp, 5 predicted proteins | sample TergutLab28metaG_2_FD_97872 | JGI IMG/M metagenome (GOLD analysis project Ga0123354, IMG submission 97872) | Labiotermes labralis P4 segment gut microbial communities from Petit-Saut dam, French Guiana - Lab288 P4 | ecosystem: Host-associated > Arthropoda: Insects > Digestive system > Gut ... | reverse complement strand
CATGTTTCGGGTACATACGCCCATCATCAGGAGCATTAGATGTTGAGTTGTAGCATATGGTTTTCTGCACCGAGTTTTTGGATGGGTGGTGGTCTTGAGAGCCGCTGCGTGGGTCGTGTGTACGGTGCGGATGGTGCCGTGCACTCGGTACGGAAAACCATATGCTGCAAATCAACATCTAATGCTCCTGATGATGGGCGTATGTGCCTGAAACATGTCGAGCTAAGAATACATCAATAATATTAGCTAGTTGCGTCAAGTTGGCATTCCATATTATTTCATGCGTATTTGTTTTTTAATGTAAATATTATTTTAAAAAGTATTTGATTTTTCTTAGCACCTGTAAAACAAATATTTTCTTTACACGCCTTCTGAGGAAATTCATGTTTAGTTAAAGAGTTTCATAGATATTACGTGTCTGAAGATCCCTGCTCTACTCTGAAGAAGAAAGTTGTGCATTCCTCCGACATGCTAATACCTCTGTATATATCTACATGATGTCCAAGACCAGAATATAAATATATTTGTTACTATATGCTGTGATTGATAAAAGACACCAGCAACGACGGAATAATAGGACCTAAACCCGGGTGTATTTGTACACATTACAATTATTCTGTATTAATAATTAGACCAAAAACAGGTTTATATATAAATATATTGCGTTATACTCAGAAAATAAAGTAGTTTGAATTGAACTCGTTTTCTTTCTGAATAGATGAATGGAATAGGTCTGACACGTATTTAAAACAAAGCAAAAAACTTTTGCGTAACATTGCTTTCAGGATAATTTTCTGTATATTCTAAGAGTTAATGACGCTGAATCTCTGATCATAGTCCTTCAAGTACAATGACAATATTTATTAAAGATATGTAATAACGCTTTAGACATTTTAAATCACACATTACTTTTCACTTCAAGAATTCAAGGAAAAGTGTAGGGTGTTGAATACGTAGTGGAAATGAACATAAAATCAATTTAATCAACTCCCGTAAATATTCATTTAGTCTATGTGAATTTTTGTTTGTGTAGAAAGACTTGCCTAGCGCAGTACTGCAGACGACATTCTGTGACCTTAAAGAAGAGTTACGTCAAGGGAAGTATAGGGTCTCCTGAAGCCTCGAGACATTGAAGAGCGCTTCTAAGGCATAGACATGAAGAGAAACCTGAGGTCCTTGACAGGCAAGTACGTACTGTGCTATAAAAATCCAAATTCGAGCGAGACCCTGCGACGTTTCTTTCAACAGCCGGCTGCAGGGCCAGGAGTCTTCTCTTACCGTTTGCATCTCCCATCCCACGGTTCTTTCCATTCAAAAAGAACTTGACAAAAGCTTCGGTAACTGGGATGGGACGAGGCCCCCTGATGTGGAGGGCTTCACGAGCTACTGGCGAGGGAGATTGTTCAGTCTGTACGTAGGAGGGAAGGGAGTTGCAACCCAACCCACAGGTGCCGAAATTTGTCGTCCCCATACTATACTAAAACTCTAGAGGAGTTTTTACAGAACCATACAACTTCCCGATGACGGTCTATTTCCCCCCCTTCACAACTCCGTTTGCATCTTCTCCCCTTAACTTATCCAGCTGGCAACCATCCCCTTAGGCCTCACACCTGGGGAAGAATCCAGCAAGGATTTCTTGCTCGCTTGGGAAGCTGAAAAACTAGTTGAAGCGAGCCGACTAAAAACCAGAAAGAGGGCCTGCCTTCGTTTGCATTACAATTACAGCCCTCCCTTTCCCCTTACCCTGACCCTGCATTTGAAGCTTATGTGAGTTCCCAGGTGCGTGGGATATTTGCAGTGAAGTTTTTGAACCGTATCCATGCCTGCCTAGCCTAACCTTTATACTCTGTCTCTGTCACTACATGAGCTTTGCTACCAGTGTCCATCACATGTCACTAGACCAAGCTGGCACTACATGCACACTGTTGATGTCCATGGCAGAAATGACAGAGAACGTACAACTTGTAGGATCGTTGTTCTTCAGCAGAACCGACCAGGCTGACATCTGGAAGAAAACCACATACACACACACACACACACACACACACACACATACACACACGTAACGTGCGAACCGGGTGAAGCTGGTACGCCTGTAGCAAGCAGTGGAGCCAAGATTCAGCAGCTAACAAATTCGTTACGATGTGTGATCCTCCCCTCGCAGCCATATCTGCAGAAACAGCTGCAGGCTTGGCCTGATGCCTGTCTGTGCTCTTGCATACAGCATCCTCACAAGTTCGAAATCATTTGTGACATAACAGAGTTCAAAATTCTCGTACCCTCGTTACAGCAAGGATGAACTGCATCAGAAGGCAGAGTTATTTTGCCGAGATTGCACACTCATTTAAACAACATACCGCAAATGGAAGATAATATTCCAAGCAAGAGACGAACATCTTCTCCTCGCCATCGTCTTCGCTTCTGGAATCGACCAGAATCACTTACGAAGTTAACCGTGGTTGAAACGGGTTAAATTGGAAAATGACCAAAGAAACCATCCGGTGCCAAAGTTAAGAATAATTTGACTTATACCGCCACTTCTCATATTCCTTCAAAGTGTGGTGCTTAACTAGGATCTAGGATCCATTTACCTACACGGTTAGTAGCTGTACTCCCCCATTCGACATGAAGTTGTACTGATAAGATTAGTAAAATTATAACTACTGCCAACTTCGTCAGCGTTATACAAACAACATCTACCGTCCTGCATTACAATACACCAACGAAGATTAACCATTGTTTAATTAGGTACACAAAATTTCGCGTGTTGTAAGGAATCCTAAGATTCATTATTCATTACAACTGAGACAACTCCGTCCAATGATGTAAACAACTAACTAGATGATACTAATATATTAGTCAAATGAATGCCTGCAGGCAGCATCGTCGGTGCATTATGCCACAAGCTGTAAACACAGTCTAGTGCTCGTGAGGATGAGCGATATTATCGCCCGAAACAGGTTGAGCTGATTGAAATTATTAATAAATTGTTATTGTAGCATCTAGTTGGTTGGTTACATTATTGTATCAATGATGCACGGTCACACAAATACCAAACTCCGTCCAGTTCACAATTTCACACTATTCTTTAACATTCATTTGAACAACATATTAGTATCATCCGTTACGCCGAGATCTTCCGAAAAGTCTCTCTTTTTTAGGATAAAGAACTAAGACGTTTATGCATTTTTCACCTCAGGCCGAATGTATTGCCAAAAAAATAAACAAATTTTGACGGATATTTTGTCTATATCACCACATCCGTTGGTGTGTGCAGAATCGAAAGTACTTCCTGATAACCCGTTCATGTCTGCACGCCTACTTTTGACTTCAGTTTCAGATAATATTGACTGCCATTAAGTACTGAAGACTGTTACTGCAATAAATGAGGTACAAATAAGTATAATACAAAATTACTGTGAAAACGACATATTGGAAACGGAAGTGTATATTGGGCCGAAGGGGAACTCAAATCCGGCTAGGAAAATAGAAGTTCTTTTCCAGCTAAGGACACATAGTTTGCTTTTCGCCATTGCGTCTAAACCAGGGGCCCTTCCTCTCCAAAGCACGATGGCGTAAACTCTGTTTTGTATAAAGCAGCCGGAGCTTAATTCTGACCACTGGCCTCCATCTAGCGCTGCGATTACAATTGCGTGAATTTATGCCTCCATACTTCTTCCTGTTTTCGTGACGTGGTGTTTAGTTACACATAGTAACAAATTTAACTATAAGGAAATTGAACTAATAAGAACGAACCTAACATTCAACTGGAGCTAATAAAGAATAAATACTTTAATTCGATAATTCATAAAAAGATAACTATACTAAAAGTTCTTAAAAAGTTTAGGTTATTATGTTAAATTCTTAAGTACTGTCCATAGTCATCAGACAAAAACAAGATAAAAAATTAATGAATATTTATTCCAAAATCATGTCTATTTTTTCCCAACAAATACGTCTCTTTCTTTCCTAGCAATTATGTCTTTAAATTCAAAGAGAAAGTTAACAAACGTAAAGAAGCATCTGCAAACCGTTTCTAACACTTTACACTGTAAACCTGTCAAATCAGTTTTCCGGAATTTAATTCTATGAAATTTGAATGAAATAAACACTTTGCAACTAGGCAGTCAGCAAACGAACAACACCATAGTGCTTGGACGCATTCTTTATATTTCCTGCCAATATTTCAGCATTCCCTCTATCTACTGTCTACAGTGAAGAACTATTGAAAACTAAGATATCCCGGACGTCTTATCTTCGTATGCATACGTGCCTATCTTATATTATCATACCTTATCTTTCACGTACCTGACATTCTGCTTCCTTTCCAGCATGTTTAAATAAATAGTATTATTGTAGCAGTTTTTGAACACTTGTGGTGCATAAGTTAAAAAAAAAAAGTTCCTTCTCCTTCCTAGAGGCAAACATACTGAAATAAACCGCTGAAATAAGTTTGTTCTGTTCGGCCATTTGGACAAAGCCACTCTTTAACAGCAGCCTTTCCTTAACTGGCTCCACACAATAGGCTCCTCTTTCTTTTTTTACGCCTGAGGACGAAGACACGGTTAATATGTGACACGGAATTGTTTATAATTTTAAACTTTAAAGGAAACAATGGAATTCGCAATTTTAGAGTAAAACTCAATTAAAATTTCGTGACAATATTAATAAACATTTTAAGTAATACGATACTATCCTTCCCTTTTCCATTCTAAGACGCGAAAATAACCCAATCAAAACAAAAGGCACAAATTAATACAACAAAAAATCTTCCAATTTTTTATATATTAATTTTAATCTAAATTACACATAAAAACAGGTTTCCTGTTGTACGTAGAACACGGTGTGTTCCGTTAGAAAAATCTATAAGCCATATATTCATTATTTATCGAAAGAATTTTACTAGACATGTAAAGATATTGTAAAGGAAACGCAGATGATTTCAGTACTGAATCCGGCGGCACGCATAATAGCCTCTGACATGGTAATAGCCCACAAAGAGACTACAAACGTAGAAAAGAAACTCGCGAAGTCAAGCCTGGATGATTTGTGTGCTGTAAGGTCAATGGTTGGGACCTCCACAGAAAGAGTTTGCAACGAGATCGTGCCAGTATATTAACACAGCTCATTAGAGTCGGCTGTTACCATCGGTGACGGTTGGGAAAAGAGTCACAGAAATGGTAGACATCCAAATACTTCCGTTAACATGATCAGAATTTCACAACTTGACGAAGGGTCACTGCGGCGGATTTCAAAACTAATTTACCTAGGTAATACCAATTTTAACTGGCACATGTATTTAATTTAGTATGAAGCCTCTAAAGGAAAAGTAACTGGCTTTATATAGTTGCATCTGCGACAGTTCTGGCGTGTAGAATTTGGTTTTTCACTCGGAAACCTGAAAGTAAATCCCTGGTGAGTCAAGTGAGATTCGAGGTGGATAAAGTGACATTGCGAAAGAGCTTTCTCCTATTATCTTGGGGTTTCTACTTCTAATATCACTTCCACATTACTCTACACTCTTCTGTCATCACCCTTTGTGTTGTGGGATTGCTCGTTCTTGAAGCTGGTGGCTTCGTCTTTGAATTGGTCCTAGCTGGTTAGGAAGTAGGGAAGAAATTTAAACTTATTATTTGTTTATTTGTATTTGATTTCCTTAACGACTTTGTCATTAGCGTGAAAAGCATAACGCTAAATAACATGACAGTGAATAATAAATTGTGCAGGATATCGAAAGTAAGTCCTATGTTGGAATTCGCTTGGATAGATTAATGTAGCACACGAAACACTCGTTCAAGACAGCCAGGTTTTTGGCAGTGATTAAAATTTGGAGCGTCTCGCTTCTGAAGCAGGATTACTGACCACTTCACAGCAAAATAATGCCTGGAAGTAATCTACTAGTCTAGTGACTGGCACACTATCAGTATTCTGTTACCCACACAGATGGGGAAATTTTAATGGTCCACAATATAAAAAACCCCATTTTAAGCCCACACAGCCTAACCCAGTGAGTAATGAGGGCTATTTTGCGGAAGGCGGAGCGGTAAAAAGCAGCCGGAGCGTGAGAGTAATAAAATTGCTTCAAACTAATATATCGTTCAGTCAAAACACAACAGTATATTCAATAATGTAAAGTTGCTACATATTTCGGTTATAAGTAACCATGATCAGACAGACATTTTAGTACATGGACATGAAATTTTCAGCGTCTGCGTGTCCCTGTATTGAAACGTCTGCCTGATGATGGTTACTTGAAACCGAAACATGTAGCAACTTTACATATTTCAATATACTGTTGTGTTTTGACTGAACGACATTTTAGTTAGTACTGTAACACTGCGGGGTGGCTTCAATCATTAAAAATTGTTACATTAAATTACTAGATCTTTGAGTGCGCTGACAGAAAATTGTTTTGTTTAACGACGTTGGAAATTGCTAAGGTCAAATGGTGTCGGTGGTAGATGAAATAAATACGAGTATGGAGCGTTGGTGGAATGAAAATGACGGCGCTAAACCGCAGTATTTAGAAAAATAAGTACTCCAATGTACCGCTTTTTCCACCACAAATCCCATACAAAAGGGACAGGAGTCGAATACTACAACAGGTGAACACTGACATCCACTTATCTCAGTATTTAACCAACATGATGCACAAAATTTGTTTCACAATAAGTTTTATTTCATGCCTCTACATTTTTCGAGCACATGTGCTCATCATCAGGAGGTCAAAATTGTATTACACAGCCTCTGGTATCATCACACCTATAGGTGGCCGTCTCGTGCAATTTTGACCTCCTGATGATGAGCACATGTGCTCGAAACATGTAGAGGCATGAAATAAAACTTAACTGTGAAACAAATTTTGTGCATCAGTTTGGTTAAATACTGAGATAAATATACTGAGATGCACGGTCAGAAAAACGTCAAAATTAACATCCACGTTGCTTGCTCGTTTTCGAAACATTGGTTCTACACACAGCGAAATTTTGTCTTTAGTTTTATATTTCATTCACTTTAAGTGAAGTCTTCTTTCGTGAAAATTTTCACTCTCGATTTGATTTTCTTACAAAGAAAGTGCTGTAACATTTGGACATGGCCACGACGAAAACATAGAAAGACAGACAAACGATTAGAAGAATATTCTACGGCTACTGCCTCTTGATATCTCAAGTTCATGTCATGCATTCAGCATAAGGACCACGTAGAAGACTATGTATTTAGGATTCACTAACCAAAAACCTACCCGCATAGTGGAAATATTATAAATTTATACGGTAAACAGTTCGAATCCCGTCCAGGTTACCGGTTATTCTAATAAATCTAATAAATGATTTCTATTCCTTCTTCCATTCTAACATAATACGTGTATTTACAAATAATTTACGATCGCCATGTTTAGAAACGTTAGGCCCCTCCGTGCACTGTCGATGATCACCTTTTCATCTGAGTTCATACGAAAGATCATCATTAAAATAACAGTTGCAAGAAACGAAACACTTCAGAAGTACTTAGGGTTTTCAGTGATTGTTTTACAAATTTTTATAACGTTTTATCCAAAACACTAACGTCCAGTTCATTTCAACAAGCAATTTAGAATGCTCTGGGCAGAGACTAACAAATCTTTCATGAAACTGGAGAAAGGCGACAATCAAATTTCGACCGCTTTGCTTAGACAAAGAGAGACTCGGCAAAGTACACAACAGAAGATACCCATGATAGTTCTCAATCTCTAATTGGAACACAAAGGAAAATAGAAAGAAACCAATGGTGCGTGAAACAAGGCAAACAATGGAAAAGAAGATGTGGAAAGGATGGCACACAATAAAAATATTTGGTTAACCGCTTCTACGTAAACAGATGATGGAAGAGGAAGCGCGCGTTGGCAAGGCCTAGCTACTTCTTTATTTCATCGCGTACACACCGCCTTGCCTGTCCCTCCCCAAAGACAATTTGCTACTCGTCTTCCACAGCCAACAGACCTTATCTCCACCCTAAGCAGAGGAGAAATGACAATAAAAAAAAACATGTAAAAATTTCTTGTTCCAATAGAATATAATGCAGTCATGCAGTCCTGCGGCATAAGAGAGTGGAATAAGACAAACCGAAAGTTATAAAGCTTTCGTGAGCACATGTCTCCGGTGTAAAGTGTCGTAAAAGACGATACTAGTAAAGTACAGTTACGTACAACATCACAGTGTACTAGGCACATCCACGGAGCAGATGGAAGTAAATTTATGTCGGAGGTCCCAGGTAAAATCTCGGCCTAATTATGGCTTATCCTTAAATTTACCTACTTTATTCAAGTCCAGTCAGGAGTTAAGCCAAACGAGAAACAAATTTAAGCAGCCCAGTTTTTGGAAGTGGTTACAGAAAACAAGAATCCCTAAATAACTAAAGATGTATATACTTAATCCTATATCTATGACAGCATTTCCCAAATCAGTAGAAAATTTCCGTATTCATACATCAAAGAACTCATGTAAATTAACTTTCGGTAAAAACTTAGATACACGAATGTGTTTATAAAATTTTGTTTCTTCTGCTAAATGCACTTTTGTAACAAATATCCTTCGATGGCAATACGAGATGTAAACTCCGTAACGGCTATTGTGTAGAGACATAAAATATGAAATTCCTTCTTTCTTTGGAGTAAGAATGTAAGATTTTGGAGAGAACAAACAGTTCACGGTCAATTGGGACGTCTACAGTGGACCAGATCTTTTGTACGGATTCAGATTGGCGTGAAACTGGGTAAACACTGGACTGCATAACGCGGAGAACCGAACCGAGCAAACACCGTCATTACAGTCCACACCAGGGTTGCACAAGCAGCAATGACGTCATGCAGACTTATAAATACGTGTTACATAAATATGGAATTTAAGTTGCAGAATTTACGTATTTGCGAGAAAAAATGGGCCATTATGTTTCATTCTCAGATATAAATTTATAACTAACTGTTTTCTTAATCTAAATATAATTAGACTGTCCAAGTAGGAAAGTCATAATTGAAGAACAAGGAAAACCAGAGTCACGACAGGCGGTAACGGGGACGAAGATCAAACCCGGTACCTCCTTTAATCTAAGTCGATTGAGCCTCACTTGACAGCATTTCTAATGTAGCAGCCTGCCAGATTCAAAAATTCAATAAAACTTTCTGGTCCAAGGATTGCAATGTATTTTGAAGGGACATAATGATTCTAGGATAACTGTTAGTAAGCGAATATGTGTCACTTAAGAATTAAAATGGACCTAGTTAACTTATGGCTGTCGTATCTTAAATATGTTCGGAAAAATCTTCCAATTTTTAATTTAGGCCAGGGAAATTTGTACAATTACCGAAGTTCCTCAAGCCCTCCAGAAAACTGCTGGATTATTGCTAAAGAAGAAGACAAAGCATTATGAACACGAAATAACAAAATAATATAGAGAATCCTTCGCAGTGGAAGAGTTTGGATTTAGTTTTTCTGTCTTGAGGCGTTAAGACAAATTATTGTGCTGTAATTATTTGTAAATTTTCTAATTTGTAATTTAACTTACACTTTTGTGGCCGTGAAGTTTGTGAGTGTGTGACAAAACAGATGATGAGTACGGTGTTTATTGTAACAGGACAGAGAATATTGCACAATTAGCAGCTTCGAGATTTGTATTGTTTAACCTGTTCTAAAGTGTGTTCGAATCAAGAACGGTGATTTGAATGGAACATGAAACCACATAATCTGGAATAAATTTTCGTACGTATGTACGTATGTAGGTATGACGTAACAATGGGGCGCGTTCGTGCAACTACTGTTGCAGTGGAAAAGCAATAAGTATTATACTCGTATATTCTGAGTTTGTCTGTAGCTCTAGTTACCCAGCATGAAACGGGCATGCGCCATGTTGTCATCTGTGGCCTGCCTGGCTCTAAATACTTTTCCACATAATTTTATAAAATGTCACGATCTTTGAAAAAAAAGTTATTGAGCAAGAAATGTGTGTTTTGTTTTTCTATACAAGCATTTTCTGAAACATTTCTCATTCCAAGAAGAACTGAGCAGATATGATAAAAAAATGTGCGAAGGTCTTCAAGTAAAATTCCTGTAATTTTTGTCAGATTTTAATGAAAGTTGAACGTTTTCTACAGATCTTTGAAAAATTTTCAAATATCAAATTCCATTAAAAAAAATTCTAGTGTGAGCCGAGTTTTTCCATGCGGACAGGTGGACAGACGGACAGATGGTCAGATGGACGGACATGACAAAGCTAATATTCGCTTTTCGCAATTTTGCAAACGAGCCTAAAATTTTACTGAATGTCTGAAGATCCACGGTATTAAAAATTAGTTCTAAATCGGATCAGGTCTAAGGGACAGAACTGTAAAAGAAGAAGAAATTCAATTAAAGTTGCCACGCTTACTCCAACATGATTTGAAAACATATATTCGAACTCAGTTCAGGAGACCCCAGAATTCCATTCTAAAACTTATACAAATTGTGTAAAAGAAAGTTAGAGATAAGACATAAGGCAGACATCGGTATCTTGGCCCTCTTACGAATCGCATTCCGTATGGATTGTCAGTTGCCGTTTTATGTTCACCCCTGGAGTTCAGAGAATTTAATGTATACGTTCTGCAGTGCCGAACCGGCTTGTTTGTGGAGGATTCGACGAAGCGCTCAGGAGCTTAGATCCAGTTGTACCGAAGGTACACACGGGGGAAACAAATGTAGCAGAACTATGATCTCAGGTAGCTGATCCTTTGTAAGTGAACAATTACCGTTCAAGGTCACACGATTTCCATGTTGCTAGGAAAAAGAAAACGTCGTGATGGTGACTACTTCCTTCAAAGTTTTTCACTGATTGCAAGAGCTAAATTGGTTAAAAGATACTGTAGATCTACCGGTGCAGGACAGCTGTTTTAGTTCACTTCGCGGCAACAATGTTTTATATAAATTACATCCATAACTACAACAATTACTTACTTACTTACTTACTCCATGGTGCAGAGTCCTTCTTGAAAAGCTAACTGGTTTGCAGCTAGTCAAGAAATTCCCCGCATTTCACGGAACCCGAAGGTCCATTACCGCACTCACAAGCGTCCGCCAACTGTCTGCATCCTGGGCCAGCCCAATCCAGTCCATATACCCACATCCCACCTCCTGGAGATCCGTCCTAATATTATCCACCCATCTACGCCTAGGTCTCCCCAATGGTCTCTT
>Ga0123354_10017599_pt1 | contig 11198 bp, 11 predicted proteins | sample TergutLab28metaG_2_FD_97872 | JGI IMG/M metagenome (GOLD analysis project Ga0123354, IMG submission 97872) | Labiotermes labralis P4 segment gut microbial communities from Petit-Saut dam, French Guiana - Lab288 P4 | ecosystem: Host-associated > Arthropoda: Insects > Digestive system > Gut ... | reverse complement strand
GGCAAAGGTCGTGCCGTGGCTGGACGTGGACTCCAGACGGATTTCGCCGCCGAAGCGGTGGGCCACTTCCGAGGCCAGCGCCAACCCCAAGCCGAAACTTCGTTTGCGTCCGGATTCAGACCCGTGGGAGAAGCGTTCGAAGACGCGCTCCGGATCGACGCCAGCGATGCCGTCGCCGTGATCCGTCACGCGGATGACAGCGGTTTCGTCAACGGCCTGGACCGAGACCTCCACTGTGCTTCCCGAGGGTGAATGTTGAATGGCATTATCCACAATTGCCACGATTGCCCTTGTCAAAGAGGTTTCTGGGACGGAAGCCATGATTTCGGAGGGTGCTTGGAGACTGATCTCGATCTGGGCCTGTTCGGCGACCGCGTTCAGTGACGTGACGGCCGCGCGCAGGCAGGCCACCACAGATGTTCTGGTCCCTTTCTGGACTGGGGTCCCCTCGACCGTGAGGAGCATGTCGTCGAGGACACGGGCCATGTTGGCTGTGTCGTGGTGGAGTTGGAGGACCACGTCGTCGATCGGTTTGTCGTTGTCCAGGCGGCGTTGGAGGATCTGGACCCGGGACGACAGGGCTGTCAGGGGGGTACGCAACTCATGGCTGGCGTCGGCCACGAAGTGTCGTTGTAGCTCCAGGGCTTCGGCCAACGGTTTGGCGGCGCGCCGGGCCATGAACCAGGCCACCAGCGAGGTGAGGATCGGGCTGACGATGGCCAGGATCACCAGCGTCCAGATCACTTGAGAGGCGTCCAGCCATCCCCGGCGGGGGGGACGTACGGTGATGTGGCCGTTTTCGGTGGCGATCTGGTACCCCGGGGGGACCTGGACGGCGTTGACCATCGCGATGATGATGAGGACCAGGCAGCCGATGAAGACCACGGTTCCGGAGGCGGCGGCGACGGCGACTCCCACGGAGACTGCTGCGTGGCGTACCTTCTCGTCGTCGCTGGAGGCCTGGGCGCGGTTGCGGGCCTGGCGGCGGGTGATACGGGGCTTGTCGGTGGGGTGGGTGATGGGTTGTGCAGGGGTGTGCCGCTGGGTGCGGGAGGTGGGACGGGTGGATCCCAGAACGGCTGGCTGGGCACCTGTGGTTGTGAAAGCGGGTACGGGGACGGAGCCCAGGGGAGGCGGGGGGAATGACGGCGAAGAGGGGGAAGAAGGTTCGGGAGGTTCGGGAGGTTTGCCGACTTGTAGGTCGGTCCTCGGCGGTGGGGTTGGCTGCACTGACAGGTCGGTGGTGCTCATGAACCGTCTCCGAGGCGGTAACCCTGGGCCCGTACTGTTTCAATGAGGTTGCGTTCGGTCTTGCGGCGGATGTAGTGGACGTAGGTGTCGACTGTGCCGGGGGTGTCGTCGGCGGAGAAGATGGTGGAGAGGATTTCGGCGCGGGAGAAGATGTGCTCGGGGGATTCGGCGAGCAGGGCGAGCAGGCCCGACTCCGTACTGGTGAGGCTGATGCGGTCGCCGAAGGGGTCGTACAGGCTCTGGGTCTCGGGGACAAACAACCAATCACCGATGTAGGTCTTGCCGGTTTCGGCGGCGAAACCACGACGCAATGCCCGGAGCCGGGCCAGTAATTCATCGAAATCGAAGGGCTTGGTCAGGTAGTCGTTGGCACCGCCGTCGAGGCCCGAAACACGGTCGCCGACCGACCCCAGGGCAGTCAGCATCAACACGGGGGTTGTGATGCCAGCCCGTCGTACTGCCTGGATCACAGCGACCCCGTCCATGCCTGGGAGGCGGCGGTCAATCACCATGACATCATAATGGGCGTGCAGGGCGCGGTCGAGACCCTCCTCACCCGAAGCGGCATGATCCACGTCATAACACTCCTGGAGGACCTCGACCACCATGTCGGCAATGGCTTGGTCGTCCTCGATGAAGAGCAATGTGGGGTTCATGAATCCATTCTTGTCGGGTGTCTCTCAGAAAGCACTCAATGTGCTGTGTCCAGTCTAGGCCCGGATGCACCGATTCATGGCTACTCCGCGACCCTGTGGAGGCACGCTGGCTCGTCGGTCGGCGCTCAACAGACATCCAGTCTGCCCTCACGCCACCCGCCGACCCATCGCACCCCCACAGTGTCGCTCGCTACGCCAGCAATCGGTGCATCCGGGCTAGGCAAAGAACAGTACGTTGGCGGTAGGCCTCGCGCACGGGCGTGAATCGGTTAGGCTGAGGGCATGAGCATCATTGTTGATACACCTTTGGTGATGGTTCGGACCGTGGCGGTTGGGCCAATGAACAACAACGTATATCTTTTGACGGTGAAGGAGACTGGTTACGGGATTTTGATCGACGCGGCTGATGAGCCAGACACGATCGACCAGTTGATCAGGGAAGCCGCTGAGGAGACAGTACGGGAGAATTCTGCGATCGTAGCGGATCGCCAGGCTCGTACTGTTGAAATGATCATCACCACCCACGCGCATTTCGATCACACGGCCGCACTGGCCGACATGGTCGTGCGGACCGGTGCGCGCACCGCCGCCGGACGTGCGGATGCCGAACAGATCGAATCTTCCACCGGGGTCGCCACCGACCTGATGCTCGACGATGGCGCCACCGTGGGGATTGCGGGATTGAGCTTGGCAGTGATCGGCCTGCGAGGACACACTCCCGGATCGATCGCCTTGGCGTACTGCGAAGAAGGCTGTCCCGCCCATCTATTCTCCGGCGACTCCCTGTTCCCCGGCGGCGTGGGCAACACGAATCAGGACCCCGCCCGTTTCGCCAGCCTGTACGCGGATGTCGTGTCGCGCCTGTTCGACGTTTATCCCGATGACACAATCGTGTGGCCGGGCCACGGCAACCCGACCACCCTCGGTACCGAACGCCCCCACCTTGGCGAATGGAAACAACGTGGCTGGTGAAGTGGTTTCACAAGGTTTCCGCCTTCACCCGTTGATTGTGTTGATGGGGGACAGCACGGATGTGGAATGCCGTGGGAGCCAAACACATGTCGAGATCGTTCAGGACAAAGGGGAGACCAGCAAGAAGGCCCGCGGTTTCCAGTGCAATTCCCATTGTTCCTCTGAATGTGGGAGTCGTCAACCCGATCCAGTGGAGCCCGCATGATCTCAGCGTTTGTCGTTCGTGAGGATTTGTTAGTTGTCCGGCATCCCGGGTGATGAGGCCGTTGAAGTCATCGTTGCTCATTTTGTCGAACAGTGGAAGATCCTTCAACCCGGATGCACCGATTGCTGGCGTCGCGAGCGACGCTGTGGGGGTGCGATGGGTCGGCGGGTGGCGTGAGGGCAGACTGGACGTCTGTTGAGCGACGCCCGACGAGCCAGCGTGTCGGCACAGGGTCGCGTAGTAGCCATGAATCGGTGCATCCGGGTTCAACCCTGACCATTTCCGTTCGTTGGTCGTTGAGAACTCGTGATTGACGAAGATGACACGTAGTGGTTCCAGTGCAGCCACCGTGACGTTTTCGTCAAGAAGGAATTTCACTTTAGGCGACTTTTCTGACTTTCGAGCGAACCTCTTCGTCAAAGCTCAAGGCATCAAGGGTTGCTGCTTCGGTGGCGCCCGGATAGAACCTTTCGATGTCGCGAGGGAATATGGTGTGGTTGTCCACGATGGCTGCAACGATGTCGTACCCGATTCTGGTGTTTTTCAAGACGGGCCATCCGCCCACCCGGTTGGCGTTGACTTCTAGGTTCGGTCGTGGGTTTCGGAAGTCCACGACTCGTACGCCAGTCTTTGTCATGAAAGGCTCGTAGATTCTGGCCAGGTTGTACAGCTCATATTGTCCAGGGTTGTTGATGAGGTCCAACCATCCGGAATCCGTCTCCACGACGATGGACTTCCCACGTACCGCGAAAAGGTAAGCAGACACGTGATCTGTGAGGTCGTAATCCGGCAGGCGCTTGATCGCGGAGCGGATCTTCTGGAGTGACGTGTCGGCTCTCAGACGAACCAGAGTCCTCAGCGCAACAACATCACGGAACGAGTAGAGGGGCGGTCTCGCCGGGTTCACTTCGGGAATGAGAAGGTTCGTTGATCTCCAACGGCGCAGTTGGCTCACAGACGCTCCACTCAGAACCGACGTGAGATCAATGGGGAATGACATGACCAAAACCTCCTCATGTTTCCAGTATGTCATGCTGGTTACGGCCGGATCTCTTATTACACAGTCATGTTTTCAGAACAAGATCGAACAGGTGTTCAAGATTCTGCTGTGATTGATGAAAATGTCGGAGCCCTGTGGCATGACGTGGGGAAGACCAAGCTAACTTTTCAGTCGAAGCGTTGTTCCCACAATCGCGGAGATTATCCGAATTCGGCAGTATTCGCATGCACTATGATACTGTCGTCCCCTCGGTTGCGGGGATCCTGTCGGGCAGAGAACTCTTTGGAGGAAAATAACAATGCGAACAACAGTAGTGCAACCGCACAAATCTTCTCTTGGCATGGATGCCAACCTCGCCGTACTGATCGTCTACATCGCCATGGCGATCGTGTCGTGGATACCCTATTTGGGCTGGATCGCGTGGGCCGTTCCGCTGGTGTTTTTCTTCTTGGAGAAGAGCAGCGGGTTCGTGAAATTCCACGCGGTGCAGGCACTTGGCATCGGTATTTTACGGGCAGCGCTTACCATCGTGTTCAACATCATCTATTGGGTGACGGTGCCGCAAACTGCCGCCGGTGTGTATGCGAGTTTGGGCGCGTGGGCCGTCATCGGCGTCATCGCCACCATCATCTACCTAGTTATTTTGGTAGTCATCGTGTACGTGATGATCATGGCCTGGCAATGGAAACAAGTTGAGTTGCCCTTCATCGGGCCAATGGCCACCAAAGCCGGCGCGAAGTTGGACGACATCGCCCGCCAGCAGGGTTTCGGCGGTGCGAACCAACCCCCGCAGCAACAACAGCCGTGGCAATATCAGCAACAGCCTCCACAGCAACCGCAGCAACAGCCCGGGCAATACCAACCACAGCAGCAGCCCCCACAGCCCGGGCAATACCAACAGCAGCCCCCGCAGCAGCAGCCTTGGCAGTATCAGCAACAACCTCCGCAGCAGCCGGGGCAATTCCAACAGCAGCCTCCGCAGCCCCCGCAGCAACCGGGTCAATATCAGCAACAACCTCCGCAGCCTCCGCAGCCGGGCCAGTATCAGCAGCAGCCTCCGCAGCCGCCCGTACAAAACAACGATTGGAACAATCCGAGTAATCCACAAGGATGACGACGAGAGCTGTCCTCACGGGAATTTCACGCCAGGCGGCTGACCTTTGAGCGAGCCTCTTTGTTAAAGTTCAAGGCATCAAGCGTTGCTGCTTCGGCGGCAACTGGGTAGAACCCCTCGACGTCTCCAGGGCACATGCGAGGCACATTCAGGCACTTGTCGACCACCGTTGGGCAAGACTTTGGCTGACCACTCTTGGACCCAGGAGCATGGGCCGACTACGCCGTTCTCAGGCCAACACGTAGCAGGTGTCGCCGAACCGGGCTTGGACATCCAATTCGCCGCCCAAAGCTTCGACGTAGCGTCGCAGTGTGTCGACCTTACTCTTGCCGATATGCCCATGTTCGATTTGCGAGACCTGGCTCTGCCCGACTGACAAGTCTCGGGCCAGTTCAACTTGGGTCATCGACTGTGCTTCGCGGATTTCTCGCAACCGGTACGCCCGTACGTACTGGCGTACTTCTTCAACAGCCCGTGCCAACTCTTCCTGGTCGACAGGGTTACGCTGTAGGTATTCGTCCATCGTGATGGTGCTCATCTGCGTCACCTTCCTTCTTCCTGGATATTCTTCACATGCCGCTCAAAGCGCTCATCTGCGACCGGAATATTCCGTCTATACCACTTGTCCCAATTATCCGTCTTATCTCCTCCGACAAGGAGAATCGCCTGTCGTCGTGGATCGAATGCAAACAACACCCGAATCGTTTGTCGCCCGGACGATGGAGGTCGAAGTTCCTTCATATTCGCGTAGGTCGACCCTTTCACGCTATCCACCAGGGGCCGACCGAGCGACGGTCCTTCTTCGCCCAGTACGACTACTGCGGCAAGGATACTGACTCGCGTCGTTTGGTCGAGTGAGTTCAGCCACTCCTGCACTTCACCAACCATTTCGACGCGCCACGCCATAGACCTCACTATATCATGTGCAACTAATACCAATCATTATCCGTGAGCTTGTCGAGAGACATGGTGATGAGTATGGTCGTCCCCGCGTTCGCAGAGAATGTCTGGCGTCATGACGGACGACATTACTCGGCATCCAATTGTCCCCGCTTTCGCTGGGTTCATCCGAAAAACAACTCGGGTTTCACACGAGCCATTCCGTTGTTGTCCGCCCGATTGCGGAGATAATGTGTCGATGCTGTTATCTGTCGACTGGTTGTGTCTCAGGAACTGGCCCTATAGGAGGAATTCGAGACACTTCTGGGAACAACTGTGAAAACAGAGGAGCAGCCACTCTCATGTGTCCTGAGGAATGTTCAGTAGGGCCTGTCCACTTCACACCATCAGGAATTAGCGGCCTCTCAGGGCTGACCGAGCACCTCGCATCGTGGGCATCGGGCCCTTGGGAATGGGCATGCGGGGGCGGGAGCCGTCCAGGGCCTTGAGACGAGCCATGATTTCGGTGACTTGGCTCGCCTTGATGGTCTTTGGCAGTTTCTTGATGTGCTTGTCGAGGCGGTTCAGGGGGACCTGGTTGGCCGCGTCGCCCATGACGATGGAGATGACGCTGACGTTGTACTTGATGGCCTCGTGGCGTTTGGCTTCGGTGGCCAGCATCTCGCGTACTTTTCCGGCTTGGCCCTCGCCGATGAGGACGATTCCGGCGGGACCTACGACACGATGAATGACATTTTGGTAGCGATCGACTGCGATCGCTGGGTTCTTGATCCAAACTTTAGGGAGGAGGTTGAGGCCGACTTCGGCTGAGCCGGGTTGGCCAGCGTAGCGCTTGAACATTGCTATTTTTGCGCGCCAGGACAGGATGTACATCGCGGCAACTAGGCCGAACAGCACGCCCAAGATCGGGTACATCCACCACGGACTGAGGAAGAGGGACAGCACGACGAAGACGGCCACGGCGATGAGGAACGCGCCGATCATGAGGGGGAGAAGCGGCTTGTCGTACTGGCGGGTGACCTTAAAGGCTTCCCAGAATTGGCGACCGCGGCCCCAGTCTTTGGGGTCGTTGGATGCCCTCTTGCGCTGTTTTTCTGCCGCCAATGCTGCTTTTTGCTCGGCGGCAAGTTGTTTTGCCCGTTCGCTGGCCATAATCGTCTGGTGTCAGAATTCGGTGGCGAAATCGCCAGCCTCCAGGCGGGCCTTCACCTTGCTGAGGAAGCGGGCGGCGTCGGCACCGTCGACCAGGCGGTGGTCGTACGACAAGGACATGAACATGATGTCGCGGATGGCGACGATCTCACCCAGGCGGGAATCGGTGACGGCGGTCGGGCGCCGCGAGATGGTGCCGGTGCCGAGGATACCCACCTGCGGCTGGTTGATGACCGGGGTGTCGAACAGGGTGCCAGCGGAACCGTAGTTGGTGATTGTGAACGTGCCGCCGATCAACTCGTCGGGGGTGAGTTGGTTGTTGCGGGTGCGGGCGGCCAAATCGGAGATCTTCTTCGCCAGGCCGGTCAGTGACAGGTCACCGGCTCCCTTGATCACCGGTACGAGCAAACCGCGCTGGGTGTCGACCGCGATGCCGAGGTGTTCGCCATCGGGATAGCTGATCTCGCCCGCTTCCAGGTCGATCGTCGCGTTGAGCTTCGGGTACTCCTTGAGGGCCTCGATGGCAGCTTTGGCGATGAAGGGCAGGTACGTCAACGACACTCCTTCGCGGGCCTTGAATTCGGCTCTGACTTGGGAACGCAGTCGTGAAATCAGGGTGAGGTCCACTTCCACGGTTGCCGTCAACTGGGCGGACACCTGGAGGGATTCGACCATGCGCCGGGCGATGATCGAGCGCAGCCGGGAGATCTTCTCGGTGGTTCCGGACAGAGGCGAACGCGGCACGGGGGCGGTGGCCACGGGCTCGTCTTGCAGGAAGGCCGGTTCCCGCTCCGGAATGTAGCGGGTCGCGTGGGCCGGTGCGGCGGGCGGCTGCGTAGCAGCTGGCGGAGCGTAGCGCGGCGCCGGAGGCGGCGGAGTCGCGGGGGGGTTGTACCGAGGAGCCGGCGGGGCGGGCGGCATAGCGCGCGGAGCCGGGGGTACGGGGGCGGGCTCGGGGGCGGCATGAGCGGGTGCCGGGACCGGTGCCGGAGTGGGTGCCGGTGCGGGTGTACCCGCGGCCTGCGGCCCGGCCGCTTCGAGGATGTCCTGCTTGCGGATACGGCCTCCGACTCCGGAACCCTGGATGGTGGCCAGATCGACGCCGTTCTCATCCGCGAGCTTGCGCACCAGTGGGGTGACATACGGCGACTCGGTCACCGAGTCGGCGAGTTCGTGAGCTGCGACCTGGGGGACGTAGGGGGAGGGCGTGATATCCAGACCCGTGGGAGAGGGGGGAGCGGCAGGCGCAGCTGGAACAGCTGGAGCGGCGGGAGCGGCGGGCGCGGCGGGAGCGGCCAGGTCGGCGGCGCCGAACGGGTCCGTCACCGGTGAGACAGGAGGCACCAATCCAGATGGCGGTGCCAGTGGTGCTGGGGCTCCAACAGGCGGTGACAGTGGTGTCGGGGCTTGAGTCTGAGGTGCCGGGGGAGCTGGGGGAACTGGGGGTGCCGGGGGTGCCGGGGGTGCTGAGACCTGGCTGGGGGGCAGATAGCCAGGAGGTACGCGAAGAGCCTCTGGGGGCGCGGGCACCGGTGTGACGGCCTGAGGGATGCCAGGCGCGGGAGGCGGTGGTACGGGCGCACCGGCGGGCGGTGTCAGATAGGACTTCGCCGTGGGAATGGGCGGGGGTACGGGTACGCCAGCCGCTGCAGGTGCGGGCATGAAGGGTGACGGTACGGCTGGTGCTGCCGGTGGTGGTGTCGGGGGAGCTGGGGGCGCTGACGGGGCTGGTACGGGAGCAGGCGCGGCGCCTGGTGTGGGTGCCGGGACCGTAGCCGGGGCCGGTGCAGCAGGAGCCGGTGCGGCTGGTGCAGCCGGGGCGGCTGCGGCGGCTGCGGCGGCTGGTGGCGTACTGGCTGCTGGTGTGCCCCCTGATGCTTCGGACTTGTCCCCGACGACTGCCAGAACCGATCCGACAGCCACTGTCTCATCCTCCTGGACACGAATCTCTAAAACCACTCCGGCAACGGGAGACGGCACCTCGGTGTCGACCTTGTCCGTACTGATCTCGACGATCGGCTCGTCTTGGGCGATCGTGTCACCAACCTTCTTCAACCACCGTGAAACAGTGCCTTCTGTGAGGGATTCGCCCAGTACAGGTAGGGTCACATCATGGGACATTGGAACTCCTTCGCTTGCCGTACGGTCCAGCCTACCTGCGCCGGTCGGCCGCGTCACCTTCATGAGCGTAGTGCCGTGATGAACCTTGGTTCGCAGGGGACTCGTAGGAATGGTACCAGTCAGGCCCAGATCCGCTGATCAGCGCCCGTACATCGGTTTTTTCGATTCTATTGGGGTACGCTCCCTGGGAACCCGCTGAAATGCCATGTCCCGGCTGCTCCCTAGCTCGCTATCATGGTTTCAGCAGGCTTGGCCTGTTTTCCAACGAGGAGTATTTATGTCTTCAACCACCCCGACTGGTCCCGTACCGCAGAATCCCCAACAGCCGCCAAGCGGCCCGATGACACCCTTCCAACCACCGGCAGGCGCCACCGCGCCCTCCGCTCCTGCGACACCGCCCGGAATGCAGGGCCCAACTCCGGGTATGCAGGGCCCAACTCCGGGTATGCAGGGCCCACCTCCGGGTATGCAGGGCCCACCTCCGGGCTTCATGGCAGGCCAGCGCCCCACGCCGCCACCCAACATGCCGCCAACCATGCCACCGGCACAGCCGTACCAGAACATCACCTCGCCCAAGAAAGCCATCCATGAGAAGGTGGCACCGTCCATCCCCGGGCTGTTGGGCCTGGTGATTCTGCTGATCATCGTTGTCTTCGGGCTGTACTGCTTGTATGCGGGCTTCACGTCCGGAGGCGGCTACGACAACCCGGATTACGTGCTTGTCCTGGTCGGGGTGATCTGCCTGGTCTTCGTCTTCCTCTTCCAATCGGCCTTTACCGTTGTCCAGCCTGGGTCGACCAAGGTCCTCCAGTTCTTGGGGAATTACGTCGGTACGATCCGGGCGACCGGTCTGCGCATGACGTACCCCTTTACCACCAAGAGGACGGTCTCCGTCAAGGTGCGCAACTTCGAGACCCGCGAGATCAAGGTCAACGACTCGCAGGGCAACCCGGTCATCATCGCCGCCATCATCGTCTGGCAGGTCCATGACACGGCCCAATCGGTGTTCCAGGTTGAGTACTACGAACAATTCGTCCAGGTACAGTCCGAGGCCGCGCTCCGTCACATCGCCACGATCCATCCGTACGACAATGGCGAATCGGGCGAGGCGACCCTACGCGGGGCGACCGACCAGGTTGCCGCTGAGCTGGCCCATGAGGTCGGCGAGCGCATCTCCATCGCCGGTGTCACCATCGTGGAAACCCGCATTTCCTCGCTGTCCTATGCTCCGGAGATCGCGTCGGCCATGCTCCAGCGCCAGCAGGCGCAGGCCGTCCTCGCCGCGCGGGCCAAGATTGTCGAGGGCGCGGTCAGCATGGCCGAGTCGGCCCTGCACCGGATCGAAACCGAGGGGATCGTCAAGCTGGACGACGAGCGCAAGGCAGCCATGGTCGCCAATCTGTTGGTTGTGCTGTGTTCCGATTCGCGCGCCATGCCGACGCTCAACACTGGAATGTAGGACATGGACCAGCCATTCCATCCCGAAGACTGGGACGAGGTCCCCGGGTTCGACTTCACCGACATCACCTACCACCGGGCCAAGAAGGTTGCGGCAGTACGGGTGGCGATCAACCGGCCCGAAGTGCGCAACGCCTTCCGCCCGCACACCGTGGACGAGTTGTACACAGCCCTCGACCATGCCCGGATGACCGCCGATATCGCCTGCGTCCTGCTGACCGGGAATGGCCCGAGCCCGAAGGACGGCGGGTGGGCCTTCTGCTCCGGCGGGGACCAGCGGGTGCGCGGCAAAGAGGGGTACGAGTACGAGCCTGACGTGGACGAGGACGGGTCCGTGTCAGACGACGACCGGGCCCGCCAGGCCCGGCT
>Ga0123354_10017598_pt1 | contig 11199 bp, 9 predicted proteins | sample TergutLab28metaG_2_FD_97872 | JGI IMG/M metagenome (GOLD analysis project Ga0123354, IMG submission 97872) | Labiotermes labralis P4 segment gut microbial communities from Petit-Saut dam, French Guiana - Lab288 P4 | ecosystem: Host-associated > Arthropoda: Insects > Digestive system > Gut ... | reverse complement strand
AAAGAGAGACAATAAGAACAAATGCAAAAAAGAAGGGGGGGGTGTGGTGTTAGTTTTTGTGGGTTAGTTGGGGGGGGGGGTTTCTCTTTCCCCCCTTTTTGGGGATGTTGTGGGGGGGGGGGGGGGGTGGAGATCTGTTCATGAGATCCAGGAACTTGTATGTGCCAAAATTTTGTTCCAAGTTGGGAAATTTGCAAAAACTTGTAAAGTTATTGTGCATATGCCATGGAACTACCTGCAAGGTGATAGGACAAAAGAGGCTGATTAAGCAAAGTTTGATTAAAGAGCAGTACGATTCCTAGGTAGGGTTGTGTGTTGGTATACATTGAACCTGGTGTTTGGAATTTTACGTTATTGTGGGAAACGGATCTTCCTTTGAAATTCCATGTAACACACCGAGTTCAAGATGGATTTGAATTGACCATCTCAGATCAGGACATCCATTTTATGTTGTGTATCGTAGTAGTATCTTTTGCAAATTGTGAAATGGTGGATTTTTGTCATGTTACGTGGAAGGGTGAGAATAGATTTTTCTGGATTGCTGTAAGGGTAGCTAGCTGGTGGGCTGTTGCAACTGTAGTAATGAACTTCCAGGTTCTGTAAGAAGTCAGGTCGTTTTTGAAAGATGAAAATACCACATTTGGGTTTCATTCTAAGCATTGTGTAATCTTCGACCACATAGAGAGATTTGTTGATAAGGTTCATATGTGTTGTGAGTCCCAGTCTTGTGCAGTCTGGGTGGATTTTTGGTGGGAATATGGTTTCAGATTCTGCACCTACAGGAATTCAGATTCAGTTTGTACCTGACAGTAAACACATTCTTTCTGGGTTGTAAATACCACACAGTTTAATGCTATATATAGAAGTAATTCTGCTTCAGAGATTCTTGCCAGACACATGCATTCTGAGCAGAATGTGGGAAGTTGTGCATTAAAGATTGATGCAGTATGTTCCTCTGTAACAGTGTATCCACTGTGGTGTCAATCCAGATTGCCCATAATATGAAACATCACAGTGAAAACTTGCCCGTTCTGCTTGTTGAATACAAGTGCTAGTATCTTGTGCCAACTGTGTTGTCTAAACATGTTCTCACACTTGTGTGCAACACAAATGTGTCAAAAGTTTGGGGCAGGCTTTGTGATTTTGGTATACACCAAGCACAGTCTTACATTACAGTTTCAGGTTACATCATATGTGAAATGGCAGTTAGCACCATTGTTGAAGCAGAGCTTTCAGTGTTGGTTGTCAGTGAAAAACCGGAAAGCAAGCGAATTTTTTTTGAAAATAGTACATTACATATTTTTTTTCTAGTCTCAGATGAGAGAGAATCTTGTTTCCCCCCTCCCATTCTGAATCAGTCCAAACTGATGTTGGGATACCATCTCATTTAGTTCATAACCACTTGTTTTCTTTGATGGCTAAGGTAGGTACAGTTAACCCTGTCTTGATTTGTCCAGTTATTAAATATATGACCCATAGAACACAATATATGCTTGTCCCTTTATCTTTGCTGTGTTAGAATTCTTAATGTGTTTTTGGTATGTGGTGGATATGCTGTGCGTGATGCCATGTTCTGTGGCGGTTAAAAACTGTGCATGTCACTAGTAAGGTGAGTGTTTATATTTTACACAATTCATATCACTCATTTTAACGCATTCCGCCATTTGGAGTCAACGTGAAAACTGCTGTTTGTAAAGCAAAATTCATTTACATGTTTTGAAAGACTGCCTTATGATTGCCATGTGGATTGACTGAAACATTATTGTATAAATATGTTATTTTACTGTCTTTCAATCAGATCATACATTTAATAATTTGATATGTTATGAACTACATTAATGGCAAACTAATTCATATGATGGCCACAAATGCAGTGGTTGAAGAAGCTGTGTAAAAAGCCAGAGAGGTTGATGCCACAGAACTGATTTTGAGGGCATTATTGGATGTAAGAGCAAAATGCTTTGGGAATAAGTAGTGGGGATAGTGTGGCAAGAACTGGAACTTGGGTTTTCAAGACCAGCTGGGAATGAAGTTAAGATTCATTTAAAGATATGTTACATTGGCCTTCAGGAACATGGAAATTGGTGCATTTTGAAGAGTATGTTGTGCTTCAGTACTTGTACATTTTGAAATGCCCCATAGTGCGCATAACAACGGGTCATTGAAAGAGCAAATTTTTCTCAATCAATGGTTAAGGCTGTGTTACATAGCTGTACAAAATTTCTCCACAGCAGTTTTCAAGTAAAAAATGTTAGTGTCATGCTTATCCCTTTAGGATGTGGGGATGCTGGATACTGCTTTCCAGATATGTGCATTGCACAATAACACTTAAGTGGAATAATTTCCATGTTGTGGCTTTGCTGAATAGATGTTCCACAAAGATTGGCCTGGTTGATGGGTATAATTTACCACAGGTGCAATTTTTCCCTAACCTCATGCTCTGGAGGTACAGAACACCACTTCAGTGAAGAATGACAATGTGGTGGCCATAATACAATACTTGCAATACATTGGGAATGGTTATGATCATAAAATGTTCCTACACCATGAAAAGAATAAAACTAGCCCTAGGAAGAAGTGCATCCAGTTTATTTATGTATGAGCAACATACCAATTAACGGGAAGCTGCATTGGCCTCGGAAATAATCTGGAGGTAGCGAAGTGTTGGTATTGTGATTGCTGTAGCAGCCCTATCACCATACGTGGGTGACCAATATATTGAGGGTGGTGAATGTGTAGGTACTGTGGCATGAAAGTGGTTTTGTGTGTAAAATGGGAAGTGTTTTGGAAAAGGAAAATGCAAAAAGCCAGACTTAGTTGTAAGTGACTTTTCCAGCATATGTTCAGGGACATCCTGCAGTTAGGAAGGGCTTAGGGTCTGTAATGCTGGTGGTCTGCAGTCTTTTTGGTAATGACAATTTACATATTTGCACAGGCAGTTGTGTCAAACTTATGGTGTGTGGGGCTTCATACCTACAGGTAAAGAATCCTTGTCTCACATCCATACTACTTCCAAAGAAGTCTTGTTACTACTGTGCAAGGCAGAGGCGATCTGGGTAATTTTTCCGATTATAAGTGCAGTAAAAGTAAGAGCTGACTGACCATCAATACCATTCCATAATTAGTCCAATTCCATAAATTAGGGTGTGCTTCTGTAAAAGCTATGTCGAAATATTGTATGTACTCTGGTGTAATGGGTTTGATAAAAAATTTTCCGTGAGCTGAGGTAAAGTAAGTACTATCGACAGGGTACGGGTATTTTTTTAATACATTTGGCCATTTTTTTAATGATTTTGGCGATACTCTAAAAATTACTGTCAGTATTACGTGACTGAACCGTAACCATTTCTTCACCACACTACAATAAATTCTCTAACATGGAAGCCGAAGGTAAGGATGTCTTTGGATACGTTTGGCGATTAATTTTGTACATTCATGGTGAATTCTAATTTACCAAATCAGATAAATGTAGTCAGCGTTTATTGGCGCCTAGTGATTTTCAAATGTTTAAGAAGTTGGTTCTCTGGACATCCGGGGTTCACACAACTTACGACAGGGTTTCTTTAATCTCAAACCGGGATCTCGTATTCTGCGATACGAGACAAGTTGTTCATGCGCATCGCTCCTGCGCAAGTTTGTTTTGACACCAGAGTGCGTGGAGTTCTCGATAAGAACCGTGTAAATTATTATTAAAATATTTCTGATTTCATTTTGTACAAAGCTAAATATTTTTCTTGGTATTCAAGATTTTTTGCTACTTTCAAGAAAGCGCAACAAGTTTTGTTGGTAAGTTTAATGAAAAAGTGTTCTGAAAAATGTTATTATGCTACACCCGTGAGGTTTCTGGTAGGGTGGGATTGTTACTATGTTGTGAATAGTGTAATTTTATATGTTAGTATAGTGTTAAGAGTATTCTTTTAGATATTTTTTACGAGTGTGTTGCATTGTTTTTACTTTCGATATACTGCAGAGTAAGATCATCAAAAATCAGGTAAGTAAGTCCACGATATTTACCCGCCAACGGCCGTCCATGCTTTACATTCATCATGTGTCCCATTGTTCATATCTGGTTGAATTAAACAGCTTGAACATGAGGACTAGGCCGAACAAGACGAAAATGGTAGTGGCATTGGAACCACAACGTAATTTATCGTGATAGCTGGCATAGTGTGTATACGTCTGTACTCACAACTTTGGATTAACCTCCCATGAGCTGTCGTATAGGCAGGCAGGGTAAGTTATGGATAACGATACAGGAAATACCTGTTCACATTAAGTCGAATTGTATACAGATGTTTACCGAATATGACCTTAATTTGCAACATGTTTCTATTTCAGGTGTTAATTTGCAGCAAAGACACCATCATCTACTCGTACATTCTTTAAAACAAGCTTTTATCTCTTTTATCTCTGTCATTGTCAAAAGCACAAGCCAGTAATTAGGAAATGGTCATGGAACACCCCCCAAGTCCCCAGTGTGTAGGTCGGGAATTTGTGAGACAGTACTACACCTTACTGAATCAAGCACCTGCACATCTTCACAGGTGAGAAGATAATGTATTCCATATTATTTATGTATTGGAATATAACAAATCAGTTGCATTGGAAGATTCAGTACGGAAATTGGGAACTCTGGTAAGTTTGAATATGGATTCAAGTTTTTTCCCCCCCCATGAATTGTGGTTTGGGCATGTTATATTACATGTATTTCAGACTGTATTAACGTTTGTTACTGTGTATGCAATTCCTACACAGGAGGGTATGTTTCTTTTGAGAGAAGATGGTGTTCTTTGTATAGCCAGGGTTTTAAAAATATGCTTGCTTGCTCACCTGAACTGAATTATTTTTGCAAGCTGTTGAGAAGAAATTCATGCTAGTCATTTTTGATGGCCAAGTGTTTGATGTTTTAGATGTTATAATTAATAATATGTTGGCACTGTCTTTCAAGTTGCTTGAATTGTTTATTGTGTACGTAGAGGGAAACAGTAGATCACTCATCTTTTTTGGTATTTTGCAGGAATTAGTTTTAGATGAAATAAGAACACCATATTGTATATCAGGTGGTTAGGCATCCACTTGTCATGTTGGTTATCCTAGCAGACTGCATACAAATGAGTGATATTTTGTAGCAGTTGGTGTAGCTTGGTTGGTATTTGCTGTGCTGTGGGCTGTACAATCACTATTTTATTCCTGGGAGGGTAAAAACATTTTTGTCCTCAAGCATCCTGTTTGATGGGTAATGGAAGCTCTTCCTTTGGTAGTAAAGCAGGTAGTGTGTGTATCTGATCACAAAGTCCATCAGTGCCAGATACAAATGAACCGAGCTGTACCGTCACTCCCATGTCACACTTAATCAACTCAACATTGATACTTTATTAATGTTCTTTTTAGAAATGGAAACTATGTGCTCTTTTAGGTTTCTTTTGAACAGCTTTATGTAATACAGGTATTGTTCCTCTTTCCACTGATTTCGTACTTGCTCAAAAAGAGCATGATGGAATATTCATCCACTATGGATTTGTACCAAAGGTTATAGGATAGGGGGGTGGCACTTTCGGTTTCTGTTTGGGAGCTCGTAAAAGCAAATATTTTCCCAGAATATGGCTGTTGTGACAAGTTTCTTTTGATCCTTTTCCATCGGCCTGGGCGTTTAGTAATACTTAAGATTAGATTGTTACCACTTCCTAACACAGCTTTCCAATTTATTTTTCACTGATTATCCAATGAGTGACACTGTACACAGAGCTGTGGAACATGTCATTAGGTAAATCAAGAACCCACAAACAAAACTGAAGACATGTGACATTTTTATTACGATGGTGACCAGTAGGATCTTAAAGGCACTTTTTGATTCATTTGCCAAGTATTAAGATTTTTGGCTTTCACTGCAGTGTATTCGTGATCTTCGATCTGGAATGTTTAGTGGCATCAGTGGGTAGTTTGTTATTGATAATTTAAGACATTGTGTCAGTACCATTGCCAAATGTCATGATATCCGAAGAAGAATTCCACAGCAAGTGGAAGTTTGAATATACAGGGACGGTGTGACTGGGGACTGGCTCACTGGAAGTTTTTGGGCCAGTCATGGAGCAGTAAGAGCATGTACAGTGTGAACTTCAAGCATGCTGGTAGAAAGGGGGGGGAGGAGGGAGGGAGGGAGGGAGTTTGAGGAATGGTCACCACTGATCACTGCCCATGGACAGCAGCACCGCATCCCAAAAAATCTTAAGACCTTAATGTCGTTAGGTTGTGAATGTTTCATTAACATGTGTTACTGTAGACAAGCCTAGTTCTCACATGATGCTGTTAATACCAGCTGCTTCTCTGATGTTGTAGACACTTGATATTTGAAATTTTAGTGTGTCCGTGTGTAAGACTGTGGTGTATGTGCATAGTTTTACAAGATTTTACCATTGTTTCCAAGCTTGCTGCCTCCATTTTCAGGATATGGATAATTTCTCATTATTAGAAAGAGTAAATTGAAGTAATTTTAGGATAGGTTGAAAGGAGATTTTGCAAACATTGGTGAGCCACTGTGCCAGGTGCCATAATGGTGACATGCAGCAAGTTCCATAGTGAGCGCCCACAAATGTTTAGGCACCACCATACACGCTGTAGTCGCCGTGGTGACCTAGCACCCTTGTGTTGTCTAGGATCTGGCCGAGTAGCCTGAGCTTGAGTTTATCTCTTGGTGTGCATTTAACCTGGAAATTTAATCTGATGGCATGTGCAGTAACGGCATGAAAGTAGGAGAAGTGTTTAGTAATTAATGACAAGGATTTTACCATTCAGGGATGTGATACAGGATATTTGTAATTACAAGTTTGAAAGTGTCATGTTGTCTTGTTACAGATGACTTACCAACCAAATATACACACTGAACTGGTAGCCAAATACAGTGCATTTAAAACAGCTTACTAAAACTGAAAGTATTGCATGGAATAATGTCTTGTCAGCTGGTTTGGATGATAATGGTCTGATAATGAGAAATGTGAATTTTTAGGTGCAGTGAATTACACAAGATTAGTTTTGCGAGTCACGAAGTTGGCACAACAGTTGACGACTACATTTTTTTGGTATATGACCTCAAACTTTCACTGATACATATTTATTTTTCAGCGTAATAGCATAATGTATCCCATGCTGATATGACTAAAAATTCCACTTCTGGAAGTCAGGCTCTTGCTTTTTGCAACCATTTACAAACAACTTCTTCCTCTTCCTTTTCATTGTGAAATTAGCCACATCCAGTTTTTCTATTGCTTAAGAATCAATTCTCCACTCATGCTGCATTTATATTAATCCTTGACATGCTAGGCTGACGTGTGTGATCGTTATTGTGGACACACGTTCTGAACGTGAATCTCTGTGCCCAGCATTCTGACATACTGCGCTCTCATTATACGTCACCCCAGTCATTTGATGGGGGTAACGTGTTTCACCCACCAAAGACCAATTCAGACTATAAACTTTTGTTGGGACCTTGTTTCCAGTTTCATTGCATATGAACGTATGCCGTGAATAGCGTCTGACTGACCCTTATACTGCATGGTATATGTTGTGCCAACTACCGTAAAATATAATGCTTGATAAATGTGAAGTTTAAAGGCTCGGGAACATTTCCTACTCAACACGCCTCATATTAGCTATCTTTATGTTGTGATTTTGTCTTTGATTCTTTTCGTGGCATATAAATACACTTTATTTTCTTACCATTTATTTTTAGGCTAACCATACTAATTACTTACTAATAAAGATGCTTTGCTTTTTAAGCTCATGGTTCCGTGCATCATAATTCAATATTAATAAAAATCCAACTAGATGCAACAGTATGCAGTCTGATTTATCTTACTGCAAAATCAGTCCTGACCTGGCCACGTTGGAGGGAAGTAGCTGTGCCGATATTACGACCTGTACCAGAGGCTGCGATTACAGTTTTTATTACTCCTGATGATGGGTGCGGTGGACACCCGAAACATGTAGAGTGACTTTGCAGCAAAATAAATCAGACTGCTTACTGTTGCATCTAGTTGGATCTTTATTAATATTCTTTGCTTTCATTGTAGTATTTATGCCTTTATCTGATAGAGTAAGATGATCTGCATATGCCAGAAGGTGATGTTTTCCATTCAGTTGCATTTTCAATTTCTTCTGGTTCGTTTGGGCCTCCAGGTGGCATATACTAAAGCAAAGTTGAAGAGTAATGGTGATAAAGGATGTCCATGTTTCAGACTTTTCTGAAAAGGAAATGTAACAGACAAATGTTTTTGTGTGTGTGCAGACTTTACTGCACCTATCATATAAATGTATTTTTATTAACCTAAGTAGTTTCATGAGAATTCCACACTCAATGAGAATACAGTGTAAAACCTCCCTTCTGACTGAATTGTAGACTTTCTTGAAGTCAGTAATTAGCTCGTTAACTGCCCAATTATTTGCTAAAGAAGCATGAATTGAAACAAAATTGTTAAACAGATCCATTTTACGGACTCATTTAAGGTGTTTTGCTGTTGTAAATAATATACATAAGGTACAGTTCAACTGTGGGGGGACCATGATAGCACAGTGGTTAAGGTGCTGTGCCACAAATCGGAAGGTCGCTGGTTTGATTCCAGATGGTGTCATTGGAATTTTTCATTGATGTCCTTCCGATCACACTATGGCCCTGGGGTTGACTCAGCCTCTAACAGAAATGAGTACTAGGAGCATTTTACTGGGGGGGGGGGGGTAAAGGGGGCCAGGGCGTAAGGCTGACAACCTTACCACCATCCTGTGCCATTGTTAGGTAATCTGGGAACCTTAACTTCCTGGAACCCTCTGGGCCACTCCAGGCCTGTAATGGGACTGCCTTGCTTTACTGCGGCCTCCAAAATAGAAAGGAGTCATTCTGGCATGTTGGTAGGTTGTATATGATGGGTGGAAAGATTGGGCAACAAACTCACTATTCCAAACAATTATGTGGGGTGTACACAGCCTGTATTACATGTGGATTGCATAACTGTTGGCAGCACACATCATATGCACTATGGAATTTCTTGGCAGTGGAGCAACTTGTTGCACATCATATGTCCTGGGAAACATCATTGGAGTGAGCAACTTCACATCACATTGGGTTTTTGTGGGAGCAAATGTGGTAGTTTACACTTGTTAACCTTCACCTAGAATGCTATCAGAGGAAAAGGGATTTGTTCTTGTACCACGTTATAGCCACGGAATCATAGACATGGTCATACAACCTACAACTAAAATAATGATGCCACCCATAGTTTCCTTATCCAAAGAAATTTTGCTGAAAGCCAGGTAATGTCAAGGTCTTGTCATTTGTTGTGTGCAGTGTTCCAGTTATCATGCCCTGCCACACATTCCTGTAGAACAGAACGGTACACCGCTGGTACCATAATTCGCTGCAGCAGTACCATACCCACTGCTGCATTGAAAGCGAACTTTTTTTTTTTGATAGGGGCCATTCCGTTGTGTAGTAGTAAATATATGTATATTGTCTAAAACACAACATTTGTACATCAACATAGTGATGAAATATCAATTACATCAGGGCTACATGTTTTGGCTGTGAATCAGCCATCATCAGGCCAATACAGAACATATACAAGGTACAATATATGTGTGCACTGTATGGGATCCGATATTGTTTGCAATAAAGGTTAAGATAATTGAGTATCCAATTGTACAAGGAAAAGAAAAACAAGTTAAAATGTAAAATTAATTATGTCACATACAGTATTAAAAAAGTTTTTAGTTGGACAGAGGTTATACACTGAATAATTTAATGTGGGTAGTTAAGGATAGCACCAGGAAACAAACTCAAAGAGGGACGGTAATATACATATAAACGTCTTGTTGCTGTCATCAGCTTGTATTTCATGACGGTGTGGGACTCAAAATTCCCAGGGACTAGGTTGCCATGGCACTTAGAATTTTGGAAGGATATATTGGTATGAATGTCTGTCCTCTGCAGTTCGAAAAGCACATCATTGGTAAACAGTTTGCTGATTGCCACCAGTGCATACTCTTAGCGTGCAGAATCAGTGTCACGTGAAAATGATCAGAAGGAACTCCCAAGCATCTTTCACTATGATAGGTGCAGAAGTTGATGTGCAAGATAAAGGGAGCAGAACTTGAGGATGTGGGTGATCCATAGTGCTTTTGTTTATACTTAATGTTGAATAAGGTGCTTTTAATATGAGATATCTGAATGCATGGTTTTTTGTTCTCCAGTTTGATTATTTTGTATGCTTTTCATGGTGTTTTGGATTGTAAAAAAAAACTTGTTAAAGACAATAATATTTCACAGGATTTGTTGTGTGTGAATATGTTGGGTTTGATACGACACACACTGTCAGCAGGAACAGTATTGGAAGGTTTAATTTCATTGGTTGTTACGACATAAATTCTCACAAGAAAAAAAAATTTCCTAAATGTTTGAGCTGGCACCTACATTCAAAGAAAATTTATCCCCCAATATATTGTGTTGCAAATTATTTGCAAGTGTCAATGCATTTGTGGCACAGTCGCAGCGGGAAACTTGTAAAGATGCACCGTATTAACCAGACATGAGACAGTGTGACTCTGATCTGTTCTTAATGGTAAACAAAACTAATGCAAGAGGCACTTAAGGCATTGAGACAACATCCAGTAAACTGTATAGTATTCTTTATAAACAGTAATGTTTAGCAGTCCAGTGACTGAGTATGTTGCCTTCCATATGTAGGAGTACAAATTAGAATGCATGTTGACTCACTGACAGCCACATGTGGCAAATGAAAGTGAATTTAAACAGCAGTGATGCAGGAGTTACGGTGTCATATGCATAGGCCGTTGAGAACACAGCATTGAACCCTAAGGTTTTATAAGAAGTGAGGAATTCTTGACAAATTCAGCTTCTCAGGTAGGACCTCTTCGTGGATTTATGCTTTGATTTTCCATCTCTGGTAAAATCATGTATGTGTTCAGTTGGACAGTTGGACTGTCTAAAATCAGCTGTTCAAAACTCTTACCGCACGTGCACCCGTGTGTGTGTGTGGAAGGCGTAGGGACTTCTTGGAGACGTATTGTGCTTTATTATAATGTAATCCCTTTTTTTTTTTTTTTTTTTTTATTTATTAATAAAGAATTTTTTATTTTAAAATGTTTTTTATTTTCACCTTCCATTATTTAAGTTTTTAAATTTAGGGTTTTTTT
>Ga0123354_10017593_pt1 | contig 11201 bp, 12 predicted proteins | sample TergutLab28metaG_2_FD_97872 | JGI IMG/M metagenome (GOLD analysis project Ga0123354, IMG submission 97872) | Labiotermes labralis P4 segment gut microbial communities from Petit-Saut dam, French Guiana - Lab288 P4 | ecosystem: Host-associated > Arthropoda: Insects > Digestive system > Gut ... | reverse complement strand
GGGTAAAATATGAAAGGAAAGACATACATTATTGCCACGAGAGATTTCACCTATATTAATTTCAGTATATTCCCTGAAATGGTTATATATTTTCAGCACCAATATGTTTCACCCAAAACTACAAGAGCCATCTCTGGAAAGAACTGCATCAGACTGCCGCCGGCCACAGTACTTAATTTCTTTGTCAGCGGCAGTCTCATCATATCATCCAGTCGTCTAATTCCAATGCGTGATCACTTCAACATCAGCATCTTAATAGAAAATCATTATTAGGTGTGTTTAATTCCGATAAAGGAAATATTCCGATTCAAATTCAACCCTGAAATGTTTTCTTGATTTCAGGAAATGAATAAACCGAAATTATTCGCCTCGTGCAATGATATTTCGATAAGAGATATCCCCGAAGTTTTATCGGAGTACATAAATTCGATGAGTTGGAAACCAGGAGACCGAGTGCTTGACGTGGGCTGTGGTCCGGGCAGGGTGACCATGGAAGTGTTATTGCCTCGCCTGCCAGCGGATTTCGGTCTACTGGTAGGAGCAGACATCTCAGCTGAAATGGTTGAATATGCCACAGAAACATATACGCACTCTAAACTGAGGTTTACACAGTTCGACCTCGCCAAAGACATAGGAAAAACCTCACAACTTCAGCCATCGAGTTTCGACAAGATATTCTCTTTCAACTGTCTGCATTTTATTCCAGATCACAGGTATTACTTAGCAATAAAATTATGGTTTGATTCTTAATATAGTATTAGTGTGTGTTAAAAGGTAATGCAGTCCCGTTACAGGCTTGGAGTGGCCCAGAGGGTTCCAGGAAGTTAAGGTTCGCAGATATCATGACAACGGCACGGGATGGCGGTAAGGTTGTCAGCCTTATGCACTGGCCGCCTTTATCCCTAGGAAATGATCCTGGTACTCATTTCTGTTAGAGGCTGAGTTGAACTCAGGGCCATAGTGCGATCGGAATGATTTTATGTCAATGAAAAATTCCAATGACACACCTGGTATTTTTTTTAACTTTTATTAAAAGAACACTTGTGGTTTTCATTAGCACTCGCTCAGAAAGGCCCTCTTCTCTTTAACAAGACTATGATTGTGTTATGTTTATCACATGTAAATAAACTGATGTTACACCAATGAAGTCTATAACTCTACACGTACATTTGCAGAAATACATACATTGCCAAGTATAGCTCCCTTGCTTTTTATCCTGGACTCGTTAATAATGCATGTCTACTACAGAAAGAAAGTTTGCAACTAGCTTACGCCTGCCTGATCGTTGATTCATTTTCCATCGCGACCTTCTCAGGAAGTCCAAGTAGTCCTGTGATGACAAACTTTGGTGTCGACTTGATCTGTATACCACATGCCGGGATAGAACCCACATCACTGCCCTCTGGCTTTGTGATGGCCAAAAACAGAACTAGGTTCTCAGCAGCCAATCTCGTGGTATGTTCGACGGAAACGTTCTCAACATTCGCGCTATAACCTTCTGTGTCCAGTCCCATATCGTTTTGCTCCCTCCACACTCTGTTAGTCTGTGAAGGAGAGTGTCCACTTCACCGCATTCCTTACATGTATCTGTAGATGCCATCTTTATACGGTGAAGCCTTACATTTGTCGGAATATTATGATCAGTTACATTATACCAGACTGCTCTATCAGCCTCCGATATTGGTGTCTCTGCTAGGTTTTTCCAGATTACCTCCAGTCTGCATGCGGCCACAGTTTCTCAAATCTTATCCCCAACGGGTGGATCATTGCTATGAAGGACGCCCTCAGCGTTGTGTAAATGCGTGCCTTATATGCCTTTGTTGGCTCTGAACTTGTTTGCCCAGGGACGTAAACAGTGTCCGTGATATATGTTCGTAAGTAGCCCATCGTCGCCGGTACAACGTTAGGATATGGTGGATTTCCTAGCCCAGAATAAATGTTCCGAACCCGTAGCCATCCAACAGTGATGGATCCGACTCGCTGGTTCTACATTTGAAGGCGGTACATGAATAAAGCTCTGCTCTTTGCCCATGCATTAAACAAATTCCATACCCCTTCAGTTTTCCCAAGCTGAAGGGTGGAAAAAGGAACTCTGAATATTTCCCCCCGCCCATACAAACCAAGATATTGTGGTATTAGTCTGTCGTATACAGTCAGGTGGTGGGGGGAATATATGTGTTACATACCAAATGGGTTTCCTCGTAACTTCTGTATATGCAACCACTTCTCGTATTGCACCTACAGCGTCAAACACGGAGTTACCACCTATTCCACAGTACTGATTTGGGCGGAGAACAGTAGACAGTATTGGTTTTAGCCTTCATGGAATGACTCCAGTCATGATCTTATAATCAGTGTTCATTAGAGTCAAAGGTCTGTAATTGTCTACTTTACTGGGGTGCTCATGTTTCGGTATACAGACAATAAGTCCCTGCAGTTGCCTTGCCAGTATTATACCATCTATATACAAACAGTTTGGTGTCTGCAGCAGATCATGTTTCATTTCCTCCCATGACGTTTTGTAGAATCCAAGACCTATTCCATCATGCCCTGTGGCCTTTTGTCACTTGCCTTTTGAGATCGAAATCCGCAGCTCATCTATGTTGATAGGATCGTCCAGGGCAGCGTTCATCTCTTGCGTCACCTTTCGAAGCTCGCAGTTCAGCAGCAAACTTGCACTTTCCCCATCCATGCGCATCGGGCTGAATTTTTTACGAAAGCATCGTGAAAACATTCACAATGTCAAATGATTCTGTGTAAGTTATGTCTTGGTCGTCACTTATTTTCTTTATCGTGCGGCTCGCTTGTAGCTTTGTGGCCTTGATGAGATGGTGCATGGAAGGATTTTCACCGATTATTCCATCCTGCTCTCCTGTCGTTAATTTCTGTCAATGTGTGCTCTTCAGACGTATAAGTTTAGCTTTCAACTTCTTCAATCTTGTCATTTTCTGTGTATGTGGGATAGTTTCTTGAATTGCATCATAAATAGCTGAATAGTAAAAATCTTCCAGCCTAGTGCGGTCAGAGTTTCTTTCAGTACCTTCACTTGTAAATAGAATCTTCACCTTTCGCTTTACGTAAAGCTCCCACCAGTAAACTATTCTGGGGAAACGGGGAACATGTTTCCAGCATTTCTTCCATGAAGGTTTTAATTTGTCATGGAATTTTGTTTCGTCCAAGTAAGAGGTGTTTAGGTACCATCTCCCTCTTCCCCTACGCGTGAAAGAGACTGACAAATGCACCCTTAGAAGTACAGCCAAGTTGTCGATAAACGCCGCTACTAATGTCCCACATGTTTCTTTTGCTTCCGAATGTCGTCAGTAGCATAGATCCTATCTAGTCGTGCCGCACCATTCGGTGTGTAATGAGTGTATGCATGATTATTTAGTGACGCATCCCAGACATCAGTCATTTGAAGTCCATTTAAAAGTCTTTCCAAAGCTCTACTGCTATATCTGTGCCCTGTGCAGTCGATTTCTGTTTGCACGCAGTTAAAGTCGCTCGCCATAAGAAGACTCGTCGGTACTTGCGGTAGCAGCTCTATCACCTCCGAGTTGTAGAATGTTTCTCTCTCAGCCCGATTTGCAGAGCCTGATGGCGCGTATATGTTGAGGAGACATATGTTATTATAGTATGCGACTAAACCCCGGCCTCATGATAGTCGCCTTATCCTATGCATTTGTAAATCCTCCAAGGCCTGAAGTTCTGATGTTATCAATCGTTTTGTACACCTTGAAATCGATATAATTCAATAACGTCACCTCCTGCAGCAGGGCAAAATCTACATCATGTCTGTATAGAAACTCCTCGAGCATCTGATGCCTGATTTGTGATGCTAGACCATTTATGTTTAATGTCATTACATGATAGGTGAAGGCCATTCTTATTTATTGAGGGAGAGAAGGGAATGGAAGGGAAAATAGGCTACGTGTTGCATTATTTGTATGTATTCTTTGTCCTAGTTTTGCTTCTATTTCTTATCCGAGTGACTGAATCTTCTCGGTCGGTCTTTAACTTTTTTGACCATGTACCATTCAGTGACGATTGAGACTTGTGTGTTTTCTCCTTTCTGTCTTCCCCATCACTGCAGATATTTGTCGAAGGTATTCCCTCAGGCGATGTTTCTCAGGTTCTAGACCTTCAGCGTGTGTCTCCAATATTATGGCGTTTTCACCCACCAGCTGACTGTGGCCTTGCATGTCCCGTTCATTGTCAGAACTAAGTACACTCGGTTTCCTTCCTTCAGTACTAATTGTGTCACATCTATTTTCTTGTTCATCTGGAACGTCCATTTTCATATCATCTTAGTCAGTGTCCGTATTTTTCTGTCCCATTTGAATGTTTACCACATTGGTCGACTCCATATTCATTCCGTCAGATGCATCCTGCGTACTCTGTGGAAGTGGGGGCCGATTTTTTTCAGAATTCAATTTGGGAAGTGTACTTATACTCTTCGTCCCGATCTCGTTATTGAGTGACTTCTGGACTACGGAATTGTTAGAAAGTTGCATCCTTACTTTTATTGGATACTACGTCTGCCAGGTCTGAGTGGGCTGAGTGGAATTATTTAGACCCAATCGCTTTCTGCGAGGACATTCTAGATGTTGATGGCCTGTCTCATTGCATCTGTAACATGTCGGAGGCTGTCCGTCATAGGATATGATCGCGTCGTTCTCAGCAATGGACATATATGGAAGTAAGTGTTGCTTGAATTTCATTTCTACTATCCGTATTCCATTGTAAACCTTGTATCTAAATGCGGAAGTCCAAACCTCTTCTCGAATGTTTCTCATTTCTCCGTATCTTGACATACATGCTCTAAACTCATTCTCCTTAGCCTCAGGTGGAAGACAAGCTATCTTTATCTTTTTCCTTCCCATTACCGCAATCTCAATAAATAACTTTGAGTTCTCTCCATTTTCATGTCGAAATGCTAGTTGCCCTTCGGTTTTGTGTATTATTGTATTCATGGACTCCTAGTCCGTGAACTTTATGTAAAAGCGTCTTTGTAGCCCATCGACCTGCATCATCCTTATGTACTCTTCAGCTATATGTGGGTTTTCATAAATCCATTCATGAATGTGGAAAGCATTTATCCGGGGGGTCCTAGGGTCAAACCCACACTCTATGGTATTTAGTCTGTCGCTCATTACGACACTACGAAGCACTTCTTCTACCACAACTCAACGTAACAAAACCACTACGATTCTTCTACACGCTTAGCACTCCACTATACTTTCACAAAACACAACCTATCCGCTCCACTGCTTAAAGCACACTGATCGAACCAGCGACCTTCCAATTTGTAGCACAGCACCTTCTAAACTGTGCTAACTCGGTCCCGCTTTACTGTGTGTTACTGAACGATATATTTACGGTACTAACACAGGCTTATATAGTTTTCGACGTTTCGAGGGAAAGTAGCACCTCCGAAACGTGGGCAACTATTTACCAATCAGCACTGCGTAACGTCCAACAAGAATTCGTTCTTCATCAGTACCGCTCTGAGAACTTCAAAATCCACATCATGCGTGTTAGTTGGAAATTACCCTTAGTGGTGTCAGAATTATGGGCAAATAACAGTAAAAATCTTTCCCAAAATTCGGTTACTGGACCCAGGGCCAAATTCTCGGCCCTAAGCTCTTAGTAAGTTACGAACATCAGGAAATTTATCACGACCGACCACATGGACCGTGGTTTCTGGTTTCAGTATCAAAATTATCTAAGATTATGTCACGTATTAAGGATTAAATTCAATACAATTTAAGTAAGGGGACCGCGATAGCACAGTTGTTAAGGTGCTGTGCTACAAATCGGAAGGTCGCTGGTTCGATTCCATATGGTGTCATTGGAATTTTTAGTAAAAACCGGCCGGGGCTTAAGGCTGACAACCTTACAAACATCCTGGGCCATTGTCACGTAATCTGACAACCTTAACTTCCTCCACCTCGGGGCTGCAATGGGACTGATTTACCTTCACAATTTAAGAAAACTGCATAAGGTAGAAGAGGAATACATCACACAGACTTAAGGGCCGTTGTCGACATCTGGCGAAAATGTGAATGTACCAGGTTGGTGTTTCGATGTTCGTACTACAACTTCATATTACAAGACAGTAGACATGTTTTTCACTGAACTCCCACTGAAAGTTCTACCCCGCCCTCCTTAAAACATGCAGTTACACCTCCACCGGTCCCTCTCTCTACATATCTTTACAAACTAGCGGGATATTCACGAAACTCCTGTACGAGTATCCAGGCACTACACATCACGTTACGTTTGTAATCTTAAATACTCTGCTTTCAGTCAGTAACTATTAACAGAATGCAGACGTACAGTTAATTTTAGAAATGGAAATGACAGTACTTACTTACTTACTCCATAGTGCAGAGTTCATCTTGAGAAGCATTCTGGTTTGAAGCCAGTCAAGAAATTCACCGCATTTCACGGTACCAGAAGGTTCATTACCGCACGCACAAGCGTCAGCCAACTGTGCCTATCCTGGGCGAGACCAATCCAGTCCATATTCCCACATCCCACCTCCTGGAGATCCATCCTATTATTTTCCACCCATTTACGCATAGGCCTCCCCCGTGGTCTCCTTCCCTCCGACTTCACCACCAAGACCCTATACACCTACATCTCATCACCCATACGTGCCACATGCCCAGTCCATCTCACTCTTTCCGATTTTATCACTCGCACAATATTCGGTGAGGAGTAAAAATCATTTAGCTCCTGTTTATGCAATCTCCTCCATACCCCCCTTACCTCTTCATTCCGAGGTCCAAATATTCTCCTGAACACCATGTTCTGTTCTCAAACACCCTCAGCTTCCTTTCCTCCGGCAATTTCAACAACCAAGTTTCACACCCATAAAAACAACAGGAAGAATTATAGTTCCATATATCTAGATCTTTAATTTTTGGATAACAGTGGAAATAAAAATACAATAAATTAATGCAAGGTCATTACTTTCTCTGACAACTATCGTCCATCAATTCCCGCCGCCACAGCAAAGACCACGTGGGGGAGTACAATAGTGACGACAGTTCATGCAACCAACCAGTCGGCAGCGAGTATCAAAATATACTGGTCACATAAAATAATGTCCCCGTCTATCAGCTTGAAGTATTGGACAGTAATACTTCTTCGAAGGTTATATAAGTTTGGTTATAACATTATTCGGTCTAAATTAGAACCTTATTGACACCATGCTAAATTTATACATATTTTTCGGTTTTTGAGCAAAAACAAAGAAGCCTCTAAAGCAATGCAAGTGCAATTTGGAGGATAACGATAAAAATAGCTGCTAATATTCTTACTGTCTGCAGCACAACAAGCAGAGCGGAGGCTGAGCGAAATTTGGTGATACGCGTTACAAATTGAGAGCAGTTGTGAACTGTAGTAATGGAAATGATGCATAGGAAATAACAATGAAGAGCAGCACAATATCATGCAAAACCATTGCTTGCATCAGCTGCAGAATCAACTGGATTTAGCAAATCCTTAGGTTGAACAAAAGCAGAATTCAATATAAATTGTTAGAATATATGCAAGCGGCAAAAAACCAAGAAATTATAGAAGTGTCATTCTTAAACATGAAGACAAAGCTAGATCAATGACTTAACCGTGAATTTTTATGAAAATAATAATTTAATTATTCACTTTGAAACAAGTTTTCATTTCCTGATCCCTATTAATGCAATTCGTATGTCTGTCCGGATACGGTAAATTGCGTAGGTTTATAGGTATTGGTGACGATCGGCCATTTATTGGCAATACGCGAATTTATAATTTTGGCCATTACAAATCTGTCCTAAAATGTACAAGCACATAGATTTGTGAATAAAAAATACAAAAAATGTAAATAAATAAATAAACCACATAGCGGCATCGAAAAATTTTTTCTTAATACAGCACCAGTGGCACATTGCATTAGGTGGCGAAACACACATTTGTTGTTCTGTATGTATTGAAACATCAACCTGTGGTTCTAGAGGTACCGAAATATCCACTTGTAGATATAAACGTACTGAAAATTCCATTTGTAATACAAGAGGTACTGAAAACCCAATTGTATTTCTAGAGGTAAAGGTAAATATAAAGTGATCCCGTTACGGGAACGGTGTCGCCCAGAGGGTGGGTAGAGGTATAGCTCTACTCTACCATGACCGCGGCACAAATTGTGATGAGTGGTCAACAGAAACGCCCCGTCCGCACTTTACCCCAGGGGAAGAACCGGTACCAGCTTTACAGGAGGCTGCGTGGGCCTCAGTGCTGGTCTGGACGGGAAAAATATATCGTCCACACCGGAATTCGAACCCGGACCTTCCAGGCCGTAGCTCAGTTGCTATACAGACTGAGCTACCGGGCCCACAGTTCTAGAGGTAATGAAACAATTTTTTTAAACAAGAGGTGCTGAAACATCACCTTGTACTTCTAGAGGCATTGAAACATCCACTTTAAGTATCAGAGGCAGTAAAATATACCGGCTTGTTTTAGTACATGATCGTAGTTTGTTCTAACTAATATCACTGACACACATCACAGACCTTCATATTATTACACTATCTTAACATTAATGAATGATTTCTGTCTAACCACCAGGAAAGCTCTGAGAAATATACACAGTTTGCTACGACCTGGCGGTGAAACATTGATTGTATTCTTCGGAACATGTCATATATTTAAAGTATATGACATCCAGTCCCGGAAACCAGTGTGGCAACCCTACCTGAAGGTAAGACATTTCAATTTACTGCATTTGTGTAGTTAACAGCAGCCATAAATTTACCAAAGTTCATATGAAAACAACCGAAAGATTGTTAATGATAAGATCTGCTGTGGTGTGACGTCGTGCAATATAGTAAAAATTTACTGACGTTTCGGGTGTATGATACGGATACAGTACTTTCCGCCTATATGGCAGTAAATTTATACAAGACCAGACGGCGTCATATCCCCGCAGACGCCACTCTTCGTAGTCACTGCACACAGAAACTTCAAATTTCGCAATGTTTGCTTTAATTTCATTCGTACATGTGGTTAATATATCCATGAATCCACTAAAGCCCTTGGTCAATATATGTACCAATATATTTAACCTTAAAAAATCCTAATTTCTTCCTACAAAATGTATTTATTTATTTTGTATAAATCTCGGAACAAGCGGCCACTATTTCCATGTCCAATATTAACAGATTGATTTTTATAACCGAGAGTAATTGTGTTTACTGCGCAGTACGCAATGAAACTTTAAATGCAATATCTTGAGGGCTAACTTACTTACTTACTTACTTACTCCATGGTGCAGAGTCCTTCTTGAGAAGATAAATGGTTTGCAGCTAGTCAAGAAATTCCCCGCATTTCACGGAACCCGAAAGTTCAATACTACACTCACAAACTTCCGCCACCTATCTCTATCATGTGTCAGCCCAATCCAGGCCATATACCCACATCCCACCTCCTGGAGATCCATCATATCATTATCCACACATCTAAGCCTAGGTCTCCCCAATGGGCTCCTTTTCTCCAATTTCACAGCAAGAGGCTATACACACCCCTCCCATCACCCATGAACGCCAAATGCCCAGAACATCTCATTCTACTCGATTTTATCACTAGCACAATATTGGGTGAGGATTACAAATCATTTTGTTCCTCTTGAGGGCTAATTAGATTATAAAATGAATTGTCTTTTCAGTAGAGAGTAATAACGTAGCTTTCATTATGATTCATCGGTCAACACAGTAACAAAATATCCTATGCTGCGACACAAGTTGTGTAACTTTCACGCAAGTTTACGGTAGGGTTTTGCAAATTTTCTATATTATTGTGTCCAATCCTGTTCATGTTTATTTATTTACTTCATATACGTCTCTAAATTTGACCGGTGTGATCAACCACACAGGTGCATCGCGTAGTCATGAACAGCGTTTTAACGATGGCACTGAACTACCGTACAGATATTAGACCGCAAAGCCGTACAATTACTTTGTCATTCGTTAAACGGACATTACAAAAGGTATCTAAAATAAGTTATAAATTTTGACAATATCGATCAACAGTCGTTTGTACTATACCATACACCGTCAGCACAAAAATTTAAATTTATATAAATATCACAAAAGTAAATGTTGATAAAATCCAACCAGATGCAACAGTATGCAGATATTTATTTACAGCAAAGTCACTCTACATGTTTTGGGTGTCACAGCATCCATCATCAGGAGTACTAAAAACTGTAACCGCAGCCTACAGTACAGGTCATAATACTGGTACAGTTACTTCCCTCCAACGTGGCCTGATCGGGACTGCTTTGTGCGAGTCGCACACACCAGTCACATGACCTGTATTGGAGGCCGCGGTTACAGTTTTTAGTACTCCTGACGATGGGTGCTGTGACACCCGAAACATGTAGAGTGACTTTGCAGAAAAAATATCTGCATACTGTTGCATCTGGTTGGAATTTTATTAACACTGAATTACGATGCACGAACCATCAGCTTAAAATCACACGATAACATATAGCAACGTATTTTGTGACCTCGAAATGTTTTATACAGTAACAAATTGGAAGCCCTTTTACAGCATTTTGAAAAATATCGACAACTATGTATTTCATTTAAATATTAATATCTCATAATTAAATTAGTAATAAAATACAGCTCTTCATAATTCCTTAGAACACGTTGGAGATCTTTTGTCTTCCGTCTAATATTAACTTCTTTACCTTTCAGTTCAATGTTTCATAATGCTATATTTAAAACTGAATTACAGTTTTATGTTAGTGAATCAAAGGACACATAACCTATTCCTTTCTATTACTGTGACATTTACATTAGCCCACTTAAAGAACAAATGAACAAACAAACAAAACTCCCAACAAAGGTCCAAAAAACGAAATATGGATAATTTAACCGTCCACAAAAAAAGTGAAAACCCCATCCGATAAGGGAAATCATCTGTGTGTCCGCTACAATGCAAACAATCCTTCATTACTTTGATTTCCTCTGAACACATACACAATAGCGAACTGCAGGTTTGACACTAAGAGACAATGCATTTTGTCCACACGGTGTATTTATGTGTTCCTTGCGGTTCTCACAGCAAACAGCGACAGTTTTCTTGTACGGCATTCATCGATTGGTCTTTATAACTGAAGCACGAACTGAATGTTTATAATGCCAGGTACGTCT
>Ga0123354_10017592_pt1 | contig 11202 bp, 5 predicted proteins | sample TergutLab28metaG_2_FD_97872 | JGI IMG/M metagenome (GOLD analysis project Ga0123354, IMG submission 97872) | Labiotermes labralis P4 segment gut microbial communities from Petit-Saut dam, French Guiana - Lab288 P4 | ecosystem: Host-associated > Arthropoda: Insects > Digestive system > Gut ... | reverse complement strand
TTTATTTATTGCGAATATACGTTAATCAATTCAGCAAATGCTGTGCCATGCAAATAAACGCTTATTTTTACCGACAAAATGTCAGGTTTATATGGAGGATATTCCGATGTGATCGTTGATTGAATTTACCATTTTAGAAAAAAGCTTCTTTTCATTCTATTTACTTTTTATTTTAAATTAATGCTGAAAGAAAATGTTAATTTACAACTTTTATGTCGTTGTATGCTGTACTCGCGGCTTGCCGGCAACACCGAACCTTGCGTATCATTCCGCCACTTTTATTAACGTCACGCCATGCGGAGCCACGTTTGTCGAAAAAGAATCTTTGAAAACGCCAAGATCTTTTTGACGCCATAAATCACGGACTTTTTTATCGCTCTTTTTGCTTAACCCTATTTCGTCCCAATTGATCGCTATTTCTTGATAATTATTCTTCATGTTAAAAATACCCACGGCATGGCTACCATCTTCCAACTCTTTCATCCATATTTGATAAGAGTCATAGTCGCCTATCCGCTTCGCCTGTTTTCCCAACACATCCTGGTCGACGGCAATCACTTCGTCGTTTGTCAACAGATTTAATGTAAAATCGTCCATGCTGCTGATGTCGCATCCGATCAAAAGAGGCGCCGACAGTAAGCACCACAAACTGATATGCGTATATTGCTCATCGGGAGTTAAGCCGGTCGGATGCAGATTGTCGCCCCATCCGACTTGCCCGACGACTAACATGTCGGGATCATTCCAGCGTCCCGGCTTGGCGTATTTATACTGAACCGTCTGGTTAAAGCCTATACCGGACAGGCTTTCCCAAGTGTCTGTAATATCGCCTGTCGTGCGCCAGCAATTACCGTTAACCTGTTCGCCCCATTCCCACACATTACTCATCCCATATTGGCATAAGCTGTAAACAATATCCCTGTTTTGTTTAGCTAAAGCATCGCGCATCAGCAAATAAGGTTTTTGCCTCATCGCTAATGAATTATCGCTTCCGGCTATCTCGGAATAGCTGCACCAGTCGTATTTCAAATAATCGACGCCCCAACCGGCATAAGTCGTTGCATCCTGTAATTCATGCTGATAGGAGCCAAGAAATCCTCCGCACGTTCTTGGACCGGGAGAAGAATAGATGCCGAATTTCAACCCTTTGCCGTGTAGCCAGTCTCCTAATGCTTTCATATCAGGGAATTTCTCATTGGAAACAATATAGCCGCCGGCGTTTCTCTGCGAAGCTTCCCATCCGTCGTCAATATTTATATTTGTCCATCCGTGATCAATCAAGCCTTTGTCTATTAGAGCTTGCGCGCTTGATTTTACTTTTTCGTCGTTTACGCTCAATCCCCAACAGTTCCAACTGTTCCATCCCATTGGCGGCGTCAACGCCAACAGGTTGCCGACCTTAATGGTCAGCTGTTTTTCGACGGAACCTTTTGCATTGTTGACTTTCATTGTCACCCGATAGTCGCCTTTCGCCTTTACCGTACCGGTAATAATGCCTGTGGCGGCATCTATTTCCAGACCTTTAGGCAAATTCTCCGCAGCATATTGCAAGGGTTTTTCACCGGTTGCCGCAATTTTATACAAAAAAGGAGAGCCGGGGCGTACGCCGGCTACCTTCGCGCTATTGATTTTCGGAAGATCCGAAACCGGCGGAGTCAGTATATATGGCAACACTTGATTCAGTATTCGCGTTTTATTTGTTTTTGGTTCTATAAAAATAGCGATAACCTGTTGGCGTTTTGTATTATCGAGTTCAACGGGCAATCGAAGCGGCATGTCTCTATATAAATTCACATTTCCCTGTGAATTAGACACTATATCTTGGGTTTCCGAATCAAGGACAGAGACGCTCAAACGTCCTTCAATCCGTTGCGGAAAATCATTTCGGCAAATCAACATGCCGTTGTTTGCCGAAGCTTGAAAGCGTAAGGAAATGCCGTCGACAAGATCCATCATATTGATATAGGATTCGCCGCCGTACATGCCTCCTTCGCCTCCCGTATCCAAGACTCTGACGGCAATAACATTATCGGCGTCCCATTTCAAAAAGGGAGCGCCGGCGGAAATGTGATATTCCCTTACTTCGTTATAGCCTTTGGTTTTTCCTATTAACTGTCCGTTGAAATAGGTTTCTTCATTATCGTCCACTTTATTTAAAAAAATGCGCAACGAATCTTTCAAAAATGACAGATCCTTTAAGGAAGAAGGAAGATTAAAATGAAACCTGTACCAAGCATATCCGTCATATTTCGGGTATCCCTGATGCTCCCATTGAAGGCTGCTATTGATGGAAGTCCATTGGGTATCGTCGAATGCCGGTTCTTTCCATTGCAGACTATCCCCCGTCTTGAACTTGGGCTTTTCGAGGGGAACAACAGTTTGTTGAGCAAATAATACTCCTGAAAAAAAGAATGTAAAAACAAATAATAGCGTTTTCATTATAAAAATATTAAAATTATTGTATTCCCGATGATTTCAATAGCTCTACGAATAGTCGTCAAAAAGCCTTTCGGGATAATCTTATTTTTTTAATAGCGCCACCGGTTTGCTATTTTGAAAGTCGTCATACAATGGTTGGAGAGGCACTGCGTTGTCTTTTGTCCCTTTTGCAGCCGTAATTGCTAAAATCTTAATATTCCTGCTATTGGGCAATGTCAATTGCGTTGCGCCGGCAGGAACCGGAATACTGTATTTATACAGGTAGCAATAATGGTAGGCTTCGTTTTTCGACGGATAGGCTTGATGAATATGAGAAGCAAACCATGCGATATTATCTTTTTTTACAAAAGGAGAATTGATGCCGGTTACCGTAATTTCATCTTTGGCAAATTGGCGTGCATACCATTGCCCGACAAATCCTTCCCATCGTTGAATTTTCAGCGGACAGGTTTGGTTGCCTATCACAAAGTCGCCTTGCGTATCTCTGTCGGCGGCGGCTAAAATATAAAGCGTAGAGAAATTTCCTTTAGGAAGATCGATCGTTTGTCCCTGGCACACAACAGCGTTATTCCGGCGGTCTTCTTTATTTCCCATTTGGAAGTCGATGCCTTCGCTCGTAATCACATCGGGAAGCAATTCTGCCGGAAGATTCGACCTGTTGGCAAAATTGCCGTCGTCGCGGTTATTGTCGAAGCTCATCACATCCAGGTTGTAGGGCAGGACGACGGCTGTTTGTTCAATGGGTTGAGCGACGACAGCCGGTTGAGCCAATTTCACGGCAAAGCTGCGAATGGTGTAATGCGATAAATCAAACGTTAAATTATTCCCCGAAAAACCGGCATTGCCGATCCGCTGTTCCTGTCCGTTGATTTCATAAGCATCCGTAATCTTCGATGGCAGAGTCATTTTAACGCCGGTCAAATCTTTTCCCGACAACTCATTGACGCGAACCACGTAGTAATCGCCGTCTTCTATCTTTTTAAACGCCATCACTCCCACTTGCGGATTGTTGATCGATAAGAAAGATATTTGTTTACCCCAGGCGCCTTTCGATTGGTCGGCTGTTTCAAAAGCCAGCAGCGGCTGATTGAACATTTTTCCCTGCCATTGCGAAAGTCCCTGTTGCCAATCGCCCTTGTGTCCGTAGATACCGTAACGGAACCGGTGTTCGCCCCAATCCTGAGTATATTGATGCGGGAACCACCCGCTTGTGTTTGTCGGCGTGTAGAGCAATGTCAGCCGCAACGTATTGTCGGTTGGCTTGTCCGATCCGTATTTGCAATCTTCCAGAATGGTGACGCCGTAGCTGTTATCAACATTGGTCAAATCAAACCATTCTTTGGCGGGAACTTCAAATTTTGTACTGTCGTCGTTACCGCGTTGAATGGCGCCAACGCCCAGATTATAGGTTGCTTTCGGATTGCTTACCGCAAGCGGAAAGTCGGCTTTCAGACTGACGCCTTGCGATTGCCAGTCGCAGACATTGGAAATTTCCACTTGTTTTCCGGCTTCTCCTGCAGCCAGACTTACAATTTGCGTGATAGAGGAGTTCATCCCCTTCCGCTTTACTTCAATGGCAACGCGAACCGGACCTTGCTCTATTATTCGCAAAGAAGGCGATTCGTTCATATAACCCAATGCCGGCTTCTTGCGATCGTTCCAGTCCATGTTCCAGGCAGGCCATTGCTCCGGAGATTCATGCCTGAATTCCAAAGATACAGGCGAAGCAAGCAACTCTTTTTGAGCTTGTTTGTCATAAATGCTTGTGATGTCGCCGTTGCTGCCTAATGTAACTTTATAATAACCGTTTTCCAAAGTATTATTTTGTACGGATAAGGTAGATTTTGCAGAGGACGCTGAAGTCTCGCGGACATCAAACACGGCGCAACCCAGCGATGGAACTTTCGCCAGAAAGATAACCTTCAATCGGTTTCCGTCAGAACCGGTAATTTGCGTAGGCACGGCGCTTCCTTTTCCGTCAAAGACTTGCAGGTTTTGAGGCGCTTTGCCGTATTCCATTTCAATAGATACAACATCTTCACGATTCCGTGCAACCGGATTATACACAACGACCGACCGTCCTTTGCCTTGCGTGTCGAGGAACGAAGACAGCGCATTCATCGAGCCTGTCAGTACGGAAGCAAATCCGTTTGCCGCAATAAATTCATCATTCCATGCAAATTCGTAAGCGCGAGGGATTGCCGTTCCGGGAAGTATGTCATGGAATTGGCTTCCCAAGACAAGTTCCCATGCGGGATTTAATTTTGAGAAAGGATATTTTATCCTTCCCGTCCAATCGACAATCGAAGCCAATTGTTCGGCATTTTGCGCCAATAATTCGTTCTTCCGGTTGATGCGCTTCATATAAGCTTCCGAAGTCATCGAACCGGCGCTGTGTTCTATCAAAAGTAAATCGCCGGAATAGACGGGAAGTTTTTGGCGTATTTCCGGCGTTATATCTTTATACATTTGATCGGAAGAGGTCAGGTGAACATTCAGTTTGCTATCGTTGCGCGGCAAACTTCCAATGGCATTTATCACATCCCGTTCACGAGGAGCGCCTCCCTGGTCGCCAACGCCGTAATAGCGGTAATCGAAAGAGACGCCGTATTTTTCCTGATTCCGGTCTATGCGTTTATTCCAGTCGGGATCCAAATCGAGACGGGGGACAACGCTGCCTGTATAATCGGTTGCATTCAAGGCGGCAATGATTCCTTTTCCATCGGGACCATTCCAGATTCCGACATTGAAAGGAACTCCGGCAGCCGAATGCCAGGTAAGTTTTTGTGTGGAGAAACCGAGCAATCCGCAATAATTCCAGATGGAAGGCATATTAGCCAGAAAGCCGAAGCAGTCGGGAAGCATGTAATCGACGCTTGTTTTGCCGAATTCCCGCTTGAAGAATAGATTTCCATACAGCACTTGCCGGATTAGGGATTCGGAAGAAGAAATGTTTACTTCTCCTTCATCAACGGAAGAGCCGGATACAAACCACCGCCCCTGGCGAATGTAATCTTTCACTTTCGGGTAGAGATCGGGATAATACTCTTTCATCATCTCATAACGGCGCGATCCGGTGAAATTGAACACATATTCGGGATACTTTTCAAACAGGTGAAAATTTTCCGTCATGATGTTTTTAATGTACTCGTTAATGGAAGCCGGATAATCCCAATTCCATTCGGTATCAAGATGACTGTAACCAACAGTATACAGCACTCTGTCTTTCAGTAAATTATATTTAGGTTGCGCAGTTTGAGCCTGCAACAAACAGGGGAATAATAAGCCCATCGCAATTTTAAGAATATGTTTTTTCATTTATAAAGAATTTAAATCATTTTCAGGGAAGTGTGTTTTCTATTAGTTAGCCAATTCGGAAATAAATTTAATTCTGACAAGCCGGATTTCTTCTTCGGTAAATTCGCCGCCCAATTCTTCAATGGCATTTTCCAAACCGTCTGTTTCCGATTCTTTAAAATAGTGATAAATTTCTTCAATATGATCTTCGTCCATTACATCATTGAGGAAAAAGTCGATATTAATTTTGGTGCCGGAATAAACGATAGCTTCTATTTCATCGAGCAGTTCGGAAAATTCCAAACCGGTAGTTAAAGCAATATCATCTAATGCTACTTTCCGGTCGATGCTCTGGACAATGGAGATTTTGAGTTTGGACTTGTTTGGGACAGTCCTCACCCGTAAATCTTCGGGACGTTCGATTTCGTTTTCGGTTACATGACGTTTAATCAGGGAAATGAATTCCTGACCGTAGCGTTTGGCTTTCCCCGATCCCACACCCGGAATGTTCTGCAACTCTTCGATCGTTATCGGATAAGTAGTCGCCATTGCTTCAAGTGAAGGGTCTTGAAAGATAACGTAAGGCGGAACTTCTAATTTCTTAGCCATTTTTTTCCGCAAGTCTTTCATCATCGAATACAATACCGGATCAACGGCGCAAGCCGCGCCGCCGCGTACCGGAGTTTCTTCCGCCGAATCTTCTTCTTCAAAATCGTTGTCTTTAGTTATTGTAAAAGAAGTTGGATTTGCTAAATATTTGCGTCCGGAAACGGTCAGTTTCAACAGTCCGTAATTTTCAATGTCCTTATCTAAGTAACCGGCAATCATTGCCTGACGGATAACGGCATTCCATGTTTTTTCATCTTCATCTTTTCCCGAGCCGAAAATATCCAAGTCATTATGTTCGTACGACAATATCTCCGAGGTAGCTTTACCTTGAAGAATGTTGATAATGTAATCTGCTTTGAATTTATCTTTTAGCAAATCGACAGTTTCTAATATTGAGATTAATAATTCTTTTGCTTCCACTTGTTTTTTAGGATTTAAACAGTTATCGCAACTCCCGCAGTTATCCTCCGTATAATCTTCACCAAAATAATGCAAGATCACTTTTCTCCGGCAAACGGAAGTTTCGGCGTAAGCCCTTGTTTCTTCCAGTAATTGTTTGCCTATCTCCTGTTCGGAAATAGGTTTACCCTGCATAAATTTCTCTAATTTCTGTAAATCCGCATGATTATAGAAAACGATGCATTTACCTTCTCCGCCATCCCGTCCGGAACGTCCTGTTTCCTGATAATATCCTTCCAAACTTTTAGGGATATCATAATGAATGACATACCGAACATCCGGCTTATCAATTCCCATTCCAAAGGCAATAGTAGCAACAATCACTTCCGCTTCTTCCATCAGAAAAGCGTCTTGATTCTCGGTGCGCGTCTGGGAATCCATGCCTGCATGATAAGGCAGGGCGTTAATCCCGTTTGCTTTTAGAATTTCGGTGAAATCCTCTACTTTTTTCCGGGATAAGCAGTAAACAATTCCTGACTTTCCCGGATTCGCTTTAATAAATTTAACTATTTCTTTATCAACGTCTTTTCCTTTTGGTCGTACTTCGTAGTATAAATTCGGACGGTTGAAAGAGGATTTAAAAACAACCGCATCCATCATTCCTAAGTTCTTCTGAATATCGTGTTGAACTTTAGGGGTAGCCGTAGCGGTAAGGGCAATGAGCGGTCGACGAGCTATTTCATTAATAATAGGTCGAATGCGGCGGTATTCAGGGCGGAAATCATGTCCCCATTCCGAAATACAGTGCGCCTCGTCGATCGCATAAAATGAGACAGGCACTTGCCGGAGAAATTCGACATTTTCTTCTTTCGTTAGCGATTCGGGAGCCACATATAATAATTTGGTTTTACCCGAACGGATATCGTCTTTCACCTTGTCGATTGCGGCTCTGTTTAAGGATGAATTGATAAAATGAGCAACGCCGTTGTCTTCGCTAAAATTCCGCATGGCGTCGACCTGATTTTTCATCAGCGCTATGAGCGGAGAAACCACCAAAGCCGTACCGGGCATCAAAAGCGAAGGCAATTGATAGCAAAGTGATTTTCCTCCTCCGGTAGGCATTAAAACGAATGTGTCCCTTCCGTCCATTATACTCCGGATTACGTTTTCCTGATTCCCTTTAAAGGTATCAAAACCAAAATGCTTCTTAAGCTGCTCCGCTAAAAAATCTTTCTTTGCCATATACAATAAGCTGTATCTTTTCTTTATCAAACAAAGTTATAGCATTGTTATGAAATAATGCAAATAATTTCTATTTTTTTTTTATCATATTGTGAAAATCTTTCATTGAATAATTATATTCAAGCCGAACGCCGTTTGGAAGATGTTTCAATTTTTGACTTTGCATAGTCCAAATCGACATAAAGTTTCGTTTTTCCGGAAGAAGGCAGCTCAAACATGGCATCAATCATAATATCTTCCGTTATGGAACGCAAACCGCGAGCGCCCAATTTATACTCAACCGCTTTATCCACGATATAATCAAGCACCTCTTCGTCAAAAGTCAGCGATATGCCATCCATTGCGAACATTTTTACGTATTGCTTGATAATTGCATTTTTAGGCTCGGTGAGGATGGCTCGCAAAGCGGTAGGATCTAAAGGATCAAGGTAAGTAAGTATCGGCAATCGACCGATGATTTCTGGGATTAAACCAAATGCTTTCAAATCTTGAGGAGCAATATATTGCATCAGATTGTTACGGTCGATATGCGCCGTTTGCTGGATGGAAGTATAGCCAATCACCTGCGTGTTCATGCGTTGGGCGATTTTCTTTTCAATTCCGTCGAAAGCGCCGCCGCAGATAAACAAAATATTGGTGGTGTCGACCGGAATCATTTTCTGTTCGGGATGTTTTCTGCCGCCCTGGGGAGGTACGTTAACGACAGAACCTTCCAGCAATTTAAGCAGTCCCTGTTGCACGCCTTCTCCGCTAACATCCCTCGTGATGGATGGATTGTCGCTTTTCCGTGCTATTTTATCAATTTCATCGATAAATACAATGCCTCTTTCAGCCGCTTTCACATCGTAGTCGCAAACCTGAAGCAAGCGGGAGAGAATGCTTTCGATGTCTTCTCCCACATAGCCGGCTTCGGTTAAGACAGTTGCATCTACAATTGCAAACGGAACCTTCAGCAGGCGAGCAATGGTTTTTGCCAGTAAGGTTTTCCCTGTTCCCGTCTGTCCAACCATAATGATGTTTGATTTTTCAATTTCCACATCATCGCTTCCGGATTTTTGCATCAGGCGTTTGTAGTGATTATAAACGGAAACTGCCAGGTAGCGTTTGGCGTCGTCTTGTCCTATAACATATAAATCTAAGAAATCTTTGATTTTCCTTGGATCGGGCAGTTCTTCTTTTGATACGGAGAACTTGCTTCCTTTCTTCTGATCGCTTAAAGATTCTTTGATCATATCATAAGCGCGCTCTACACATTCGTCGCAGATATATCCGTTGATACCTGTGAGCAACATCTTTGACTCGCTTTCCGAACGACCGCAAAAACTGCAATGTTGTTGGTATTTTGCCATCGTTGTTATACTTTCTTTTTAGTGAGCACCTCATCGACCATGCCGTATTCTTTCGCTTCTCCGGCAGTCATCCAAAAATCGCGGTCGCCGTCCTGCAAAACCTTTTCGTAGGACTGACCGGAATGGTCGGAAATAATTGTGTAAATTTCTTTCTTAATTTTTAAGATTTCCCGTGCGGTAATTTCAATATCGGAAGCTTGTCCCTGCGCTCCGCCAAGCGGTTGGTGAATCATCACCCGCGAATGTTTCAACGCGAAACGGTGTCCTTTTTCACCGGCAACCAGCAGAACGGCGGCAAAAGAAGCGGCCATTCCCGTACAAATGGTATGAATTTTACTGCCAATATACTGCATGGTGTCGTAAATTCCATAACCGGCATAGACAGAACCGCCGGGAGAATTAATGTAAATAGAAATATCTTTACCCGGATCAGCCGATTCGAGATAAAGCAATTGCGCTTGAATAACATTCGCCGTATAGTCGTCGATTTGCGTTCCCAAAAAGATGATGCGGTCTGCCATCAGACGGGAAAACACATCCAACTGGGTAACATTCATCTGGCGTTCTTCCAATATGTAGGGATTCAAATATTCTCTTTGCGAGCGGATAACGTCGTCGAATACCTGACCGTTTATCCCAAAATGTTTTACTGCATAATTTCTAAAATCGTTCATTTTCTTATTTTATTTATCCAATTAATTTTTGAAATTCCTCCAGCGTTATTTCTTGAGGTTCCAAAGTTACTTGTTCTTTTAATACTTTTATCAATTTGTCTTCAAAAACTTTATCTCCTAACGATTGATAAGTTTCTTTCTTTTTCAGCATTTCCTGAGCATAACTATCCAATAAATCGTCGGTAATGTTATTTATGCCGTATTGCGCAAATTGGGCGCGGGCGGCTCGTTTCGCATATTCCTCCATTTCGCCTTCCTCTATTGTAATATTGTTTTCTTCAAGCAAATGTTCCTTAATCAAGTGGAATTTTAAATCGCCAAGAATCTTCGGATAGTCTTCTTCGATGGATTCCGGCGTTCGCTTTTCGGAATGTAAGAGCCAACGTTTCAGGAAAGCATCGGGAAGCTGCATGCCGGAAGCTTTTTCTTCCAGCAATTTCCGCGCGTCGAGAACAAATTTGTAATCGCTTTCCGGAATCAATTGTTCTGCCATGCCTTCTTTTATTTTTTTCCTGAATGCTTCTTCCGAATCGACTGTTCCGGGTTCAAATACTTTATCGAAGAGTTCCTGATTGAGCTCAGCCTCTTTGAATCGGGTAATTTCAATTATTTCAAAAGAAAAATTGCCGGTATGGTTTTTCACTTCTTCCTTTTTAATTTTAAGAAAAGAAGCTAATTCCGCCTCATTCCCTTCGTAAGCCGTATAAGGATTAAAGATAATTACGGAATGAAGTTTAGCGCTAATAAATTTCGCCTTTGCATCCTCGCTTTTCATATACGTTGGCATCAAAACGGCATCTTCCACAATAATCCCGTTTGCTTCAGGCTCTTCGTTTTCGTCCAATTCAACCAAACGACCTTTGACAATGTCCCGGTCTTCCGATTCTTCCTCCTGCGTATAACTGCCGTGTTGCGTTTTGAAACGTTCGATTTGCTTATCAATCATTTCTTCGGATACTTGAATCAGATAATAGGGCATTGTGTCGTCTTTTGTTAATTTGACATTTATTTCTGGCGCTAATCCTATATCAAAAACAAAAACAAAATTTTCCCCGTTATCTAAATCGATCGGCTCCTGGTCGTCGGCTGACAGAGGTTCGCCTAATAAATTAAGTTCATTATCCTTAATGTAATCGGAAAGACTTTTGGATACTACTTTATTGAGTTCTTCAACAAGAATGGACTTGCCGTAT
>Ga0123354_10017591_pt1 | contig 11202 bp, 6 predicted proteins | sample TergutLab28metaG_2_FD_97872 | JGI IMG/M metagenome (GOLD analysis project Ga0123354, IMG submission 97872) | Labiotermes labralis P4 segment gut microbial communities from Petit-Saut dam, French Guiana - Lab288 P4 | ecosystem: Host-associated > Arthropoda: Insects > Digestive system > Gut ... | reverse complement strand
CCATTTGTTATATCAAGAATAAAATGAATAAATAAAACATAAGTGAAAAGACAATAACTAAAACTAAATGTGATTCGGTGAACCTATCCTTTTCCCAAAAGATGATCACCTACCAGACTGAGCGCGTCGGAACAACGAAGTTACAAAGGGCGATCATGTAGAACAGGCTACAGACGAATTATAAGACGTTGTAGCAAGGTTTGTCACAATGATTATTCTTAATCTTTTATACCTATCAGAAAAGCCAATTTTGGTTTTTCGTATTTGTAAGAGAGGCACTGAATTGTAAATACATTTCGCTAAACATGCGATCAACTTTACGGACACCCTGTGAAGAACATAGGCCTTCAGTTGCAATACCCTTTTCGGAAACTATCTTCAGGGAGCAGAGTCCTTCCTGAGAAGCCTACAAGTTCTCAGCTGATGAACAATTTGCTCTCATTTTATGGAACCCGAAGGTACATTACCTCATTCAAAAGCGCCCGCCGACTGTCCCTTTCCCGAGCACCCTTTTCGAAAAGGATAAGATTTCTAAGATCTGAGACTAAGGAATAAATATGTGGATTGTGTTGTGTCGTGTCGTGTCGTGTCGTGCCGTTTTGTGTTGTGTTGTGCTGTGTCGTGCCGTGCCGTGCCGTGCCGTGCTGTGCTGTGTCGTGTCGTGTTGTCCCTCGTCCTGTAGTTTTCAGATACACATGGCATTCAGAACAAGTGCGGAAATGCATTTAACTGCATGAAGGTGTCTATCGGAGTGTTTGAATTTTGTATGAAATTTCGCTGTTGCATGATTTTATCATTTATAACGCACGAATTCGGATCAGGGAGGAAGAATGTAACATGAGACCAGAGAAATGTTCACAATGACGAGCTTCAAAATTTGTGCTGTTCGGCAGCTGTTATTAAACCGAGGAGGTAAAGGTGGATTACATGGGCTCGGTATGTACCTCGCGTGAGAAATACGGGATGTGACTACAAGATTTTGAATGAAAAGCTGAAACGTAAATATCACTCGGAGGCCCTAAGATAGTGGAATGGATTCATGTGACGAAAACAGAAAGCAATGGTGGTCGTTAATACGATAATGAATCGTCTACTTTCATGTCGGTCAGAGAATTCCTTAACTAGCTGAAAGATGATTTATTAAATAAGAGAGACTCCGCGCATTGGATTTGGTAGCTAACACACTAACATTCAGTACTAACATTCAATTGTGCAGTTTTGCACAACAGTGAGACCGAAGAGTCTGTCCATTGTTTTTCAATAGAACTACCTTTATCAGCCCAATGTGGCTCGAACAGGAATAAGCGACTCAGTCCAATGTGGTTGGAACAGAACTAGGTGTCTCAGTCAAGTGTGGTTCGAACAGAACTACGCGTCTCAGTCCAGTGTGGTTTGAATAGGACTACGTTTATTAGTCCAATGTGGTTTGAACAGAACTGCGTGTCTCAGTCCATTGTAGTTTGAACAGAACTACGTGTCTCATTCCAGTGTGGTTCGAACAGAACTATGTGTCTCAACCGAATATGGTTCGAACAGAACTATGTGTTTCAGCCCAATTTGGTTTGGGCAGAAGTGCGTGTCTCAGTCCATTGTTGTTTGAACAGAACTACGTATATCAGCCCAACGCGGTGTATACATACCTGCACATGCCGCTTACAGTGCAGCATCTGGCAGTCCACAACAATTGGAGTCCCCTGCAGTTTGAACACAGAATGACCTCTCGTCTCACCGTTTTGTTTTTAAAGAAAAACACATTTTCCCTCTTTAATTTTTTACGCCCTTCGGGCAACATAACACCAACTATCCTATCCATAATAGAAATCTCAATGTCGGGATAATAATCACCATCGAAGGAGAGGATTGGCCAACCGCCATCTCTCTCACAAGTAATCCTCGCTGCTTCTCGAAAACTCACACGGTTTCCCTTCTCCGGCTTTTAAATAAAAAGCCCGAGGGCTCGGTACCTCAAGTACACACAATTTCACCCGCCCTATAGAAAATTGTACGTGTGTGTGTATAGATAGATAGAGAGATAGATAGACAGATAGATAGATAAATAGATAGATAGATGGATGGATAGATAGATAGATAGATAGATATGTAGATAGATAGATAGGTAGATAGATAGGTAGATAGATGGATGGATGGATGGATGGATGGATGGATGGACGGACGGACGGACGGACGGATGGATGGATATAGATAGTATTAACTACAATTGCATATCTCACCACACAAAAAATACAAATCTATTTTGTGTTAAGATGTAACATAAAACACCCACGCTGTGCTGAGTGTATTTTTCTGATGGAGGGCAGCATGTATTGTAAATCATTGTATTAGTCTGATAATTTAAATTACCATAAATCCTCCTTTCGAGAAAACTCCATTCCCGCGAATTTCTATTTTCGTACCCTTGTTTGTAGCCCCCCCCCCCTCTTTCTTTCTAAGCGAACAAAATTGAAATGTCCAAGAGTTACGAAGTTTCATATCTTGCACAAGAGGGTGGTGCTGAAGAGGACGAGCCTGCGCCGGTGGTCCTGTACACAGTTCCTAACCTGCAGAAGGTGCTTCAGGTGCTTTTCTGCAGAACCTTGACGCCACATTTGAGCGTGGGTCTCTGATGAGAAGATAGTCTAAAGGACAGTGGCTACAGACAGCCTCATTTGGGAGCAGAAGAGGAAAAAGCTGTATATCCAATGCTTATGGACGTCTTCAGTCGGCCCCACAATGTTTCTCGGACTCCAGACTGTGAGCCTCTCCTGCAGAGGACTCGGAATAACAGCCAGGATCCTCAGACGCAGTACGCCCGTCTGGGATGAGTATTGGTACCGAAAATGTCTCTGATCACGTCTCTGTGATCGTTGTGTGACATCCTTAAAATATTTGTCCATTTGTAACAAATCTACGTAAGCTTAAGTAAAATAATTCCAGCTATTGTAAATTTTTCTCACCACTCTTGATTGGTTTAACGTTACGTAATTTGCACTAGTACTACTGTACAAAAACTTACATAAGTATTACTGTACGCGACTCTAGAAACTAACCCGTTATTTTTTGTGGATTTTTAGCTCCATTCGCACACATTTTATATGTGCGAGTTTTCTGGAAAACCGTACCCTTTTACACGTGGGAGAAAGGGTGTTGTCTACGGTATTTAGCGAGTCAATATATAGTTATGAGTTGGGGCTTGGAAAAATCTCGACGGTAAGGCGAAAACTGGTACTGTAAACGTATATAACAGTGTGAATTAGTATGTTCTATGTACACTTTATAATGGGGACCGCGGTAGCACAGTGGTTAAGGTGCTGTGCTACAAATCGGAAGGTCCCTGGCTCGATCCCAGCTGGTGTCAGTAGATTTTTCATTGATATAAAATCCTTCCGATCGCACCATGGCCCTGGGGTCGACTCAGCCTCTAACAGAAATGAGTACCAGGAGTATTTCCTGGGGTAAAGGCGACCGGTGCGTAAGGCTGACAACCTTACCACCATCATGTGCCGTTGTCACGAAATCTGGGAACCTTAACTTCCTGGAATCCTCTGGGCCTGCCCAGGGCTGTAATGGGACTGCTTTACCTTTACCTTTACCTTTTATATACACTTCATAATATCTGCCTGCTCTTCCAACGTCCAAAATTTGCCCTTAGGATGTTAAAACGATTAGAGCAGAGAGGTGCAAAAATGAAAAATTTGTTCACGCTAAGAAGGAAAACTCGAAAATTTTATAATGTATAGGGATTCGAGCCCAAGTGACATCGGACTCTTTCTGCAAAATAAGAGAGTCTTCACTCTGGTATGAACAAGCACAACATGGCAGTGAGCCCCAAAACCTGGAGATGTAGTACAAGTAGGAGCCAAAAGCAGCTGAAGTTGTTTCTGAAACCGCAGTGCTGGTTTGTCTGGTTGGATGCATTTCTAATAACAAACAATGTTCTACGAATATAGAATATTTCCATACTAGTTAATGTTACAACCACCTCCTGTGTTTCAGGAACATTTATATGGCTATTCGTACAAGTCATTAGAGAAAAATTACAATTATATTATCTTATACAGTTACACTTTTCATACAGACGTGTAGAGACAATTCAGTCTTCCTCGAACTGTACTTTTCATAGATCTGTACTAGAGTTTAAAGTGCAATGTGAACATAAACTCTACATTACCTAATCTATAGATAGGCAACATGAATTTTCACATTTATTTCTCAGATACTTTGCAGGAACGATCAGGTCGAAAAGCTGTAATTCTGTTACCGTAGGCCTGTACTTGTTATTATTAGACATGACATATGAACTGTTTACATTTGCAACAGGAGCAGTCAAGGGTTCACACAGGGCCCGTGGCGTCGTTTCTCCATATTAACTTCACTGTCTGAACAACATTTTATACAAAGAAAGAGGTCTCAGAGGCGTGCGAGTTTTGAATGACGCTAACTTGGCGTGATTCTTATGATGCACAGCCTGTGCGCTCCCGTTCGGCCACAGTTCGCTAATTGCTGCTTGTGGGTGTGAGAAAATGGTCATTACAGGTTTGTTTACGTAGAACTGACTTTATGGCAGCCATCCCGTTTTGTTCATTGTTAAACAAACCACACTTATTCAGTCTAACAAAATACAGGGTTCCTTTAATTAAATTAGTTGCCCTTATATGCATGCTGCATGTTTCGGCCTGTACTGAGGCATGTCAATACAACAACCTTACAAATGAAGATACAATAAGAATTTAAGGGGCCGCTCTTCAGAGCCACTATTTTTATAATGTTAAAACATAAAGTATATTATATAAAAGAATAATAATTATGTACTTTTAAAAATGTTTATGTAAAGACTTTATTAGATTAGGCCTTCGTATGCTGTAGTAAAATGATGTAATGAAAGATTTCATACACAAATTTTAAGAATTAGTTAGACCTTATGCTTTTATGTTGTGTTTAATGTTATAAAAATAGTGACTGTAAAAAAAGGGACGCCTGAAATTCTTATTCTTATTCCTTTTTATGGTTTTTGTATTGACATGCCTGATGATGTCCTACGTACAGGCCGAAACACGTAGCTTATATAAAAGGGCAACCAATTGAATTAAAATGAACCTGTGTTTTGTTAGATTGAATATGTGTGGTTTGTTTAGAACTGTCGTGTGTTACAGCTTTCATCCAGTTCTGAAATCGGCACATCAGAATTAATTTGAGTGTTAAAATTCTTTTACGTAATCTTAATTTTGCTAGTCTGACCTCCTAAAGAACTGATTTGTGTTCCACTTATTGCCACTGTGCCCACGACAAATCCCACATTGACTGACCTGGGATCAAACCCAGCCTCCGAGTTAAGAGTTCGGCGTTTAAATGTCTGCGAGAAGGCGTGGAAATATCGCGATTTGATAGGGCTGCAGTACATGCTTGGCTTGCCTTTGATATCGGAGTGCTCAGGACTGCACCTGCCTTTAGGCATAATTCTTGTATCTCGAAAATAATTGAGATTTAGCCAGTAACTTATTTTGGACGTGTCTAAAGTTGCCAGCTTTGGGCAATTGGCGCAGTAATAACGGCTGTGTTGTTTTTAAAACGTGTTATAATTTTGCATCCAATCTGGAGTAGGCGGACGATGCCGTGCGTACTGCCAGACAGAAGTACGGACATCGATCCAGAAGTGTTCTCTACCGTATGTGTAACAATTCAGTTACTTTATCACAGGCAACATTTAGACATGCCAGTTGTTACTAGTAAATGACAGATAAGTTATAACCTTAAATTCACTGCAATGCACACTGTAATTATTAAATATCTGTAGTAAGGGAAGTGTATAAATAACGATACTCAAGATGTGGACTGAATTATTGTGCATCCTGTTGGAACTCTTCCGGTAATATAATAAAAAAAATACGAAGTTATAATGACTGCATGCACTGAATATATTACTTTTTTTCGCATGCCTTCGAAACAACATTTATCATTTTTATGAATTTTCCTTAATTTCATCCTCATAAACACATAGAAGAATGTGTTCCACTTTTAAGAATACTAAATTATTTTTGCATGCAACGTCGATTATTTAGCTGGTGGTTTATACGTCATAAACTTACGCATTTGTTACACAGAATAAGACTGGAACGTGTGGATTTTGCTTCCTTCTCCATTAAAAATTCGAATCTGTGTGCTGAAAAATACTTAACGAGAAATAGACGTAGATGATTCTTTCGTAGACGAGAAAATTAAAGTCTGTGTATAAGCCTATAGGCATTTGTTGATGGAAGAAATGCAAAGAAAAATCCACGTCTGGTAACGTTGCGATATGTAAATTTAGAGATATGTAACAGTTTCGAAGGAACGAAGAACTGTACAAAGCCTAAACCATGAAAGTAATACGTTATTTAAGGATAGGTCATTATTTTAATCACTGCGTATAAGCAAATCTGTACTGGGCTTCCAGTTTTCCTTGTACGTGTTCTTGAAGCTGTTAATTCATAATTGTCATGTTCGCTTTGGTTAAGAATTTGCGGTTTGAGAGCCCGGTAAATCTAATGTCATGGACACCTGATCGTACTGTTGGGAAGGCAACGACCAATTGCTGCCTCTAGAAGCCAATCAACAATTCATATTCTATGCATGTAGGGAAAGGGTAATTGTGCGCCCTGCTTGATTACAGGTTCAATAACACGACATTTCTTGGCAGAGCGTGAAAATTAATTTGTATGACCAACTTTACATGCGCAAAATATGTTCATTTGACTTCAGTAAATCTGCAACATGTTTCGGCTCATGACAGATGCCATTATCAGTAGCACAGGTGCCATCGTCAATAGCACAGGTGCCATCATCAATAGCACAGGTGCCATCATCAGTAGCACCTGTGATGTGCCGAAACACGCTGCAGATTTGCTGACGTCACATGAACATATTTTGTGCAGTGGTTGTACAAAAATTAATTTCTTTGGCATAGCTTTTCTTAAATATCATTAATCTCTTTATCTTTGTAATAGAGACGTAGGTTGTGTTTTTTGAGGTACGAACATACTTTTAATACACTGTCTATAGATCTTTTCGAAGCTTTATGGAAGGTTAACACATTCCTTTGGCGAATGCTGATTCCCTGAACTCCAACTCCCATGGCTGTCAGATGGCGAGGACTGAAACCCACTTAATCTCACCCCTCCGCCCCCCCCGCCCCCCCCCCCGCAATCAGTCAGTCTGTATGTCATGTAACTTATAATAAAAACCTCCCTCTTCACGAAGCTGCCGTGTCTAAATTAGGATGTTACTATTTCCCAAGCAAACTCCTTTACGCACGATAGATTTATGTAATAACAGGGGAGGAAGGCGATTACAACTCTTATGTTCCAGTTGCTTTGGTAAACGACTATTCCAAGATGGCCGTGTTCATATGGATATTGGCCGGTTCGCCCTGGCTCTTCATCTCCAGCGAGACTTCTCTACACGCATTTACCCATCTCTCTCTCTCTCTTTCTCTCTCCCTCTGTTTCCTTCTTCTTCATTATACTGGTCGGAATTTATTTTCTTTTTTTCCTCGTCTCTTCTTCAGGTAGACATGATTTGGTGATTGCTATTTACTACTCTGGAATTCTACCTTAAGAAAGGTGAGAGATCAGTGAAAAAGTGATTTAAGCGGAAATAAGCTCTCTATTAATTTTTTCTCTGAAGGTCTGCAAGGCGGTCTTGTTTGTTGCCAGAATTTTTTGAGCTGAATCTGTCCATGACTAGGCAGCTCTCTTCGATGGAAATCTGTAGACAGGAGTTTACGTGGACAGATTTTCTCGGGGGTTCTTCCCTTGTTCCCGTCTATTATTATTATTATTATTATTATCATCGTCGTCATAAAACTACTCATTCATTTATTATCCTTATTTATTTTTTACATTTTCACGCCATAGTAAAGCATATCCTGTCCATGAGCAAGGACCGAACATTGTCCCTGAGTCTCATCAATCAATACCTCTAAGGGAAATACATTTGACGTGTTCTGTTGCTATCTTCTTCACGACGCGTTGCTCCGGGGCTGGCAGCCTTCTTCCTTTCCGCGCTGGAGTGCTTAGCTAGCATCTTTTAACTGTTTAAGAAATCATATTTCTCTAGACTTTAAATCGCACTTAATATTATTGGTAAAATTGTTTACCTTCATATTCCACATGCACTGTATTTCAGTAGATACAACCATGTTTGTAAGCATGTATTATTATTATTATTATTAATTTGTCCTAAACTGTGCTTGTCTGACACATTTCGCTTCATAACCATTTATAAACTACTGCTGCAGATGTTTCGCAGAACTCCCTGTATGGAGGATCAGGTCTTGGTTGACATTTCAACAGATAAATTTCACAGTTTGCATTTCCAGCGCTAATTCTGCTATTCTGTGTGTGCATTTGTGCGACAGAGGGAACGCACACTGAATTAATATGTCAAGAAAAGATGTAGATTTGGTATTACAGAATAGTCTTACTCTTAGGACCACTCTGTCCAGATTACGGGAGTTCAAAGAAGTTCGCCGTGACTGTACAGTCCAAACTGAGAGCAAGGCCGCGTAGGAATAGTTGAGTAACAAGTACTGGAAAGAAAAATTGACCGCCCACAAACAGTCGCGCTCACGAGTACTCACGTGTGCAGTTGCGTGCATAAAGAATAACTGACTTAACGTCAACAGAGTTCTTAAATGAGCCTTGTTTGTCTTATTTTTAGTACTTCGTATTTACAAAGTTTAAGTTTCTAAACTTCTCTCCTTCATGCTTGGTAAGTGAGAAAGTGACGTCTAAAGTCGAGTCAGGGGAGAAGTGAACACGAATTTTATTTCTGTAACCATCTGTGTGTCTTTCACCACCACCACCACCACCCCATACTTGATCCTCTTTATTTTGTCATTCCTCCCGTCCACAGTCTTTCTCTCTGCCTTTTTTGTCGCTGGAGTTGGTGGAAGAGAATAACGCAATTTAAATAACTTGCGGGAGCCTCAGTGGGCTTTAGACATCAGTGTTTCTTCTTTCCTTGACCCGAATGAAGTCAGGTTGTGCGTGTTGTCTTAGGTCACGGAAAATCATTCGCTGTCAATATAGTCACAGAATCGGACCAGTGTTGCAATCTTAATGCATACAAGCGGAAACAACCTGTATTATGCAGGATGACTGAGGAGGAAAGGTCAGTGTTTTTGGAGTTGATAGTATCGGCCACTGTGAAAAATAATTTCTTACGAATATGTGTCTAATTCTGAATGGTTTCTGAGATAGAGCTGTTTGAATCTGGCGCACTTTTCGTTCCTGCCTCTTCTCTGACGCGTTAGATGTTTGTTTGTGGGGTTGGATAAAGGACGAAGCTTACTTAAGAAGGTTGGATACACAAGACAAGTTGCTCGCTCGCATTTTTGACACAGCCACCCGCGTAATACAACGTGAAGATGAACTCAGACGAAAAACACGCGATCATCTCACACACGTCGCGAAGCGCGTTAAGAATGACGGTGGGATTTTCGAACATTTATTAAGAGCTTTTTTAAAAAAATTGTCATTTCTGTGTAACAAATTTGTCATTTGAACATTAAATTGCAATTAAAATAAAATTAACATTAATTTCTCTTTCTTTATTTCCATTCACATTGTTTTTTTATTGGTAGGTTTATGCAGCCCTACCTTGATAAACGTTCAAAGTTAGACACACATTCACATAAACTTACTCACAAATACCCACACTATCACCTCCCAAAATACTGACGTTTCTTCCTGATCACCCTGTATATTTGGACGTTTTATGACTCAGATTCTGCCGTTATGCCAGTTTTGCCCACAGCAGGCGGCTTTGTTCCTTTGCTTGGTGGTCCAGTGTAGCAGTTACGTTATTCTCCTTCCATCAACGTTTCTTTTTTTCATCTCGTAAATCATGTAATATCTGGATTCAACATATGCTGTATGACAATGCTATGTTCAGCTGCTAGAGTGCCTCGTGTAACACTCCATACACCAGTGTTTCAATTAAGAAATTGGTTCAGAAGCCTGCCAACTGATACGTAATACCTACTAATTTCAAGACGTTCTGTAAAAACGTAATGACATATAAGTTTTGAAAAAAAGTAAGCCGTCCTTTAAGTAACGCGTTGTTATTTCTGTGCACGATATTTTACAGGTTTATATAACGAACAGTGAAGCGGGTCGCTGAGTGAGAGGGAAGAAATTAAAACAAATGTCCAGTTGGAAGGGATTTAATTTTCTGTTACTTTTTATTATCACACATCCTTTTCACGTCATCTGCATCTAAATGAACGAATTGTTTTTACTAAAACCCAACCTCGAGGTAACAAAAAAGGTGTTTAAATATTTTGGGCTCTGGCGCTGTTATCATACGGTGTAGTTATCCTTTGTAAAAGTGGCTATCAAAACAAAAGGAAAGAAAATCTGTTACGAAAGGTGGACAGCTTCTGCCGACTGTGAAAGAGTTAATACATGTCTGCACACACCGGCCTTATCACGGTCGTACATCAGATAAACATTTTGCTGTTGTGTTGGGTAAGATTTTATGAAGTGAATGTAAATATAGCTTATAAGCCAAAAGAAGTGGTACAGGTTGGATTGTTAATTGCGTTTCGTACTAATTTGAACACATGTGCCTCATTTCATCTGTTGCTGCCCGCGTATAGAAAACACACCGAATACACATTCGTAATAACGATATTGTGAAATACTGGAATTCAATGCATATTGGTGTGAGCAAGTACCAGGGAAAATTGGTTACATTGTTTTCCTGTAGCTTACTTGGTAAATGAGTGAGAAATGGCTTTCATCTACTGGAAAGCTTGGCAAGTTCTATGTGTATTTGTTGTACTCTGTGTGCATTGCTGTTTTTGCCTTAGATGCCGGACTGCCGGCTAGAAGTCAGTATTCGGAAGGTCCTGTGACCGGCCACCTCGACACAGGTTTTTCTTGGTTTCCCTGTGTCTATAAGCAAATGCTGAGATGGTTCCTAAGATTCCAAGTTGCCATTACATGCTTCTCATGCAGCCCTCCCGACTTAAATTTATTAGTAACCAATTTCATATTTTGATTACGTGTAAAATAACCACTGCCACTGGGTGACAACCCAATTGCAGTTGATAATAATAATAATAATAATAATACAAATAATAATTGGAGCCACTGGAATAGTAACGAGAAGCTTAAGGAAAAATTTGGAAGCTGTACCAGGAAGACATTCGATATATTCACT
>Ga0123354_10017590_pt1 | contig 11203 bp, 4 predicted proteins | sample TergutLab28metaG_2_FD_97872 | JGI IMG/M metagenome (GOLD analysis project Ga0123354, IMG submission 97872) | Labiotermes labralis P4 segment gut microbial communities from Petit-Saut dam, French Guiana - Lab288 P4 | ecosystem: Host-associated > Arthropoda: Insects > Digestive system > Gut ... | reverse complement strand
TGTGAAATATACAAAAGTATGAGCTAATTTTTTTATTCCCCAAGAATTTTGGTGGACGTCAAGTAACCTGGAATGAGTGAGTCAGCATCGTATTATTGCAGTACTTACTGTTTTGTTTATGTTGTGTCCGTCTGGTTCGGCCTGTGTTCATCCTCCGCTCACAGCGGAGGATGAACACAGGCCGAACCAGACGGACATAACATAAACAAAACAGCATGCTACCAGATAACCTCATGTAGAGTCTGTCTTAGTAACTTCATTCCTACACAAATTTACGCTCCCTGAGGATGATCCCATAGAGGGATTGAAACATGTAGGAGATATTTTAAATCCATTTTAATCAGATAATGTGATTTTAATGTTTTGACAAGTATGTGCAATTAGTTGGTCTTAATAAATATTGTTATCACATTGCACGGTAATAAAATGAAAAAAATTAAAAACATTAAAATTTATGATATGATTGATTAGACGCAATTCAGAGGGCATAGTGTATGGACTAACTGAGCTACCATTATTTTCTTAAAAATGATTGGTTTCCATTAGTTAGTAGAATTTTATGACTTTGAATTTAGTGATTATGTTTTTGTTTCTGTTCGTACGTGTAGGTCAGTGGTGAGGTTATAGTGACAATGTAAGTCCCTTCAAATATTTATTATTTAATACCTTATTTAACCCTTTAAATACGAATGGTAGACTGCTTAATTTAAAGACCCAGTCCGTACCTAGCTGTAAACACTTTTCATCTTGGTTATAAAAACCAATCAGTTTACGATGAAAGTGGTACAAGTCGCTGTTTGTTCTCAGATAAATACATAACACATAAAATACAGCGTGGGTAGAGGGTACAGTTGTTGGCTGCTAAACTGGTTGTTGCATCACGTAACCAACAAGTTCTAAAAGGTTAAAAAGAGACTAAATCTTTCATTACTGCTGCCTCTAGTATGTTTGTTCCACTAGCCCATGTCGTCAGACGAGTAACTCGTCTTTGTATTCATAACTTGTAGGAAAGGACTGAAGTGTTTGAAGGTAAATTTGACCCACTTCCACAAATTCTGCATGGAATAGCTTGGAAAAGAAGCTGCGAATATGCGGCCCAAACTGTGATGCAGTTTTTTTTCTTCAAAATATTAGCACAGACCCTCAAAACAGGTCGCAAGTTTTTACTTCAAAGAGTCTACTTCTTAATAACATGTTGTTTATAACAGAAGGCAATCGATATTACAAAACGCTGTTAAACACAGGAAGGACGATGAAGGCAGTGACAATTAAGACTACCGTAGAGCGTCTCTGTATTTCAATAAAATCATAATTTTTCTTACCATGTTTTCCAGCAAACCTTTGATAAGTGATCAACAAGTACATGTGATATGTCACTTTGAATAGGAAGAATTACAGAAGGATTCGAAAGTAATTTTCAGAAATATTTGTTCATCCGGAGACCGTGGTCGCACAGTGATTAACGTGCTGTGCTACGAATCGAAAGGTCGCTGGTTCGATCCCAGCTGGTGTCAGTGGATTTTACATTGACATAAAATCCTTCCGATCGCACTATGGCCCTGGGGTCGACTCAGCCTCTAACATAAATGAGTACCAGGAGTATTTCCTGGGGGTAAAGGCGGCCGGTGCCTAAGGCTGACAACCTTACCATCATCCTGTGCCGTTGTCAAGAAATCTGGGAACCTTAACTTCCTGAAACCCTCTGGGCCTGTCCAGGCCTGTAATGGGACTGATTTACCTTTTTATTTGTTCATCCTGAAGGCTTCAATTGTTACATCTAATTTTCTTGATTGCATATGTGACTTCAGGAGTAGTAGTGAAGGAAAATTCTTCAGCCTTCAATTTTTAAATTAAGACAATTTTTTTTATATGCCAAACTTGAGGTTTGCGTGACGGCAACAATAAGATCGCAGTGTTCTGATGTGCTGCCGTGTAGCCTAGTATAAATTGACTGACGTTTCTGAGTAATGTGCTGCCTGCGTATTCAAGGTATTTCGTAGGTGATTTTTTTCCGTTTGAAAATAAAGTACGACATCTCAAAACATGTAATATTCAATTGTCTTGCCGTTTCGAACAATGTAGAAATTAAAAAGATTTATTGAAATCGAAGTTAATTGGGAAATTGCTGCGATCATTGAAAAAGAAAAATATCCTCTAAAATAATTGAATGTTATCAAATTTAGACAAGACAAAAACATAGATTGATGAAAATATTTATAAAATAAATGTCAGTATTTCTTCGATTTCTGTAGGTTGTAGATCTACAGAGGGACGCGTAAATCTCCACTGCGTAATATCACTTACTGAGAAGTAGTGTTCACTGTAACTGTGGCGATTAGGAAATAATGAGGGAATTTGTCTGTAATTAGCGGTTTTGAACCTACGTTTGCAACTTACGTCGACCTGAATTTGGGCTATTAATCATCAGATTAAAACTTAACGATAAAAATATCCTTTTTTGTCAAAATTCAAGCCTTCACGAAGCGCTGACTTGTTGTACAACGCACTGTTGTGTTCCGACATTAAAGTCGACTAATGACCATCTTTCCCCAAATTGCAAAAGAAATTCAGTGAAAGAAAAAATAAAATTCTCAAATTTACGCTTCTCTCACACCCGCTTACATTCTTAAAAAATATCTCTTTTTGACGGTCTCAATAATATGACACGTTTTCCACCAATAGCGTTGTCCTTAGTTCGAGAAAATGGTTAACAAAGTAAAGCTTTTATGGAGTTCAGCAGAAAGCACCATAATACAGAGTTGCGCCGCGAAATGAAGAAGTTCGGAATCACTGGAATAGAATATTGTTCCTTAGAGAGACGCCACTGAAGAGAACAAGCTGTTATTGCGGGATGAATAAATACTGTTTAAGCCCTAGGATATGACCCCGTCTTTCCCATCGGCATGTTGAGAGAAAATCTCGGAAAATTAAAAAATATATAAGAAGATATTAATGAATTATTAGACAGGCAAACTTAAAATTTAAAAACCACACACCACTGACCTTACGTACCGTATGTACGTACATAATACATTCTCTTCACAGACGCATTTCGCTTTGCACATACGTAGGATATCCGTTTATGCTTATCAGCTGCTCTAGGTCCTCGCTTGTGAGGTAAGCCCTGCATGTCTAAGTAGCTATTTCTGGAAAATGATTTCGCCTTTTATTCAGTCTTATACGGTATTTAAACAGCTTATTATCACTATGAGTGGGCCGGGTAGCTCAGTCGGTATAGCGACTGAGCTACGGGTTGGACGGTCCGGGATCGAATCCTGGTGGGACGAGAATTTCCGCCCTTCCAGACCGACCCTGGGGACCACCCAGCCTCCTGTACAATGGGTACCGGGTCTTTCCAGGGGGTAGAGGCGGACGGGGCGTGGGACTGATCCCCCCACTCCCATAAAGTGCCGAGGTCCTAGAAAGACTAGAGCTATACCTCTACTCATCCTAAGGGCCTGTCTGCAGTGGCGTATCGAGGAATTTTGTTCAGTTGAGGATAGTGGACAGAGAGAACGGGGATCTGGGGGCGGTGGCCCCCTAGTCAGGGGTTCTGGAAGCAGCTGTAATTTGGTTCAAGGAATTTCATTTCATATACTAAAATTTTCTTATTTTTTTATACTTTAAGACTATTTATGATGACAACCAATTTATTTGTCATTGCTAATGTAAAACAATTGCGAACTGGCGGTAGTTTTAGAATTTTACTGTCTTTTCATCTTGGGGTATTGGCCTCCTAAATTCAGCAATTTTTAACAGTTTTCACAGTCGGGTTGAGTTTGGCACGATTTTGGAGGGCCTTCAGAATTTCGGGGGGGGGGGGGTGGTTTGAACCCCATAAACTCCCCCCCTCGGTACGCCACTGCATGCATGGCCTATAAAAAGGGTGAAAACCTACCTACCATCACTATAATACAGTGTGAATTAACAGTAGACTAAATAAAAAATAAAAATTGTGGATTATTTGGATACAACAATCAGCTGTAAAACTGCATATTCCCTACACACGTTTTCAATCGAAAACTTGAAATATTAAAACAAACGAAGTGGTGACCGCACAACTCTGTTTTGACCACTGGCGAGGCTGACTCGCTGCTAAATCATGCAATGCAGTTGTCGAAATTAATAATTTTGAACAAATGCCACCAGAATATTTTTATTCCACAGCAATGTGAACTGATGGTTTAATCTCCGTATACAGCTCACCGCCTTGCTGTGTTTGCAGTTTTAAAACTTTAAAAAGTGACAATCCCACGGCCATTCCCAATAAAATGCACATTATAATTCATACCCACTCAGCACCTGGAAAACGTTAAACCTATACAGGCCGCACTGCGCCATTCCACGCTCTTATCAATTTCGCATGAATGCAAACAGCAATGGAAAAATCCTGCATGCTGCAGATGTTTTCTCGCTCCTCCATGTCTTCAGCGGATTAGGTAACATAAAATTATGCAGTTCGTAGGTTAATTGGTTTCAGGATTATGGGCAAATGTTAATCCTGGCTTTTTCTGGGGAGGTACGTGGTTCGACACATGATGTCCTGAATACAATGTGTCTCTACTCATAAGGTTCGTCATCCCCGTTGTTTTCAATAAACTAATTAGAGTGGGGGTTTTTAACCCGATTTATTATAACAGTAAAATATAATAACAACTTGAATAGATTAATGAACTATAACTACAAAATCCATATTCTTGTAAGGTACTGCACATTGTGTGTGTATAGGATAAGTATAGATACGTACATATGATTTCTACAACACAATATGATACCATAGACCTAACTATTACTTAGACATACATATAATAGCAAAAACCTCATGTACCTACACCTCTCAACCTCCACGACACATACGAGATCTCGTGCCGAACTCACCTCCTACCTCCCTACTGTATATAGTCCATAATAAGTCTCGTATAACTGCTTACTAAGTATTTCATGTACAACCTGAAGATGGCCACTGTCAAGCGCCGAAACATGTAGTTGTACCTTATGTAGTAAATACTATATATACCTCTACCATCAAATAAAGTTGTGTTGGACAAGTACATACACTCCACTCTAGTTAGTGTCTCTACCCATTTCTAACGGTAAAATACACTGCTGTTGAAAATCCACCAAACCAAATAATTTACTAATTAAGTTCATATAGCAATATGGTTCCTGAGAACCCAATAATTTTTTCAAGCAGTTAAGAATTTTACTGTCTATTGTGACACACGACATTTCATAACCGCATCCACAAAACCCCTAAACTCAATTCGTAACTCGAGACACATATATCAGACCCTATAAACCCACTTTGACAATTTCAATATTTTATTCCCTTATACTCCTATGCCCTACACGCAGGATCTTTTCCTCTATTGTTTTCACTTGTATTGATTTGATTTTTCTTAATATAAGGTGCGTCCATTTTATCATCCTTAGGCTGATTTTCTAACATAATTCTGTGAGCCCATCGTAAATATTCCTCCTTAAGTAATTCCTTCCCTCCTATTGACAGTTTATTTGCTCTGTCTTAAGCCGAGATTTCTTCATCAACAGACTGTTCGGAAACACTCTCAGTGCATAATTCCATTAAAATAATACCATCATAACTCATAATTTATGGCATAATGTTATGGCTGCGAAACAAATTTAAAGTTTAGTGTGTGAAAAGTAATGAACACATTCACAGACACTCAGTATAGATGTTTACGTTAACTTTGAAAGACAAAATTAAACCTGAATTGTATGTAACGATTAAACTCATACCGCGTAGTAAACACTTTTTTTTGTTACGGAAAGAGTGAATTAATGTTGTGTAGGCAATTAATTTCTGTTGTATTGCGATAAATAGAAGACACATCAATACCAAATGTGAGCAGAAAATAAAAATTTTAACCTTAAAGCTGGTGGTGAAAGTAGCAGGCAATAACTAGGCTATAAAAAGGGTAAACGAAGTTAAAGTTGGCAAACCTTGAAACATGATAAATTTTACCTAGAAATTTGATGTTTGTGTGACCGTGAATCATTGATACAATAATATAAACAGCCAACTAGATGCAACAATAATCATTTTGTTAATAATTACGATCAGCTCAACATGTTTCGGGCGATAATTTCGCCCATCCTCAGGAGCACTAGACTGTGTTTACAGCTTATGGTATAAAACACCAACGATGCTGCCTGATCCTGATCAGAATGAGGTGGAACAGCAGTTCCACGTCATTCTAGTCATCAGCAGGCAACATGGTCGGTGTTTTATACCATAAGCCGTAAACACAGTCTAGTGCTCCTGAAGATGGGCGAAATTATCGCCCGAAACATGTTGAACTGATTGTAATTATTAATAAAATGATTATTTTTGCATCTAGTTGGCTCTTTATATTATTTTACCTAGATTTTTTTAAAATTTCGTTTACTTTCTTGTGAATGCTTAAAAAATCCTCAAATTTAATCAGCTCGCTACCCTTTTCCCTCATTCCCATATGCGTGCTCCTTGGGGCTTTATGGTGGACCAATAAGCTTTATTTATTGTCTTTCCTTCAGTCTAAAAATGAGACACTAATATATTATTTGTTTTCAACATTTACATAAGCCTCTATACCTGAAAACTTGGGCCTGTCGCTCGGATATTTCTATAAAAGCGACCATAATCACATCCTTGCATAAAAATCAAACTTCCTTTCATTTCGTAGTCAATTCCATGCTCAGCGACCTCAACCTTGATAATTCATGGGTTTCTCTTGGGTTGAAGTTGTTCATAATAAATCGGCTTATGTCTGGTCCAGCCAGTCCGCCACTGATCGACCTTAAGAACGAAGCGCTATACAGTCTGTAGAGACTCAGAGCGTAGGAGCATACAAATGAGGCAGTTGCTACACACTACACTGTAGGATGATTTGTGTATCCCATAGCCAGAGAGACGTACCTACCCACTTCCCGCACTAGTTTGCTTTTCCAACCCCGTTGCCAACCGTCACAAATATATATTTTAACTCCGACATGCTAAGGTGAGTTACTACAAAGTGAGACCGGTATACATGCCTATCATGAAGACAGAGACGCTGAGCATGCGTCGCAACTGGGCTACACGTGGGCATCTTAAACTTGCTCTATCTGTACTTCAAGAAACATTTTGTTTGACAACCTGTTCATTGCGCTAGGTAATTCCATAAAAAATCTTATTTGATGTAAGATGAAACAATCCTATACACTGGGACTTCTGGTTCAGAATCCGTTCGAGGTACGAATGTCTGACCTGCGACGACACAGGCTTTGGCTTCCAGTATAACGAAGATATAGACATCTTGTTCGGTGTATCTGTAAACATGGGCGGCATAACATAAAGAGCAGCACGCATGCGCGTATTGGTGCAGTAGAGTCACTTGCTGAACAAGAAGAATCTTACGTCTTGCCTAGCCCGGTAACTGTGCAGGAGTGTTCTGGATGTTGGTCTACACACTAGGATCCCAATGAAAAATCTTTTTCAAAATTTACATTTTACAATAAACAGTAATATGATATTGGAAGAAATTTCATAATAGACTGATTATTCTCATAGCAAGACAAAGTTTCTAAAATTATTTCATGATTCGAAAGTAATTAAAAAGTTAGGAAATGCAAAGGATTTCTAATCCGTGAAAGTATGAAAAAATTTACAGGTTATTTTCACTTGCTGGATATTGTCTACGTCCAGAACTAATCATCATTATTATCTGTACAATTAACCATAACAAAAATATGACAGCTTGAGATCAAAAAGAATATTTTTCTTTCACCAAATCTTTATAAATTCTTGAACAATGAAGCCCATGCAGCTGAAAACCTTACATTGCCACACAAAAACAGTTTGCCATATAAAGTGAAAGTTATCTGTCTTCGCTTAATACTCGTATGTATAAAAACTACATTTTTTACTTAATTAACCAACTTGATGCACAACATTTTTGTTTTATAATAAGTTTATTTCATGCCTCTACATGTTTCGAGCACTGTTGTGCTCATCATCAGGAGGTCAAAATTGCATTACACAGCCTCTGGTATCATCACACCTATAGATGGCCGTCTCGTGCCCAGGTGCACACCTATAGGTTTGATGATACCAGAGGCTGTGTAATGCAATTTTGACCTCCTGATGATGAGCACATGTGCTCGAAACATGTAGAGGCATGAAATAAACTTATTGCAAAACAAAATGTTGTGCATCAAGTTGGTTAAATACTGAGATAAATATACTGAGATGCACGGTCAGCAAAACGTCCAAAAAAAATTTTTTGTACGTTATTTATTTCGTCCATTATCTTTTGGCTGCGTAGTTATATGCACCATTCAACAAGGCGGATGTGATCATAAACTTGCTCGTGTTGCTTCGCTCAGCAGTATCTCTTCTTCCTCCTGAATGATTTGAAAGTTATATTAGGTAATTTGTGTTCTGGTCATATTCGGACGTTGTGTTTAATTTCGAAACATTTCGGCCCTTAATTCTTTTTCGGAGCTGAAAGTGTACAAGCTTCATTTGAACGGACTGTGATCTACTTTCTGTGTCTGTGTTTAAAACCACGTTTAGCTTTCATATAATACATTTTTATTTCATTACATCTCGAAAGGCTTTATTTTCTATTGGACCTTATATTCCTCATTCTTTAGTAACCATTTCTTTCTTCAGTTCTTTATCTTTAGCGATATGGTGTATTTGACGTTAGTACCCATGGTAGTGATTTCGATTTCTGGTAATCACCAATTTTAATACAGTTTTTTCTACCTTCCACGTCTAGTTCCGTGAAATCACGTGTTTGGCAAGTCGCCTTCCCCAACAATTCTGCTATTTCTCAGATCACTCTCAGTACATTCAAGCTGTCGTTCGTTAAGAGAATTTGGTTTTTTTTCCCGTTATTTGTAAAATGAGCCATTCCTTGCAGTATTTAGTTTATTGAATGCTTTAAAAATGTTCATATTTTATGAAATAATTAGATTTAATTTCCTTTATCTTTTGCGAAATTAATTTATGTTCTCACAATTTGTTTTTTATGAGTCATAAAAACACGAAGGCTTTTCCACCACATCGATTCATGTTTAAACTAATAATAATAATAATACCCAGGAGGGTTTCTTTCAACGAATGCAAATGTAACTACAATGTCTTGAAGAGACTCGTCTCAGCATGATTATTTATATCCGAGACATCTAGCGAGAGTTAAGGGCGAGCAACTTTAAGGTAGTTCGGCCGGTAATTTTGTTTATTTGTATATTTGTGTTTGAGCATAAATGGGTGTCACAGATAAATACTGCTTTACGCTTTTGGAAACAAATAAAGCCCTTTGTATTGAAATAAATTCAGGTGTTTGTGATTCCGATCGAATTCGGTATTTGGTGACTTTTACCAATTCCAGTTATTCACGAACATCGAAATCGACCTAGTATTATTATTAAGGTATTCGTTGTTTATGATCTGTCTTTATCCTATTCAAATGACGTACACATACAGGAGAGAATTAATTAAACATGAGGTTTGTCCCGATATTTTGTCCTCACGAACACGCTTATTTCGAACAAAATATTTTGCTTATAATATCATGCGCATTCAGTTGTTATTTAAGCTACTTCTGTCACGACGTGCAAGTTTCTACTTATTTTTCGCTGTAGTATTTAAATACATGTGGACTCGGTAGCTCAGTCGGTATAGCGACTGAGCTACGGGCTGGACGGTTCGGGATCGAATTCTGGTGGGGACGAGTTTTACCGCCCGTCCAGACCGGCCCTGGGGCCCACCCAGCCTCCTGTAAAATGGGTACCGGGTCCTTCCCGGGGGTAAAGTGCGGCCGGGGCGTGCTGCTGACAACTCACCCCCTTCTAGTGCCGCGGTCAAGTAAGAGTAGAGCTATACCTCTACCCACCCTTTGGGCCACACCGGGCCTGTAACGGGGACACTTTACCTTTACTTTTATCTAAATATATATTATTTATTCTCACGTATGTCTACTCCCATTAACTTCACTGTGTCAAACAAGAACACACATTCTCTAAAGTAATGATATTCAAAACAGTTTGTTCATGTACACACGGAATTCAACTTACTGCGACCGAAACAACTCCATTACTTTGAAATAAATATTAAATTTAAGGAGTGTGTTACTGTGCACAAAATAAAGATCATGTCCCAATTTTCATTGTGTCTTAGCCACGTATAGAATCATCACGTTTCTACAATAAGTGTCGTATTCTTTTTGTTTAATCCAGAAAGTAACATTTTTATGTTCATTTCGCATTATAACGGCCCTGCGTCTTACAGACAGATTATAACATGGCAAGGTTTTGATCGGCTTGGCACATTGCTGAATGTCGACATCCTCGCATATTGCTGCAAATATCTGTAGAAAAACAAGACTTGTTACAAGCAAGATGAACAGCTGCTGGAACTTTATTTCCACATTGTGCACGTTTGTGTTTGTTGAATGTCCAAGCCTTCTAGGTTTCAGCCGCCTGGAATGTTGAATCCCAACATTTCGAGGGAAGGTTAGTAACTCCCAAACATGGGCAGTTATTTTCCAGTCGACATGGTGCAACAACTCCGGTAACTTGAAAATTAATTTGTAACACAATGAAAAGTTCCATTTTCGCTTATTCCTTGTTACATAGAAATTCGTATGTTATTAAGAAATAAAGAAGAAACTGTAGAAACTTGCCACAAATATTAGGGTGTATCGAGGCATGCGGGGGACAAATTCAGCTTACAGAACATTGCACACAGTAGTGTAGAAAAGCATTTGAATCAGAAAAATAGAATTAACACAGAGAAAATGATAAATCTGATAAAGGACTTAGGATTTTCCGTGGAAAGGATAAATTTATTAAGATTCAGCTAATTATCTTAAGACTAATCTAATAATTTACAACATGTAAGATATTCATTATATACGCACATAACATACCTTCAGCTGGATCTAGCCGTTTCGCTCGGCGTCCATGTTTGGAATTATTGTGCACAAACATGTTGTCTGAAATGGCCAGAAGAGGTCCATCCACGCCTACCTGCGTTGATATTACAACCTGTAAGACAATAAGAGTAAATTTTCTGCAATGGTAAACATACTTACAGCTAAAGCAGCATTGAAATTTGGAAGTGAAGCTTGGGTACTGAAGAAAAGAGAGGAACAACGTTTAGAAGCAGCACAGATGAAATTTTTGAGACACTTACTTGGAATAACAAAACTAG
>Ga0123354_10017589_pt1 | contig 11203 bp, 10 predicted proteins | sample TergutLab28metaG_2_FD_97872 | JGI IMG/M metagenome (GOLD analysis project Ga0123354, IMG submission 97872) | Labiotermes labralis P4 segment gut microbial communities from Petit-Saut dam, French Guiana - Lab288 P4 | ecosystem: Host-associated > Arthropoda: Insects > Digestive system > Gut ... | reverse complement strand
GCAAGACGGGGGGGTGGGTAAAGCGGGTGCATGACCCCTGTAGTTCCTTTGGTACGGCCAACGAAAATGCCAACCCTTGCGGGGGGAGGCGTTCATTTCATTCGCTTACGCTCTACCCATCCTGCTGCACTCCCCTCTCCCATAAGAGGCGCAGCGATGCCGTTTCCAAGTTCACCGCATGGTACTCAATATTTCCCACACTCTCGCCGGAGCCAGGCGCACGAAGCAGGGTACATCAATACTGAGCGACGACGCAGATGCGTTGGGATCGAAAGAACGGAGCGAACAGGTTTTTCGCAGGCAGGGCGCGCAGGGAAAATCCGTGGCAAGGTAGCGTTGACGGTGACCCCATGCACCGGTCAACCCTGGATTTGTCGGACCGAAGAGCGAGAGCGTGGGAACATCCAGGGCAGCGGCAAGGTGGCCGAGCCCGGAGTCGACGCCCACGCAGGCGGTTGCGGCAGCCAACTCGACAGCCAGCCCCGCAAGCGGCAAACGGGGCAGTACACGCGCACCGTCAATGTCTTTTGCAATCTGTTGGGCGCGTTCGCGTTCCGTTTCGGAACCCCAGGGCAACCGGACTTCCCAGCCGGCTTGTGTGGCAAGACGGGCAAGTTCTCGCCAGTAACTTTCCGGCCAGTGCTTAGTGTGCCAGGTGGTTCCGTGCAGAAAAACCAGCCTGGGGGTACCGTCGGTCATCTCTGTATTTGATGTCCTGTCGGGCAACATGCGGGTGCAATCCAGTCCGTAGGCGACAGCGTTGGCATACCCCACTCCGTCGCCTTCTCCTTTAGCGTCTTCCGGCAGAGGGTAGCCAAGTGAGGCAGAAAAGAGTTCGCGCAGGCGGCGCACGGCATGCCGTCCCCAAGGCACGGCATAGCGATGGGCATAGGCAAGGCTCGCTAGTGGTTCGCGCGCAGAACGAAAATCGAGTCCATGCACAGGAACATGTGCCTTAACGGCAAGCCAGGCGCTTTTTATCAAACCTTGCGCATCAAGTACGAAATCGTAGCTAGCCGCATCAAGGGCGGCACGGAAGGTTTTCCATTCCGTTCGCGTGGTACGGGCGAAAGGACGCTGCCGCCAGCGGCGTAGCGCCACCGGAACCACCCGTTCCACCGCAGGATGCCAGGCGGGAATTTCGGCAAAGGCTTCCTCTACGACCCAGTCGAAACGGATGTCAGGAACCGCACGCGCCGCGTCAGTGACGGCAGGCAGGGCATGGATGACATCGCCAAGCGAAGAGGTTTTGATCAACAGTATCCGCATTGTAAAGGGGATGGGTTTGCGTCGATGAAAGGTTCCAGCGCCGTAAGTACTTTTTCGGGGGTGATGCCGGTCAGGCACTGGGTATGGTCAAACGGGCATTGCCGCTCGAAACAGGGCGCACATGGTAGCCGAAGGGTTTCGATGACGACCCGATGTCCGAGTGGCGGCGTATGTTCCGGGTTGGAAGAACCGAAGAGGGCAACGAGCGGCACATCGAGCGCGGCAGCAACGTGCATCAGGCCGGAATCGTTACAGACGGCAGCACGGGCAAGCGCAATGAGATCGACCGCGTCGCCGAGGCTGGTGTGGCCGGTGAAGTCGATCACCGTAGGGTTGCCGCTGGCAATCGGACGCGCAACCGCACTGTCTTTTTCCGAACCCAGCACCCATATCTGGAAACCGCGCGCCGCGAGCAGGTGCGCCAGTTTGGCGTAATGCACAGATGGCCACTGCTTGGCCGGGCCATATTCCGCACCGGGCATAAAAGCGATGGCCGGACGGGCAGGGTCGAGTTTGAATCGCATCCGCAGCGCCTCCTGATTGGAGGAGTCCGCATGAAGCCGGGGCATAGGGAGGGAGACAGGTGCAGGTACGGTTTTGCGCGCCTGACCAAGCGCGACAAACCGCTGCACCGTCATCGGCAGCAGGCTGCAATCGAGCAGGCGCATATCGTTAATGAGTCCATAGCGCATTTCCCCGCGAAAACCGGTACGTTGCGGGATGCGGGCGAAAAAGGGGACGAGCGCCGATTTGAACGAGCCGGGCAGGACGATGGACTGATTGTAACTCTCGCGGGCAAGCTCTTTCCCCAGATGCCAACGCGTAGTGAGACCAAGTCGGCCATGCCCCAGCGGCATCACGATGCTGCGTCGTACTTCCGGCATCCGCGCGAGGATCGGCAGTGACCAAGCCGGGGCAAGCACATCGATCTCGCATTCGTCATTAGCTTTCAGACTCCCGAAAAGGCTTTGGGCCATCACCATATCGCCAACCCACGATGGCCCTATGATTAAAATCTTGCGTATTGTCTCAGGCATTTCAATTGTGGTGCAGCCAGTCGAGGTAGCGCGTCATGCCCGTGGCGACATCCATGAAGGGGCGGTCAAAACCCACCGCACGCAACGAAGAAAGATCTGCCTCGGTGAAGCTTTGATAACGGCCCTTGAGATGATCAGGGAAGGGAATATAGTCGATACCGCCAAAACTGTGATCCCCACGCTGTCGCCGATACCAGTCAATCGCAGCCCGTGCGACATCGTTGAAACTCTGCGTCCGGCCCATGCCGACGTTGAAAATGCCGGAAATCTGTGGATTGTCGAGCAGCCACAGGTTGACGGCCACCACGTCATCGACGTAGACGAAATCCCGCCGTTGCTCGCCTGGCCCATAACCGTCCGAACCTTCGAAGAGGCGCAACCGGCCACTGTTTTGCAACTGCGTATCCATATGGAAGGCCACGCTCGCCATTGTTCCCTTGTGCTGTTCCCGTGGGCCGTAAACATTGAAATAACGCAGTCCGGCAACTTGGCTGAAGATGCCTCGCATGTTCGCGCGCAGGTGGCAGTCGAACAGGAATTTGGAATAGGCGTATACATTGAGCGGCCGCTCGAATTCACGCGCTTCGCGGAAGGTCGGCCCCATGCCGTAGACTGCAGCCGAAGAGGCGTAAATAAACGGGGTCTTGCGCGCCACGCACCAGGAGAGCATCGCCTTAGTGTATTCAAAATTCACCTTCATCATGAAGCGACCATCCCACTCGGTCGTGGTGGAGCAGGCCCCTTGATGAAACACCGCCTCGATACTGCCGAAGGTTTCCCCCTTTTCCACGCGGGCAAGGAAGTCGTCCTTGTCGAGATAATCGTGGATGTCGGCATCGGAGAGATTCAGGCATTTACGTCCATCGGAGAGATCGTCGACGACTAAAATGTCGCTAACACCACGGACATTCAGCCCCTGGACGATGTTACTTCCGATGAAACCGGCCCCGCCGGTGACAATCATCATGGAGAATCTCCTGTTTTCAATTTCAACCGGAATGCGCCAACGCTTCGGCCAGTTCAACGCGACCTACGGAGGCGGTTCCTAGTTTGCCGACCACGATACCGGCAGCAGTATTGGCAAATCGGGTAGCTTCGGATAAATCGAGTCCCTGGCCCAGACAGACACTGAGCGTGGCTACCACGGTGTCGCCTGCGCCAGTCACATCGAACACGTCGCGGGCGTGAGCGGGAAGATCGAGCGGTGGTTGATCTTTTTGCAGCAGGGTCATGCCGCGATCCGAGCGCGTGATGAGCAGCGCCTCCAGCGAAAGGCGTTCGCGCAGGGCTTCGCCACGCTCACGCACGGTCGATTCATCCGGGCATGACCCAACAACCGCCTCGAACTCGCCCATGTTTGGGGTAATGACTGAGGCATTGCGATAACACCAGAAATTCGTGCCTTTGGGGTCAACCACCACCGGTAACCCACGTGCACGCGCGCTACCAATCAGCGATGCCACTTGTGCGAGCGTCCCCTTGCCGTAATCGGAGAACACGACCGCATTGGCGCCATCGAGCAGGGTGGAGAAGCGCTCTTCAATGCTCGGTAAATTCGCCGTTGCAAAATCGGTTTCAAAATCGAGCCGGATGAGTTGCTGGTGACGGCTGATGACCCGCAGCTTGGTGATCGTCGGATGTTCCGGCACACCGATCAGGCAGCACTGTACGCCCTCAATAGAGAGCTTCTCGGCCAGAAGCCGCGCTGCTTCATCCTGCCCAACCAGCCCGATAAGGCTGACCTCCGCGCCCAGTGATGCCGCGTTGAGCGCCACGTTACCCGCGCCGCCCGCACGATATTCATCGTTTTCCACCTTCACGACAGGCACCGGCGCTTCAGGTGAAATGCGCGTAGCAGCGCCGTGCCAGTAGCGGTCAAGCATGACATCACCTGCAACGACGAGGCGGGCCTTGGAAAAATCGGGCAAAGATACAGACATGGAAAAGGCAAAACGCGAAAAGTATGATTATCCCATGAAGACCGACAAGAAATCTTGCTGATCGTTTCGATTGGCATGCGCTATTCAGTCTGGCCCAGTTTTTCGGCCAAGTTCCAGGACGCCGTTGTGCCCACGCTGCCAGAGGGCCGGGTATTACCGTTCATGCTCCGAGTTCTTCGGCCATGCGCTTCAGGGTGACGTAATCGGTTTTTCCAGACCCCAGCAGCGGCAACGCATCTACGAACACGATCTTTTTCGGTATAGCCAGTTCAGGGAACCCGGATTGTTGTGCCTCTTTTTGCAGGGCCATGCGATCGATCTGCGCATCGGTGGTGAAGAGTACCAGCATCTCGCCCCTGCTTTCATCGGATCGGCTGGAAGCGGCATGAAACCCGTCGGGAGAAACTGCCTGCGCCAGTTTTTCCACCGCTTCCAGGCTCACCATCTCGCCCGCCACTTTGGCAAAACGCTTGACCCGCCCAACGATGTGCACAAAACCATCACTATCGACTTCGACTATGTCGCCGGTTTCGTACCAGCCCGACCCTTCGCTTGAGGCGGGCACTTGCAGTACGCCGGGATTGTCCACCTTCAGATAGCCGCTCATTATGTTGGGTCCGCGCACATGCAGCACCCCTCCGTGCTCGACTCCGGGGATAGTTTGCAGGCGGTATTCGATACCAGGCAGGAATTGGCCCACGGTTCCACTGCGGTAGGCCATCGGGCTATTGACCGTAATGACCGGCGCGGTCTCAGTCGCGCCATATCCTTCCATGATGCGGATACCGAACTTCTCGAACCACTGCTCGCGCACCGCTGCGGAGAGTTTTTCCGCACCGGAGACGACACAGCGCAGGCGGTAGAAATCGTAAGGGTGCGCAAAGCGCACGTAATTGCCAAGGAAGGTGTTTGTACCAAGCAATACGGTGCAGGCGCGCTCGTAAGCCAGTTCCGGGATCACCCGGTAATGCAGCGGGGAAGGGTACAGAAAAACGTTTGCGCCCGCGAGCAGTGGCGTAAGCGTCGCCGTTGTGAGGCCGAAGGAATGGAACATGGGCAGCACGTTCAATACACGGTCATCACGCGAGATTTTGAGCATGATGCGGGTCTGCTCGGCGTTGGCAAGAATGGCGCGGTGCGAAAGTACCACTCCCTTGGGTTTGGCCTCGGAACCCGAAGTGAAGAGCACCACCGCAGCGTCCTCGGGGCTTGCTTCGACCTCCACCTGACGCGGGAACCAGAGCGCCCATCCCATCAACCAGAGCCAGTCACGGAAAGTCGTCCCCTTGCGCAGATCTTCGAGATAGACGATGCGTTCCAGCCCCTGCAGGGCGGCGAGTTTATCGGCAAGCTTTGCCTGTTCGACGAAGGCACGAGAGGTGATCAGGGTACGGATACAGGCCGCATCACACGCGGCCTGTATCCCGTCGACGCCCGCCGTATAACAGAGCATCGCCGGAACTCTCCCAAACGCGCTGATACCGAACAAAAAGCCGAGAAACGACACCACATTGGGCAAGAGCACGCCCACTTTTTCGCCGGGTTCAGAAAGACGCCCAACCAGCCGTCCGAAGACGAGGATCATCTTCAGAAAACCTTGACAGGTGTATTCCATCTGGCTGATGTCTCCCACGATACGGCGGCGACGGCCATGGAGCCTGATCATGTCGCACAGCGCGCCGTAAAGCGTGCGCTGAGGCAACCGCGCCAGCGCCATTTCCTGCATCAGCCGACGCAGGATTTCGCCCGATTCGTGATGGCGCGCCTTGGCATTATGCATTTCCGGCACTGACAATGTCGTAGACGGCAATAGCGTGAGCGTGACGTGCGGAAAAAACTTTCGCGGCCAATGGTTCATCTTTGAAAAATAGCTGTGGCTCAACCCGTCCAGCCACACCGGCAGCAAGGTTGCACCGGTTTTCACCGCCACGAAGGCCGAACTTTCGTAGATTTTCATCAATCCCCCGGTCAAGGTAACCCCCCCCTCCGGGAAAATCACGACATGGCGCCCAGATTCGAGCAACCGGATAACATGTTTCACCACCATCGGATGACCTGGGGCAACCGGCAGGTAGTCGGCCACCACATCCAGGACGAACCGGAACAGCGGATGCTGCACGTATTCGGAGTGCACGATGAACACCGGCTTTTCGACCGGCAGGAACAGCCCAAGCACAATGGCATCCAGAAAAGATTCATGGTTGGCAATCACCAGCAGGCGCGAATGTTGTCCATTTCCCGCCGCCAGGAATTCTTTCACTCCCCGCACATGCACGCGCAAGAGCAGCCGAACCAAAACGCGAAACAGGACGCGAAGCATCCCGATGGCCATACCCTTTTCAGGGCCTGAATACGCTATATTCATAATATCTCGGCAAATTCATTTAAAAATTGAGCCTGGGATCCCCCAATTTTTTTGGCTGGAGCGTACCCACTGCATGTTCAACAATCTTGCCGCACATGGTTTCGATGTCGCCACACGCGACGCTTCTCCTGCTACGGGCCTCAATCAATCCTTGAAGCTGCATTCAGCGGCGGCCTGTGCCGTAATACTCGATGCCGTACTGGCGCATTGTTTCCGGGTCGTAGAGATTGCGCCCGTCGAAAATGACGGGCTGCCTGAGGGCGGTACGGATGAAATCGAAATCCGGGCTGCGCAATTCTTTCCATTCGGTGGCAATGATCAGGGCGTCTGCCCCCAGCACGGCATCCATTGGGCGGGTCACGTAGCTCAACCTCGCGTATTTGTCCGCAAAAACGCGGCGGGCTTCGTTAGTTGCCACCGGATCGTAAGCTGTGACGCTCGCGCCGCGCCTGGAAAGTTCATCAATGATGACGCGGCTTGGGGCTTCGCGCATGTCGTCGGTGTTAGGTTTGAACGCCAGCCCCCAGAGCGCGAAGTGCAGCCCGTCCAGTTTGTTCTCGAATCGGGCGGCAACCTTGTCTACGAGGCGGCGCTTCTGCCTGCTGTTTACTTCTTTCACTGCCTGAAGCACCAACATGTCATGACCGGCTTCACGCCCAGTGCATATCAGGGCTTTTACGTCCTTCGGAAAACACGAACCGCCGTAGCCGCAGCCCGCGTAGAGAAAATGCCAACCGATGCGAGGGTCAGAGCCGATGCCCCGGCGGACGAATTCGATGTCTGCGCCCAGGCTTTCCGCGAGATTCGCCAATTCGTTCATGAAACTGATGCGGGTGGCGAGCATACCGTTGGCAGCATACTTGGTCAGTTCCGCGCTCCTGATATCCATGACCAATATTCTGTCATGATTGCGCTGGAACGGCGCATATAACTCGCGCATCAGCCTGATGGCCTGTTCGTCTTCCGCGCCGACGATGATGCGGTTCGGGCGCATGAAGTCTTCAAGCGCCGCACCTTCTTTCAGGAATTCAGGGTTGGAAACGACTGCGAAAGCAATTTCTTCCCCGCGCGCCGCCAGTTCTTCAGCAATCGCAGCCTGTACCTTATCGCCCGTACCAACCGGAACCGTTGATTTGTTAACCACTGCACGGTAACCGTCCATGTACCGACCGATATTACGCGCGGCAGCCAGTACGTATTGCAGGTCGGCGGAACCGTCTTCGTCCGGTGGCGTGCCTACAGCGATGAACTGCACCGTACCATGGCGGGCCGCACGCGCGATGTCTGTGGTAAAGAACAGCCGCCCTGCCTGGACATTGCGACGCACGATTTCCAACAAACCCGACTCAAAGATCGGAAGGCCGCCCTCTTCGAGAATGCGGATCTTTTCCGGGTCAACATCAAGGCAAAGCACTTCGTTACCGACATCGGCAAAGCAGGCGCCGCTAACGAGCCCAACATAACCTGTTCCAACAACCGTAATATTCATGCCATATCTCTAGTTGCTTCACGGCGCCAAGTCAAACTCTTCAGTACGTCGGGGCGGATAGGTTTCCCACCCGCCGCAGGCCGCACAGCGCCAGTAGAATTGCCGAGCCTTGAAACCGCATGCGTCGCAACGGTAGCGTGCTACTCTGCGCGTATGCCCATGAATCAACTGCCTGATCAGTTCGATGTCGCTACGATGTTCGGCTGGCGCGGTTATCAGCGCCGCTTCCAGTAACTTGTCCAGGCCCAGCAGGGTCGGGTTGCGGCGCAATTCTTCGCGCACCAGTTCATAGGCTGCATGCGCACCGACCTTTTCAATCTCCCAATGGAACAATTCATCGAGCAAGTCGAGCGAAGGATGACGTTCCAACCAGGAACGTAGCAATAAATGCCCCTGCTCGATACGTCCGAGGCGGCCATAGGCGTCCATAATACGTTGCGCGGTAAATGAGAGGTAGACCGGGTCTTGTGCCTCGACCCGCTTCCAGGTCTCAAGAGCTTCTTCGTCCTGCCCCTGTGCCGCACGTAAATCACCCAGTATCAGGCTGGCACGCACACACTTGCGGTTGATCGACAAAGCCGTCCCCGCATGCTCCTCGGTATCGGCAAAACGGGAATCGGCCAGAGCCTGTACCGCCAGTTCGCAATGGAATTCCGCAATATCGCGTTGCCAGTGCACGCTTTCGTGATCCGGCAGGTCACCGGCGATTTCGATGGCTCTCGTCCAATCTTTTTCCTGCTGATAAATTTCCAGCAGGTAGCGCGATGCCACATCGCTCACGCGCGTCCCCTTCAGCTTGAGGAACACCGCCTCGGCACGGTCGAGCAGACCCGCCTTGAGGAAATCCTGCCCCAGTTCGCCAAGAGCCTGAAGGCGCTGTTCTTCAGTCAGGTCTTCGCGGTCAACGAGGATCTGGTGCATTCGGATGGCGCGATCAGTTTCGCCCCGGCGGCGAAACAGCGAACCCAGCGCAAAATGCAGTTCCACCGTCTGCGGGTCGATGCGCACTGCTTCGACGAAAGAGTCGATAGCTTTGTCCGGTTGCTCGTTGAGCAAAAAATTGAGGCCGCTCAAGTAGGAACGCGGCAAGGCGCGCGACTCATGCACAACCTGCCGAATATCAATGCGCGCTGCCAGCCAACCGATGACGAAGAAAAGCGGCAGCGCCAGTAACCACCAGGGTTCGACTTCCACCATTGTCTTCAGGATGATCCGGTTACGCGCACGACATCGCCCGATGCCTGCTCGGCAGCGAGTTTGGCGCGGGCAAGTTGTTTACCCAAACGGGAAATTTCACGTCGCTGTCGCAACACCGAGGCAATTGTAGCCGTTACCCCCATCAAAGCGCCAACGGCGAAAGCCACCAAAATGATGAATACCAGCGGAAAAGGCCATTGCCTGTCGAAAAAGAAACGCAAATCCACGACGTGGTCATTCTTGAGCGCGAAGCCGAACAACAGGAGAAACAGGACGAAACGGACGAACCAAACGAGCATACGCATGGGTAGTATTATCTCCAAGCACATGACAAAAAGAAAGGCAGCCCAAGCTGCCTATTCGATTTTAAATGCATGAAAGCCACAATGAATGTGTCTTCATCCACACTCAAACAGCAGCAGTATCAACCCGTTCCCGCAATTCCTTGCCTGCCTTGAAATGAGGCACGCGCTTCGCGGGCACATGCACTTTTTCGCCAGATTTTGGATTGCGGCTGACCTTCGGCGGACGGTGGTTCAGCGCGAAACTGCCGAACCCCCGGATTTCGATGCGATACCCGCTTGCAAGCGCTTCGGTCATCGCATCAAGAATCATTTTGACCGCGCAATCAGCATCCTTCACCACCAACTGCGGGAAACGCGCGGCCAGTTGTGAAATCAACTCCGATTTTGTCATGGTCAAAACCCGTTTGTTATTTCTGTTCGTTCAACTTGGCCTTGAGCAGCGCGCCGAGGTTGGTCGTGCCGGATGAAGCGGCATTCTCGGAAGCAAGCTTGTTCATGACCTCATTCTGTTCGACCTGATCCCTGGCACGAATCGACAGGCTGATCGAACGGGTCTTGCGGTCGACGTTAATGATGGCTGCCTCGATCTCGCTGCCCTCCTTGAGCACCGTGGTCAGGTCGTCGACCCGTTGCATGGCAGCCTCGGAAGCACGCAGGTAGCCTTCCACGTCATCGGCCAGCGCAATCACCGCGCCACGCGCCTCGACCAATTTCACCGTCCCGCGCACCACAGTGTTCTTCTCGTGCGTGGCGATGTAATTGGTAAAGGGGTCGCCTTCCAGTTGCTTGACGCCCAGCGAAATGCGTTCGCGTTCCACGTCGATGCCAAGCACCACAGCTTCAACCTCGTCGCCCTTCTTGAAGCGGCGCACGGCCTCTTCACCCGGTTCGCTCCAGGACAGGTCAGACAGGTGCACCAATCCATCGATGCCGCCTTCCAGCCCAATGAACACGCCAAAATCGGTAATCGACTTGATCTGGCCGCGCACCTTGTCGCCCTTCTTGTGGTTGATGGCGAAATCGTCCCACGGGTTGGAAGAGCACTGCTTCATGCCAAGCGAAATACGGCGACGATCTTCGTCGATTTCGAGGATCATCACCTCCACGTCGTCGCCAAGTTGCACGACCTTGGTCGGATGGATGTTCTTGTTCGTCCAATCCATCTCGGAGACGTGCACCAGCCCCTCGATGCCCTGTTCCACTTCGACGAATGCGCCGTAATCGGTGATGTTCGTCACCTTGCCGAACATGCGCGTGCCCTGCGGATAACGGCGGGCGATGCCGACCCACGGGTCTTCGCCCAACTGCTTGAGGCCGAGCGAAACACGGTTCTTGTCCTGGTCGAACTTCAACACCCTGGCTTCGATCTCGTCCCCGATGTTGAGCACTTCCGAGGGATGGCGCACACGCCGCCAAGCCAAGTCGGTGATATGCAGTAGGCCGTCGATACCACCGAGGTCGACGAACGCGCCGTAATCGGTAATGTTCTTGACCACCCCCCTGATGATCGTCCCTTCCTTGAGCGTGGAAAGCAGCTTATCACGCTCCTCGCCCATCGACTCTTCAAGCACTGCACGGCGCGAAACCACGACGTTATTGCG
>Ga0123354_10017586_pt1 | contig 11204 bp, 8 predicted proteins | sample TergutLab28metaG_2_FD_97872 | JGI IMG/M metagenome (GOLD analysis project Ga0123354, IMG submission 97872) | Labiotermes labralis P4 segment gut microbial communities from Petit-Saut dam, French Guiana - Lab288 P4 | ecosystem: Host-associated > Arthropoda: Insects > Digestive system > Gut ... | reverse complement strand
GATTCACTACAAAAGACAGCTATACTTGGAACATCACACATAATACGGAAAGTACTGCAATGTGAACCTTGAAGCCTGAGCGGTGGGGATCACCGCTGGTTCAAGAGAAGTACCAGGAAGAAATGCCTGTGACAGGAGACATACATATTGTATAATAATAATACTTCATATTTCTATAAGGCTGCTTTCCTAAGACATTTCTATTGTACTTTCAAAATGTAAGGCATGCTTCTCATCGTCCGCGAGAGAATATCTTCAAGTTTCATTCAGCGAGGTTCGAATTTGGGAAAATATAAACGTTGGAATAAAAATTAAAGGGTCAAATACTAATCTTTTCTCAATATATTTTTATTTTCAGCTGTATGTCCTGTGGCTCGATCCACCTCCAACAGAAACCCCGGGGATCGAAACTTTGTACGTCGAAGTGGCTCGCAGAAGTGGCGGCGAATTCTTCTTCACCAGCGCAAGTGACTTCTCGCAAGCTGGCATGGGCCAGCCCGCCGAGATGGAAGATGTTACTGAGGTACGGCACCTTATTGTGAACACAGCAGCCTTAGGCGAGGGATAAACCTCTACTGAAGACGACACGCGAGAGAAATAGCATTAATACTACACAGTATACAGAGCAGAAATATATAATTTTATAGGCAAACACAACTTTATTACATAAAATATAATTAAAAGAGCGTACCAGCGACATGTTTCGGCTTTCACGATATGACATATTTGTTAACCGCAATTGGGATAACACCCGGTGGCAGTAGTACGGTACATATTTACACACAAACAATACACAGAACAACACAATTAACTAATTGGGAAGGGTGCGGGCCGTGCCCCATCTTTGCGAGTTATACCCTGGCATTTGCCTTACAACTTAGGAAAAAGCACCGAAAAACCTCAGTCAGGGTAGCCGAAGATCATCAGTTGAAGCGATCTTCAGCCAAAACATGTTGCTATGTTCTTTTAATTAATTATATTTTATGTATTTGATTTGGCGTTCATAGGGCCTTGCATCGTAATATTATTTCTATAGTAAAACCAACTAGATGTACCAATGTATCAAATTTATTTTATTTTGAAACGACACTCTACATGTTTCGGACGGTCTTTACGTCCATCATCAGGAGTTCAAGATTGTACATACAGCAACAGGCATTTGTCAAACAAATACTGCCGTCTGCTTGCTAGCAAACAGACAGCAGTATCTGTTTGGTTGCTGTTTGTACGTAAAGACCGTCCGAAACATGTAGTGTTATTTCTAAATAAAATAAATTTGATACACTGGTGCATCTAGTTGGTTTTACTATAGAAATATATTTTATGTAATAAAATTGTGTTACTTTATAATTACTTTATTAATTACTGAAAACACAACGGGGATTCCTCACCTGAAAAAAAATGTGTACAGGAAGTAATACGGCAGTCCAAGCGATTACATAACGACGTGCTTCGCGTTAGTCACCTAGCACTGTCAGATTAAAAAAATGCTGGTAGATATTATCGACTGGAGGAAACAAGGGATGCGTGCAGAATTTCGGCGAGAAAAATTCCAGAAACAACCGTGTTTCTTAATTTTTGTAATATACGGAAAAATCCCGCACACAAGATTTCCTTTTTATGTTCATGGTATAAATATCAGATCCTTGTCCGAAGCCCTTGTTTAATTACGGCCGTCAAACGGGGAGCTACGTAATGATTTCCGATTACCGCCATGTTGTCTTAACAATAACTGCATATTGTGTGTTGACCTTTCCCTGCACACGATTTCATGGCACAGGCAGCTGCAGTCTCTACTTCGATGCGCGCACGACCGCCACGTTGGCATTACGGCTAAATTACGGCAGAGCCAGTACGTAGATGCACGACGTTCAAACGAAGTCCTGCAACAAAGCCCCACTGGTTCGAAAGTTTACCGTGGAGGTGGGGACTGACATACAGGCCAATCGAGACTGTATCAAAAGCCAATTTTAACTTAAAGGGTAAGTTATATCCCCTATATCCCCTTCAAATCTGACAGAAACTTTTACACACACACACACACACACACACACACACACATACATACACACACAGCAACCCGGTTGTAACGACATCGGTGTATGCGACACCCCGCCTATAGCGTCAGATATTAATAGGTAGGGTACAGTCAATAACACAATGTATATCGAATTGATGTTTATTAGCAAATGATAAAAACTACATGTTTCGGCCAACATTGGCCATCATCAGGTTTTTTATCCGGAAGATTTGTATGCTGTAAGTTTATAAAGCATGCAGCTGCGTATTGGTGTTGAGATCTCATCACCGAGGATTTTGAATTAAACAAGGCATGTAGCCTTGTGATGTGGGCAACGGAACGCCCCCCTCCCCTCCCCAACTTGCTCACTGCCCACATCACTAGGCTACATACCCAGCCCATATGCCATGTTTAACTCAAAATCCTCGATGATGAGATCTCAACATCAATACACGGCTGCATGCTTTATATAAACACTATTACAGCATACAAATCTTTCGGATGAAAAACCTGATGATGCCCAATGTTGGCCGAAACACGTAGCTTTTATCATTTGCTAATAAACATCAATTCGATATACATTGTTGTGTTATTGACTGTAAGTACCCTACCTATTCATTACTACACACAACAGGGATGGCACATTTCAAAATTATAGAGTCAGAAATTCCGCAGTATCCATTAAGTCCTCACTCTTAACCATAACACTATACTCGTCTGTTATAACAACACTCATTTATAATGACACAAAATCACCTTTCATGACCAAGTTCTACTGTATGTATATGCGCCCAGTGCCATTAGCTTCGAATAAACAAACAATCGGGTTTCATTCAAGAGAGCTAGCTTACCTGTTCTCCGAGTGTCCCACGTATCAGATTTAATTTAAAACAAGTAACGGTAATGAAGATCAGAAAACGAGCCATTACTAACTGAATGATCGACTGGCGAGTAGCATTTAACATATTTCATCATCAAATAAGCCTCCGCGTAATTTTATGCAGATTTTCTGAAAAGCATAATTATTAAGCTCGAGTACCCAATCAATTTTTAATAAATCATGAATCAACATTTTATGTACAACGTTCGTGCACTGCAATCACAGTTCTTGCTACATGATTGAAGATGGCACGATCCGTCGAGACGCGTAGCGTGTATTTAACGCGAATGCGGTGCCAAATAAAGTTATGCTAATAGCTGGGATCCGATATTAAAATTAGAGGGTAAACAAGGACAAAGTTCAACTTTTACACTTCCCTCGTTAACACAGTCAAAAACAATAACGATTTCTTACAGTACAGTATAGTACAGTACAGAAAAAAAAAATCGTACAAATGAATGATCGGCCAGAAGCATACAGGATTCGGCCTAAAGAAGGCAACCTACCCTTGAAAAAGGGGGGGGGGGGAAGGCATTCTACACAAGAAGCACACCAAGCGCTTATGATCCAAATCACAAATCCAAAATTCATGTCACCTGGGGAAAAGCGGCCGGAGCGTTAAGATGGCCACTCACCTCCATTTAGTGTCAATAGCGTGGTGCTTAATTAAAGGCAGGGGCAAATTTACTTTACATTATGTTAGTTATGAGTGCCACATCTTTACTTAACACTAAACTTTGCAGTTATTTTCCTTGTCGTTTAATTTTCCAGCATCTGACACATTTTATCAACAGTGGATCATAATTCAAACAAACAGAATTATAAATACATCACATTATTTTTAAATGCTTTAGACGAAGATTCGTGCAGTAACTAGGCTGGACTCCGGAGTTCGAAACCCGGAAGTGACAAGAGATTTTTCTCATGTCCAAAAACGTCCAGACTGGCTCCGAAGACCACCCTGCCTCCTATTCAATGGGCAGCGGGTTATTTCTTGCGCGTAAAGAGGCAGATTCGTGAAGTCGGTCATTCACTTCCATCTAATGTCCAGCTGAAGAATGAATGGGGCTATACTTCCACTTCCCCTTATGCCTTAACGGCGTGGAAAGGGACTTTAAATTTGTTTACAGAAAATTCATAAAATGGGTGTTCGCAGAACCAGAAGTGTGTATATTTTGCAATCGCTTCCACGCTACAGTAAACATTTAAATGTGTGCAGGTTACGCTTGCAATGAGACTGGATCTGACGGGTCAGCTACAGCTGCCAATCCAAGTTGACAGAACAGTGACGTCTCTGCTCGTGACGATCCAAGGACCTGTCGGCACTGCGCTTCTTCGAGATCCTTTTGGTAAGCATTTCGTACCCCGGAAACTGTGCTGCACGTCCACTAGCATCCATTTCCCGAACGCGCTCACGCGGCGTCAACTAGCGGCCTACGCAATGAGAAGTCTGCGATATACAAGCGCTCAGAGACACGACAAAAAATAATCGCTGCGCCTGTATGAAAAACAAGACGCAAAATTTGTAACAATATGCTTCCGCTATGAACTGGTTCACGGCAAAACTTTAAAGAGCTTCTAGATTCAAAAAATTTCCTAAAAGACATCCGCTAGATCGTACTCATTTTAGTAACATCCCGCATTTTGTCATAAAGACACGAATTTTATATTAAATATTCTTTCGCTATGGTATGCGGATACATTCAACAAAAAGCAAAGAAAACAATTTATAACGACGCATCCTGATAAACTTGGCAGCAGCTGATCTGCATCTGCAATTAAATACCAAGGTCAATGAAGTCCACAAATTCGCAAACTCATTCGGCTAACGTGCGTAGCCTACAATTACTTGCCAAACTGGAAGGCATATAAGAGGCGGAGAGGTACGGCTCTACTCATTATTACCCTTCGTACTAGATGGAGGTGAGTGTCACCTTCAAGTACCGGCCGCCTTAGCCCAACAAAGCACCCCTAACATACGTCAAATAGGAGGCTGGGAGGGCCCCATAACCGTTCTGGGCGTTTTGGAGAAGAGAAAAGCCACTTGTCGCTGCCGGAATTCGAACATCGGATCGTTCGGCCCGTGCTAAATTAAAATACGCCATCATTACAATTGTCGGCTTGTTCCATACAAAACCTGCTGTCAGTACGGAATTAATTTTTACTCACAGTCTTGCAAATTGAACCGTCAAGCTGCAGATTTCTTGGAACAGTGCCATACAAACTGTTAAAAAGTGCCTGCTGCCAGGGCCTATCAGCTGTTTAACGCTTGCACACAAGCATAACCGCTTTGCCTCACCTATAAATTACTTAGAATTACAACACACCAAGCACTCATCCTAAAGGTTAATTTCTTGTCACAAACTAGTCACCATCCACAGAGTGATCATTACTTGGCGCTATTTACAAGAAAAACCAAGACAGGCAATGTACGTATAATGTGACATTAAGGCGCGTTCGTGCAACCAAAGTTGCTGTGAAAAAGCAATAGGTATTGCATATTGTGAGTGTGTGTTTGTAGCCTTAGTTATCCGGCATGCAACGCGAATGTAAAGTGATCCCGTTATAGGCCCGGTGTGGCTCAGAGGGTGGGTAGAGGTATAGCTCTACTCTTCCATAACCGCGGCACTAGAAGGGGGTGAGTGGTAAGCAGCACGCCCCGGCCGCACTTTACCCCCGGGAAGGACCCGGTACCCACTTTACAGGAGGCTGGGTGGGCCCCAGGGCCGGTCTGGACGGACGGAAAATCTCGTTCCCACTGGGATTCGATCCCGGACCGTCCAGCCCGTAGCTCAGTCGCTTATGTACCCTGTTATACAGTCATCTGGGGCCTGCCGGACTCACAAAATTTTACCACATTATCTCACAAACGGCACGATTCTCGGAAAAAGTTACCAAACATAAAATGTGTATTTTGATTTTCCCCTACAACTTCTGTCTGAAACATTTCTCATTCTACGAAGAATTCGGCGAGATACCATCACAAATGTACGTAAGTTTTCATGTAAAGTACCCGTTATTCTTGTCAAATTTTAATGAAACTTGAATTTTCTCAACAGATTTTCGAAAACTCTTCGAATATCAAACTTCATGAAAATCGTACAGTACAAGCCGAGATGTTCCATGCAGACAGACAGACAAACATGACGAAGCTAATAGTTGCTTTCCGCTGTTTTGCGAACGCGCCTAAAAACGCCTAATATGAAGGTGGTGCCGGTCAATATGAATGTGAGCTGATGGAACGCCTGCATCATTCCACAGAGTTCTCTATTCAACAATGAAGAACTTCACTACCTTTTAAATTTGTCTTGCAGTTCCGATCTCCAGCCATATCGATCCACAACAACCTAGCTTACATAACTGACAGACCACACACACACAATATACTCCATGTATGCCAAAAACATTTTCAGATATTGTCTAAATTCTACACATGCTCCAGTAAAATCTGCGATTCTCAGGCAAGCTTACGCAAGATCGATCCTAATTTACATAAAGCCGCAAACGTACTGTTTCATGCATCCCACAAACCGTTCCAAAACGTCTGCTGAAATTCAGTAAACGAGACATCCCATTTTCAGCCATCCGGATTCACAATAAAGTCTAGTCACAACACCGAATAAAAAAGGGACATGACTGTTGCTAGTGAGCGAGTAATGGTTGAGAATCAGGCTGACTTGGCACACTGCAAGGTCCTACCCAGGAATTCGCTCCAACAGACTGAGAAAGACAACAAAGATCCTTAGGTACGATAGTGTTTGAGTTTCGAATACTGTTAGCCCCCGGATACAAGACTCAGTTCTTACCTGGCCACGAATATATTGGGTTAAGCCTATAATAACCACAGCAACCCCTCTTATTATTCACTTTCAAAATTAGTTGCATTTGTGCGACTTCTCTTGCCACTGAGTGTGAAAGTGAGAGTTACAAAATAAGTAAACTACGAGGTTTTATCAAGAAAAAAATTCATAATAAACACCAAAATAATGAGATATGTTTTATCAGAAACATCGACAAAATTTAAAAAAATAGTGACTTCTTGGATTGACGGTATCATTAAAATGGCTGAACTTCTCAAGAATTTTACGACCAAAAACATTACTAACCAAATTAATTTAAAAACTTTTACAGGTTAGGTAAGCGATTGGTACAAAAGGCTTCTCTCGTATATTCAGTGGCGAAAGTGCATGGTACGAAATTGTATGAGGTAAAAATACAGTATCGTGTAGTGTGTAGGCGGTTGATAATATACTCTAGAAACAAGTCACAGAAAATGTATACAACCAATAACGACTTTAAAAAAGCGGTTTCAGTTCCACATGTTACATTCAATACTGACAATGCCAACAGGCAAGCTTTACTAGAGAGTACACATACAATCTACGTCAAACACAGGTTCCTGTTTATTTATCTTAGTAATTAACCAACTTGATGCACAAAATTTTTGTTTTACAATAAGTTTATTTCATGCCTCTACATGTTTCGAGCACATATGCTCGAAACTTGTAGAGGCATGAAATAAACTTATTGTAAAACAAAAATTTTGTGCGTCAAGTTGGTTAATTACTAAGATAAATATACTGAGATGCACGGTCAGCAAAACATCAAAACAGGTGTCTGCGTAACTCCTTTTGATTGTAGTGATATTGATACTCCCTAATAACGAGGTAATGGTAAGAGTACTCCCCTGTAAAGCGTAATTGTTGGTCTGATTGCTGCTGAACGTACAACGATATACACGGTCATGTGCAGCACTACAATATCCAAACGTTACGTATAACAGAATAGGGGTACGGTTATGCATGACAATTTCGAGAATATTTGTAAGAAAATGGCTGTGACCAGCTCTTGTGTATCATCACAGAACTCACCCTTAGGACTAACAGTAACCACAATAAATGTCAAAACAGACTGCTGACACAATCCGGCACTCTAAAACAGTGTTTTCTCGATTACAAAGCCGCAACACTAACCGCCATATTGCGACATTCTGCCTTTCAACTTCGAGTCTACAAAACATAATTTACCGTTTCATGCGTTCTTTACGGATTTCAGAAACTATACTTATAATGGTAAGGTAGTGTCCGTAATCACACTACAGCTCCCGAAGTTCTCGATGGATTTCGATGAAATCTGGTACTGTGGACGCACATTCAGTAATCTCGGGCACCATCAAACTGTAAAAGTATCTCAGAAACGGTCCATCGAACAATACACCGGCAGCCCTGCATAACACACAATACACTTAACGTCTTTAACGTTCCGATACGATGTACGGAGTGTTTAACGAAATGCAAGCAAAAGTAATTTCGGAGTACATTCGGTGCGTTGTTTGTAATTTTGAAATACAGCGCTTGTATCTGCTAGAAATTAGCATCGTGATCAATAAACGAAAAAAAAAACCAAATTTGCACGTGAAAAAATATCGATGGTTCATGGAATCAGCAGTGTAGGCCTGCCACTTTTGTTCAACTTGGGTTCAGTAAACAACTTTTATTGGTAAATACGTTACCTTTGTTCTACGGAGATGATGCGAAATCCAGGCAAATACATGGCGATGGTCGTATTAAAAAATAGTGTCATAACGGTTCACTGTAATGATGCAACTTTAATGTGACACTGCTGGAAACACTGCGTTGGATTAAAATACATGTAATCTAAATCATGGATATGTATCCTAGGTCTAACACACAGAACAGCTTCCACTCCTTGTATACCAACAGCAGACAACTTCCATACAAAATGCAGTGTCAACATCACACAAACACCGCGAGATATAGGGAAATAAAAAATTAATCACAAATAAAATCGCCAACCCCACAGCGTCTCTCTTGCAGAAGCGCATAGTGTCTCATTTGTTCCAGATGTTTATCTTTTACGTAACACGAAAGATCATAAATTTGTCCATAAAAGCCAACCCCAAACTTGGCCAGGTAAATCCCTGTTTCTCATTACTTTACTTTAAACTTACCCTCTGGCCTTATTTCGCCCTTAAAACCACACTACAAATAACTCTAAAATCAAAGCACAATGGCTACTGTCTCCACATGGTTTCAAATATTAATACAAGAACAGGCTTACCAACTGTTAGAATCAAGCAGGGTTATTTCCTTCAAATCATATGAAACCGAGAGCCACACTTAAAGACTGTGACAAAAGTATTTAGGATGTTGCGTGTTTTACAGGCAACGAAATTGACCTCCGACAAGACAGTGGGGAGAGACACACAGTTCTGATACGAGACGAGAACATCCTCAGCGTACAGTTCAATACCAGCGTCGCGGTGCCAGGACGATGGACACTCAAAACGGCAGGCGCAGACGCGGACAGCCCCTACAACGTCATCGTGAGGGGAACCAGCAGCCTCTACTTCAATGCCAGCACAAATGTAGTTCCTTCGGTGCACGCAAACGACACCAAGCATGAAGGTAAAGTTACAGCAGGTAGAGGTCTCTGCGCGACAGCAGGATTATTCTTAATGATAAAAATAGGATTTCTTCCCCTGAATCGTTTTTCTGTCTCTTCCTAGTTCCTCTTATCCTTTTTATGTCAACACCTGCTCTCCTTCACCCACTCTCTTTGCTCCTTTATCGTCCTACCCCGTTTCTGTTCAGTATGCAGAGGTTTTACTTCACTTAGCCTCCTTAAAAAATCAGCACGACACTTTCGGCATGGCACGCGCCTGTCGACTGTCCGTCCAAATTTGGCCTTGCTGATGGTGGCGTTGGGGGGAAGTCAGATACTTATGGCCAGTAACCGATGTATTCCACTCAAAAAAAATTGTGTCCTATGAGGGCGTGTTAACACTAATGTTCTGGTGTGCTGGAGTTGTGCACAAATTGTTCTTGAACTTCCTATAAATTCGACGTCTTTCCATTATTTATGCTGGATATTAACTTATGAATTCCATTCAGACTTATCTTACAGTTGAGGCAATGAAAGCGGTTGACGTTAGGCCAACAAAATTCACAACACAAATGTTCCTCTAAGAACAACAAGTTCATTGACGAAGTCCAAGCACAAGTCACTCTATTACTGACAGTCCGTACTTCTTGATGTCGACAAAATAAAACATGCCAAATAATAGCGAGATGACTGGAAATTCATAAATAATTCAGGACGTATTTTCAGTCTTCTTAATTTAATGTTAAAATTGTACGCTCTCCAAGATATATCCTATACCTACCACAACCATAACCGCTCTTTAAATACTGCATGCGGCCTTACTTACAACGTTAGGATATTATCACTGGTTTAAGGACAGCAAGGCACTAAACCCGTTTCTTGTCAACGTCTCACAGTTACTTTATTTGAATCCGAAACTGAATTTCTTCTTCCACAATAATGACCGGATGTTTTGAAGCATGGTACCTTTAGATATTCAAAGTCAAAATTGACTCTATTTTTTTTTACGTTTTTTGAACCGTGCATTGTGCTTTCCCTATGTGATAAGAACCTATAAAATGCATTTTTTACATTAATTTTTTAATTCATTATAGAGTCTTCGACATGCTTCAAACATCCAAGTGTTCATCCTCAGGAAGACCTGTACATGCAGTTTTACAGTATTTCTTTCATGCATCCATATAAGCAGTCTGGTCGATGGCAGGATGTAAAAGAAATACCATAAAACTGCATGAACAAGTCTTTCTGAGGATGAACACTTGGATGTTCGAAACATGTCGAAGACACTATAATTAAATTAAAACATTAACGTCAAAAGTGCATTTTGTTGGTTCTTATTACATAGGTACTGTACATTGACTCTCCAACTACTGCTAGGTTTTCCCACATATGTTGTTCCTCTGACAGCGTTTGTACGCTTCTTGAATTCGTCAGCGATTTACCTAGTAATTTTTGACAACTGTAGGTTTTAGTCGCCTTCCTCATACGCCACTTTGTAGTCCGTCTCTTGACTTCACTCTTAATACGATGCAAGAAAACTTCATGTGTGCATTTTTAAAACTATAGTAAACCAACTAGTTGCACACAATGTATTTCACTTGGTAAAATCACACTTTAAAACACATTAAAAGTCATTATCACCTCCTACGACCAGATCAACCCAGCACAACATAACCTACATTATCACTGCATGCTGCCACAACACTGTTTACATCACATCGTAAATAAGAACCCAATAACTCCATATATAGGCACTCCAACTCCCTGATGATGATGCATTGGGATCGAAACATGTAGGAGGTGATAATGACTTTTAATGTGTTTTAAAGTGTGATTTTACCAAGTGAAATACATTGTGTGCAACTAGTTGGTTTACTATAGTTTTAAAATTGACAATAT
>Ga0123354_10017585_pt1 | contig 11204 bp, 6 predicted proteins | sample TergutLab28metaG_2_FD_97872 | JGI IMG/M metagenome (GOLD analysis project Ga0123354, IMG submission 97872) | Labiotermes labralis P4 segment gut microbial communities from Petit-Saut dam, French Guiana - Lab288 P4 | ecosystem: Host-associated > Arthropoda: Insects > Digestive system > Gut ... | reverse complement strand
TGGAGTCCTCTGTTCTACAGTGTGTGAAGCTTTAAAATTTTGGGATAGTTCATGAGGAGAGTAAAGATGTGTGCAAAAGGGCTCTGAACTGCCGGTGAATTCATTCCTGCAATCTGGTGTTTGTAGTCTTTACAGAATTCCATACAGTTGTGCCGAACTCATGTTTGGGTCTGACTAGTGCCAAATACATTGGTGTTCTCTGAAGGACATAAAATGAAAACGGTGTAGCTAGAATTAAGACCAAAGTTCTTCCGGTGTGACAGATAATATAGTCTACACTTTCGTGAAAATGCTGTTTTTTGATCAGTTTGTACCCCAAGGTTTATTATGGTGATCGCATAGGTTCTGCAAGATTCACATATTAATATATCAGATGATGTCGTCTAATCTCTAATGTGAGTACTAAAGTTGTGTGAATAGTATATTTATATATGAGTAGTTATTGGAACGACGTTGGCCTAGTTAAATAAATGGACTCACTTGTGTAAGTTTTGCCTTTATGTACATTACTTTCACTCTCACTTTCATTTTCACTTCCATCTTTACCGTTATGTAGTTTACTGACTGGTAAACATAGGCCTTCTTATGTGTTCCCAGCATGTGTTAGATAATTCGCATTCGTTTGGTAATCTTGAAGATGTTATGTACATCACACTACTCAGGAAGACAAGACGCCATATGTACACTATCGAGAGGATTTACGTCTATAAAGAAACCAAGAATAAAAATAAATTAAACAAAGTTTTCGTACAATACAGAAAAATTGTTCTCCACGTTTCTAAAAGTACTGTTCCTACAACAAGCAGCCTGATTGTAATAGGAAAGAAGACACACAAAAAAGCCTAATTTTAGGTACAAAAATCTGTTTTTGGTAAAAACGTATAACGCTGAAAGTGAAAGTGAAAATGAATGTTCCGTACGTAGAGGTAAAACTTTGTACAAGTTAAGTTCATTTACTTAATAAGGCCAACTTCGTTCCAATTTTTATATGAATATCCATATATCATTCACACATCAATATTTATCTTGCAAATTAGATATCATAAACACCGAGGGCCAATATAATAATATTCGTTGCTTTCTACGTGAAGTTGGTACTTCATAACCTGAATAGGTGCTTCATAACTAGAACAATCTTAGGAATCATATGTTTCTACGCACAAAATAGTGACTAAAGTGCACCTACAAGTACAGTACTTAATTTGCATCTTAAATTCAACACGGTTTAACCACGAAATTACCAAAGACACACAACCCTATCTTTATCCACCCTACCTAAAATATAATGCTTGTTATGTAACACATTGCATTCAACCTTGATTTTACCTGATAATATATATTTTGTCGTATATTACACTTTAATGGCTGATACCGTGAGGCAGTGTATAACTGGCCGAAACATGTAAGTTTCACCAGCTTTGCGAATAAATTGAATAGCTATGGTAGGCTAAATACTGTTGCTATTACTGGTAGCAGTGTATTTTCACAATTTGGTAAAATATTTATTTGTGTTAAGAAGCAGGCATAATAATTATGATCTTGTGGCTCAGAACTGAAAACACTGTTATGCTGCATAAATATGTAAATCAAACTTTCAAGGCTGGACGGAGACTGCAGAAACTCTTCTGTAGCATATGAGAGAAGTCGTGTAGATAAATCCCTAACCTGCTACTCTGAGCGCAAATGTTGAAATGCTGGCTTGGCAGTAAATTTGCTACTCGACGAAGGAAAAATGCATGTTTACAGGGTAAACAAATTGTTAATATTTGCCGTCAAATACAAATATATAAAAAGTATTAACAATTTGTATACCTTTCGAATTTAAAGCAACAAGATGTTCTCTGTAAAAAATAAAATAAAAAATAAATTAGTGTGCTCTGACTCCATCAACATAATTTGTGTGTTTCGTAGGAAGTTCCATTAAACTCCTTCATGTCGCTACGAACCAAAGTTCTGAGTTACTTATTATTCAGAAATTTGTGGTATTTGAAACTTAAAGTTTGTTGTAGTACCAGGCAAAATCGAATCGCTTGATTAATCATGAGGACGAAGCGTTATTGACATAAACACCAAATTAGCATTTCACGCTATTACCATGACGTTCTAATACGGAAGGACTGTATTGTGAAATTGGGATGTCAGCTGGCTTTGTTCTCTAAAACATTCAAATTTTGGTACGAGTTATGAAGAACCGTCCTTGTGGAGAGAGAATTCCTTCGGTCTGAAGTTTATTCTTTTGACCACGGCTGTGAGACATGTGATAAATTATCTAGCTGGCTGTTGGTATAGTGCATGTCGTCAAACATCTATGGTCATATTTGCAGTAGTGACAGACGAAGTAAAAGGATAGCTAGAGAGCTGCGTGAGATAACGGTAAGATGGTGAACGGTCCGTCTGTAGAAATATGGGGTTGAAATTTAGTGCGGTTAATGTATTCAAACTAACTACTCGCATTACAGAGAGTATGTTTAGAATATTCCCGTGCATATGTTTTAATTTCAGTCTAGGAAGAAGTCGCCAGGAAATTCCGTTCCCCACTTCTTCCTATTGGCTCCCGAAGATTAACCGGAAGAGAAGCTGGAGTTTTAGCAGAAGAACTGACGATGCTGTGCTTAGGGAAACTGACTGCATAGGATAAGTAATGGGGGATTGTAGACAATTACACGTGGTTTCTGTTTTTAGAGTACTTCTAAGTCGCGCTAACCTGAGCCCTGCCCTCACGGTCACGCCAAGTTCCACTCAGTGGCTGATAAATTGTCTTTCTCAAGAGAATGCACTTGACTTGCACAGAGTGGGATGGAGTCCTTTAACACTCGCAAAGTTGGCCGGGGGGTACCTATAGCTGGTCTAAAAAAATATGAGTGTCTGTCACTGCAGGACGTATTAAAAAAAATAAGTTCTCCATTTTTGATGTTTCGTTCGTAGCAAACGTCAGTTGAAAGATGCACAGCTCTAAACTCACACAACAATATGGAAAATTACCGTATTGCGCCACACGCATAAATCGCGACATAACTTCAGCACGGATACTGGAATACATCGGTTAATGGACACAATCAAGGGACGTTCAACTTTTTCTAGCGCAAACCAATGCCAAGGCCAAATACAGACTTCACAACCAGTAACAGTAGTTGCTGTTACTCTAGACGCTCGAGTTAAACAGTTTTTTTTCACATATAAGATTATATAAAATCATGTGATTTGTATCTGTTGTATCACATCTGATTCCATTATTACTTATATACATACATTTATCGTGGTCACATTTGACACCGGAACAAACTTTCCAGCTGTCAGATGGAACCCCTTGTTAGCTGTAGCAATGATGAACATCAGACATCGCTGAAATGGGATAGCAGTTCCCACCCAGTCACATCCGAATGCCGCGTCTCTCACACTCTCCGCCTGAAACATTTCACAGTTAATGTATTAAGCCCCTCTGAAATGTGCAGCTGTACATTCAATGTAGCAGCTGCCTGGCATGCTGATTAAACTGTTAAATAGTGACGACAGTAATTTCGTTACTTCACATCGACGCATAGGATCCAAACAGGTTGGTCCGCCGCACTTTGCGATATTTGTAAGAACTTTTACATGGCATCTACGGTACTTTAAAAAGATGTTAATCTTGGTTTTGCTTCATCATATTGTTTCAACTTTCGTGAGGTTTGGACCTAAACGCATCATGTGCCTAACTTTCTGTATGTATATTTACCTAATCCTTTTATGATATTATAGCTGTTAGGTCAATAAACGGATTATTTATTTCTGTTTTACCTGCTGATCACGTATTTGTTTTTGATTAAGGGATGTAAAATTTTTTGTTTCTTGAATTAAAAACCAGAATTTTAATAACTTTATGACAAGATATTAAACATGGATAGTATAAATACCATTTACATTTCACAAGGTAATCACTGTTTATAGCGGCTGTGTGAGGGTAACCTGGAGGGCGATCTTCTTTACTGAGAGTTCCGAGAGACATGTAAAAATGTCTTCGGAATCGGAGTATTTATTTCTTTAGGAGCTCCATTAGGGAAACATAAAGGCACTTAGCAAGGAGGGTTCTATATGGGCCGGAACCTGTACTTGCTGTGTTCTGCTGTTATGTATAACGTGTGATGCAAGTGTAAGTGCCAACATCGGAGCATTAAGGTGATGAAGTGCAAGAGTTGTATGACATAATTGAAGAAATTCTGGAAGAAAATGGAAAGGATGACACAAACACCATCATAAAGGGGGACTGGAAAAATGTTGTTGGAGATGAATCATATAGGAACTTTGTTGGACCACGTGGCCTAGGAAGAAAGAATCACAGAGGAAAAACGCTTATTAACTTTTGTGAAAGAAATGGACTGATTGTCACCAACACATGGTTCATGAAGCCTAAGAGAAGACTGTACACATGAAAGGCACCAGGAAATCGGAATCGAGATCAGTTGGACTACATACTTGTGAAGCATCGATTCAGAAACAGTGTGAAGGATGTGCAGACACTGCCTGGAGCAGATATTGGCTGTGACCACAGCTTACATGTTGCCAAGATCTGCCCCAGATTGAAGAAAAGCATAAGATTCCAGATGAGAAGACCACGGTGGGATTTGGAGAAATTATACGCTCAATGACAAAGTGCAGGGTACTGTAGAAGAGAAACTCGGTGCAATTGAATGTGAAAGTGGGAATGTCGAAGTGCAGTGGAACAATATAAAAGAATGTGTGTTAGATACTATCATTTATCTGGTTGGGAAAGTCGAGAAGAGAGCAAGAAAACCAGGGATTACGCAGGAAAAGATCAGTAAAATAGATGAAAGAAAGAAATGGAAGAATGTCAACACTGAAGAAAGCAGGACTAACTACAGGAGGCTGAGGAACAAATTGAAAAGGGCCACAGAAAATGCCAAAAAGGAATATGTTGAGAACATACGTAACGAGATTATGGAATATCAAAGAACAGGACGTTATGATTTGATGTACGTGAAGACAAAAGAACTAAGCTGGAAGGAGACCCAAGTGATTCAAAATATTGACATCGAGGACTCCCAAGGGAATAGAATATTAGATCAAACTCAAGTGCTGCAAATTTGGGAGAATTATATTACAGAACTATAGGATCGACCTAATCGACCGGAAAACCTAGAAGTTGAACCTGAAGAGGAAGTAGAGACAGACGATAAAGGCCCATATGTTTTGTATAGTGAAGTGGGAAAAGCCATTAAGGAAATTAGGAATAAGAAGGCTGCAGGTAATGATGATGTACTTGGAGGTGTAATGACGAAATTGATCAACACCATTTATGAAACTGGAGAGTGGCCCAAAGACTTAACAGAAGTGACAATGATTGCCTTAAAGAAGAAGCCACAAGCTACAAAATGCAGCGACCATCGCACGATCAGCCTTATCGCACATACAGCAAAGAAAGTAGCAAAGGTACTTAGAAGAAGGATTGAAAGGAAAATTGAGGATTTACTTGAAGAAGATCAGTTTGGATTTAGAAGAGGAAAAGGAACTAGGGGTGCAGTTGGGATGCTGACAATAATATCAGAACGAACCTCGGAGATAGATGCAGAAATGTGTGTTTACTTCATAGACTGGCAGAAGGCATTTGACCGAGTCAACTGGGCCAAATTAATGCAGATCCTAAAGGAAACTGATACTGACTGGCGTGAAAGAAGATTGATTAGCAACTTGTACATGGCTTAGAGTGTTAAAGTACTACTGTACCGAGGGGAGACAAGATGTGTGAAGATTAGAAGAGGAGTTAGACAAGGATGCTGTTTGTCACCAATTCCGTTCAACTTGTACAACAAATGCCTTACCAATGAAGCTCTGGAAGGGTTTGGAGACTCCAAAATAGGCAGGCAAATCATTCACACTTTGAAATATGCAGATGACCTTGTGTTACTGGCTAAGGAAGAAAAGATGCTGCAGGGCATGATTGATGAGCAACTTGAAACCGGAAGACACTATGGAATGTAAATGTATGTGGAAAAAACAAAAAGAATGAGAATTTCAAGACAGCCATTCCCAGTAAAAATCATGATAGACCAAAAATAACTAGAGGATGTGGAATCGTTTAAATATTTGGGTAGCATGTTAACTAATGACAGAAGATGTACGTGTGAATTTAAATCTAGAACTGCTATGACAAAAGCTGCATTCAACAAGAAGAGGGCTTTTTTTTACTAGCACATTGGATTACATTTGAGGAAGAAACTACTAAAACGCTACATTTGGAGCATAGCTTTATATGGTGCTGAAACTTTGACACTTCGGGCAGTAGATCAGAAACAGCTGGAAAGTTTTGAAATATGGTACTGGAGAAGGGTGGAGATCAGTTGGACCGATCATGTGAAAAATGAAGAAGTATTACTGAGAGTCAAGGAGAAGAGAATTATCCTACATGAAATACGTAAACGGAAGGCTAACTGGATAGGTCACATTTTGCCTAGAAACTGCCTTCTACAACGGGTTATTGAAGGAGTGGTAAAGGGGAGGGATTGAATTGACAGGAAGACAAGGAAGAAGACGTAGGAAGCTACTGGATGACCTTAAGGAAAGGCGCGATACTCTCATTTGAAGGAGGAAGCTCTAGATCACTCTGTGTGGAGAGATCGCTTTGGAAGATGTTTTGGACCTGTCGTAAGACAGACTACTAAATGAATGAATGAATGTATATCGTAGAGTGTTGTGGGCTGCGTTTGGTCACAACACATTAAGAAAGCATCTGCATGTAATGTGATTATCTCACATGCAAGGGTGGGAAAGAATTTGAGTCTTATATCGCATATAATATGTGTGTGATGCTTTGGCCACACTTGGGTATTTCTGTCTGGGCTCGGATAAAATGGACCCAGAGTTTATTAGAAAAACTCATCCAAAGTCAATTCTGGCCTTTAGTAAGGCTGCAGGTCTTGGAGAATAAGGGGGCATAATGTGTCTGCTAATAAAAAGGCCTACGTTCTGTAAGGTTACGAAGCGTTTCCTCAGTTTCGGCTAGATAATCTCAGTAAATTTTGTTGTTGAAAGAAGACATCAAGAAGTGCTAGAATGATTGTATAATGAAATTAATTATATACGTCAGCACTATCTATTTATTTATACATAAGGCGTTTTACTTGTTTAAGACACTGACGATTAAAAAATATATTTGCACAGCACATCTGGACTTTTGTTTTTAGGTTTTTATATAGATGGATGCACTTAGTTTGACTGGCTACGAACTTGAAAGAAGGCATCAAAAAGTGCTAGAATGAATGTATAATGAATTGTACTATATACGTCAGCACTGTCTATTTATTTATGCATAAGTTCTTGTGCATAAATAAATAGTTGTGACGTATATAATTAATTTCATTATACATTCAGTGCATTTTGCTTAACGTTAGAAGAAGCGTGCCAGTAAATTGCTGTAACTGCGTGTTACGAGATTTCAGGTTTCCGCCGCGGTGTAAATGAGATCTTCGATCTTCTGGGATGTTACGTAGCTTTATTTGGTTGTTAGTTGCCGGCGTTTCGTAAGAACCTATTGTCTCAACTTCAAGGGTAAAACAGTCCAAGAAGAACTGCTTGACCCTTGAAGACGGTACCGATAATCTACCCCGAAAGTTCGGCACCGTATAATATCACAGAAGAGCAAAGATCTCATTCTAACTTCACTTTCTTCGTAATTTACATGGGATGGATTAGTTGCCCAATCTCCACACTAAATGTCTCCAACCTTGTGCTGGCTCGCGCCAAGGTTTGAACCCAAGGGCTGCCGGACACGAAACTTAAGTTGTAGTAACTACCATTATCTTCACCGTAATTAGAGAAGGAAAAACTGTTTATGTTATAATTAGTTGAATCGATGTTAGAATTTTTATTCCTACTTGTGGCCAAAGAATTTCGAATCATCAAAATGTAAAAAGGTTAATTGCTGTGAAAATTAAACATATTATTTATATTTTGCAAGACGAAAGCGTAGAATATGATGCATTGTTGGAGGTGACAGTTTTTTTTGTGGCCAAATTCATACAACCCTCGAAAATAAATGCATGATTAGCCATAACATTTCACGGTAATGTTAGTATTTTGGGCGATTAACACCTAGGAAGAATCTGAAAAGTCTAAAAATATTAGCTTGCCCTGCTAAAAAGATAACCTACAATTACACAAGGCTGGAAAATACAGAAAAATCCCCACTGCTAAATGGGAGCTGTAATTGCCTGTCTGTTTGGAAGCTCACTTCACTCGCATGGGAAAGTAGTGTTGTAACTGGGACATTGACGACGACGACAACAACCATAACAAGCACAAGAACGAGAACAAGAACAAGAACAAGAACAACAATAACAATGATAACAGCCATTTTTCCTTACGTATTTTGTCAGCTGAGTTCCCAACCAGCAGATCAGAAGCACGTCACTAGTGTACGTCATGTAAATTACCACTCCTTGACTCATACCCGCATAATCTCCCCAGTTCTGTAAATATATTTCATGACATAAGAAACAGAAAGCAACAATAGCGCAGATGTGAAATAATAATCTTATTAAAATCATGAAGTGCTGCAAATAACAATACGTAGCTCTATTTCATTTTGTTTGGTTTATTCTATTTCAAGACGCCTTATTCAACCGATGGAATTTTCCCACGCTAAACCCAGCATAGTAGCGGAAAACCTGAAATCCGCTTCTCTCTTAGTATGTGTATCTGCAAGCATTTGTCTTTCATATTGGGTATAAATGGACTATTATTCCCTTAAATCAAAGACGCGCTGTATTTGCTGTTGAGGATCATGTCCCGTCAAACTATCACGGCATACTTGACGAAGTACTTCGAACTGACTCGCGGATTCTTGACGTTGACATTCTTTCGGTGTGCCCTACAGTAACAGGGACACAGGCTTATATGTGGGTAAGGCTGACGCCATTGACTGTATGTGTGCCCCGCTCGCCAACATGTTACTTAGGTCACCGCTAGCAGCTACTGATTTGTCTTGCGAGCTGATATGTTGTTACACATGATGACGCGTGTATCTTTGTCAGTTGTTGGTAGACATGTCAAAGTATTAATTTTACACAACGAAGTACCGGCTTTTTGATACAGATGCCTTCACCGACATATTTTCAGGAGTTTCGAAATTTTAGTAGTTTTCCTTGTTTCTGTGTAATCTGTTTTATTAACAGTATTAATAAAATTTGAATTTCCTACAGACTATATAATAGATTTTCTGCTTCACTCTACAATTCAACATAGTTATTCATGGAACATCTTTTTCCATCTTCACGTAGTAAGTTAGGCTGAAATTCTTAGCTTAACAGTGACGAATTCTTTGTCACTCGACCAACTGTTCATCACACTAAATAAATCCTAATAATCGTATGTCAAGAAAATCAATAAAAAACTATTTCATATACTGTGCATTGAAAAGTCTCAACATTTCGAGAACCCACCTTCCTTAACCGTTCCACTGTTCGATAGATCTAGGTTGACCCACCTCCCCCCCCCCTTCTATCACCGCGTCTGTAACTACTCGACTCTTCATTCTTCGCTGACACTATCAGGAAGAGTGAGTCTGTGAATAGAAGTTATCTGATGTGGATACGAATTCGTAATGTTGATTGCTGTGCAGATGTGTCCCAGTAACATTGTAGATTGTTCAGGTAAAAAATATTGGAAGAAGCTTTTAGACTCCGTTCTAGGAAAAACTGAATGTTATTTAAATTTTCTTTTCCTTGCGCCTCCCATCGTCTGTTGTAATTTATTAATAATGAAATTAACTTACAGATCTGAATCGAGTTTTAATGTCCATCAGCTTGATGAAATTTTCCGGTGAAGAAATTTAAGGAGATATTTGGTGTAGTTACTATGCACTATGTGTTGAACGTCCGTCTATTACGAGAAAATAACCGATTACAGTGTTTTGTTTTGGACGCAGCATAGGAGAGGGCAACGTGCATGTGGTCAACTGCTGTCGTTTGGATCGATTTATAAGGATAACCGCAGCGCCTTAAATTGAGAAGTTTTTTCTATGGCGCAACAACACAAATCGGTTTTAGGTCTCCTTTTTTAGGTGTCTACGCGTGGATCATACAGTTGAACACACACGCTTACACGGTAGAAGTGACCAGCCTATCGCAGAGGCCTCTACCTGCACAACTTAAACACAAGGGACTAACCTCCGTGCCCCAGCGGAATTGGAACCCACGACCCCAGGAATCAGACTGCTGCAGACTACACCTTAAAGCAATGACCACCAGCATCGGCTACCTGTTGTGCATTCAGCTACTTTTTTCAGGATAGTACCGAATGACGGGATGATAATTAGTGACGGATTGTAAAGCGTGTGGAAGGAAGTGGCAATTTCCTAGCGGCTAGATCTTTTCAGACTGTATCTGACATCAGTTCTGCAGTTAATTCATTTAACACACTTTCGTGTACCGTTATACCCGCATTTAATATATACATATATATATATATAGATAGATAGCACACACACACACACACACACACACACACACACACACACACACACACACACACACACACACAGGGGAAAGTGCTGTAGGTTTAGACGTGATTTTATAATTATTTCAAATTTATATTTATCACCATAAACATCAGGCGGTGATAATCGGCGACGACATTATTTCTTATAAGAAAACGAGATTGAGTAGCTTGAATTAACACAAACTGATAGCCTGATTTGCCTGTTTATGTTGATTTTTTAATGTTTGCTTGCCTATTGAGTGTGGGGAGGGGGTAAAGTGAGTTCTACTGAATTTTAAAAATTTGGGCAGGCTCAATCTGCGCCTCTACAGGATATGTGCCAAATTAACAAATCCACTTAAGTTAAGCCCAATTTTCTAGGGCCCAACGCTTACATTGGTGACATTGAACGCCGTGTTCAGCGAATGATACGGACTGTGCCTCGAGCTGTTAACAAACCCTGAGATGTGTGACTAACTAGGCAGGCTTTGTCCAAGCAAAAGTGAAATTGCTTCTACAAACCTGGGCTGGCAAATGTCTCCTGATCACTGAGTGACTGCTGCACAGTTCCTCTCTACACCGATCTGTAGGCGATGTAATAACACTGATCAGGTGTAGCAACGATATACGCATAGTGAACATCGGAACTGTTCAAGGTTACCGGACATTGTATGCAGGGTAACTTTGTGTATGAAAGCCGTTCGGATAATGATGCCTCTTGAGTCTGTCAAGTC
>Ga0123354_10017584_pt1 | contig 11204 bp, 7 predicted proteins | sample TergutLab28metaG_2_FD_97872 | JGI IMG/M metagenome (GOLD analysis project Ga0123354, IMG submission 97872) | Labiotermes labralis P4 segment gut microbial communities from Petit-Saut dam, French Guiana - Lab288 P4 | ecosystem: Host-associated > Arthropoda: Insects > Digestive system > Gut ... | reverse complement strand
GGCGGACGCTTGTGAGTGCGGTAATGAACCTTCGGGTTCCGTGAAATGCGGGGAATTTCTTGACTAGCTGCAAACCAGTTAGCTTCTCAAGAAGGACTCTGCACCATGGAGTAAGTAAGACCTTATTTGGTATCTGGTACATATGTTTTATTAAAAGATTATATATTAAACACGTTCATGGGTATGTTGGACCATAGGACGATGACTGAAATATTCATATTCGTGTCGGTGTTGGACAAATGAAGGCCTGGTAAGTTTATTGTTGTAATTTCCCCAAGATGGTGATTGATTTGAAGCAGGGCTGAGAATCTGGACGTGTGTGTGTGTGTTTTTTTTTGTAGTGCGTCAGGTTGTAACATTACCTTGAACTAAGTGGTTGTGTCACCATGAATTGTGGATAAAAACCTAGTATGAGTTTTAATATGACTATATGATTTGATATACCGTCAACAGCGGATCACAGTACCCTCCTAATCTGACGTTCAGGTGACCCTGCATCGTAATAAATTCTTATAATAAAACCAAGTAGATTTCTCAAATTTATTTTTGGAATAAATCTGTACATGATTCGGGCAGAGGAAGTGTCCGAAATATGTAGAGTTTTATTCCAAAAATAATTTCTGGTATTAGTGAATCTAGTTGGTTTTATTACAAGAACCTCGTAATTTGGTTACAAATATTCATACATTGTTTTTAGATTATTACGCCCAAACCATTAGAATTTTAACCTTTACATAAACTGTTATACTTTTTCCTAGTTTAACGTACACCTTGTAAGTAGGAGGAGCCGAGATAGCTCAGTCGGTGTAGCGACTCGCTGCGGGCTGGACGGTCAAGAGATCGAATCCCGGTGGGCGAGTTATTTTCCCCACCTGTCCAGACCGGCGCTGGGCCCCACCCAGCCTCCTATAGAATAGGTACCGGGTCTTTACCGAGGGTAAAGCGGCCGGGGCGTGGCGTTTACCCTCCACCCCCGTATAGTGCCGAGGTTAAATAAAGAGTAGAGTTATGCCTACACTCTCCCTCTGGGTCTTCGTGGCTTGTAGGATGAACTTTGCCGTTACCTTTACCTTACTTTGTAAGTAATATTGGATCCCACAGTACACAGTACGCACTGACTGTACCTCTTATTTAAGAACGTTGGCCTGAAGATGGTCTAAGGAAGGACTGAAACATGTTGAAATAACAAAATAGCAATAACTATATAATATTGTTTTGTTTTTGACGTAATATACTGTTTTGTTGTGATACGGATTTTTGTTTCATTTTTCCATGAGCACCGACGATCATCCAGGTAAGACCGTTGTGTCCCTGTACCTTGTCATATTCGCAGCAGGTTGCCATTTTGTTTCCGGCAGTGTGGCCATTTGCGGGCAGTTCTGATAGCCTGTAATGTCGCTGAATGCAAATTAGGGGTTCGACCACAGGTGTACACAGATGCAGGCTTGCTGCCGGTGAAGCAGCAATGCCCGCCGATTGCTCGCAGAGTTGCAGTTTGCAAGATGAATGATCCCTCCCCTCGTGCAGGCAACCGAGTCCCAAGAGAATTAAAGTGTTTAGCGGGGGGTCCATTCAATGGAAGGGGAGATGTGGCAACCTGGATTGCAATTCGGGTGGGCCTCGTCTCAGCTTTTGGCTGATGTGCAGGTCATGGTCAGAGCGACGACGTGGAGCGACGTGAAATATGGCGTTACGCTACTGAGCATGAAGTTGCAAGACGGACCGGTAAGGCTGTTTTGTAGGGCGACGGCAGTTCGTGGCGCTGATGTCGCTATTTCCAAATGCCTGTGCTTTCGTTCTGAAGTCTGACACTGTCTATGCAGAGGTATGCTGGAACACCGACCAACCAGCGACGTAGTGCATGCAGCTTCTACCTTGAAGCTATCCCATTACCGGCGTGGACGGGCCTTGAGGGTTCCAGGAGGTTGATGCTCCCAGACTTGAAGACAGTCAGAACATGAAGTCGATAAGGTTGTCAGCCCTACGCACCGGCCACCATTACCCCCCCTCCCCCAAAGAAATATCCCTGGTACTCATTTTTGTTAGAGGCTGGCTCAACCCCAGGGCCATACTGCGGCCGGAAGGATTATGCCAATGAAAAATTCTAGTGACACCATCGGGTATCGAACCTGCTACCTTCCGGCTTGTGGCGCAGTGCTTCAACCAACGGCGCCACCGCGTGCCCTGTTTTTGCCCTAAATTTATTTATTTGATGTTGGGGTTATTTTGTCGACGCTGGCCATTGTTCGGGCGGTTAGTCGCCGGCCTCTCGCCGCGGAGTCCCGCGTCCGATCCCAGCCCGGTACAGTTCGCGTGTGTGGCCGACAAAGCGGACACTGTGGCAGGTTTTTGTTGTGGTGCTGCGGTTTCTGCTGTCAGTGTGATTCTGCCAGTGCTCTCTACTCAATCATTCACATCGACACTATCTTAGTAATCAGCAGTGTCGTTAAATAAACACATAAAAGTACCGTAGCGACGCCGTCGATAGCGTCCCATATTGCGATGGAAGGAAGCGTCCGTGGCCTGGTTTTGAAGTTCATTGGCTGGAGGGACTGGGTAGTATTATTTAAGGTCGATTGTGTCCTCGCCGAGGTTTGAACCTGAGTTCCTCTGAATACCTCTAACCGCTATGACAACGATGCTGTGCGTGGTATTTCTGGAAAAGCTGTTAGTTGCTCATCAGTGAAGTTATTTCCTGCTTGTGTGGAACCCGGTAGCTTGTCATCGTATGTAAGGGTGTCAGAATAGTCGATCGCCCTGTATGATAAGTCGAGTGAGGGATATTTATTTTGCTGCAGGTTAGCTAACCGTTCAGAACTGTAGTTGCCACTTGCTGTGACACGAACGGTCTCTGCACTTTGCAGACATCGCCCGATCTCCAAGTAACGCACAAGAAACTGCGCGGCTTTGCCCAAAACAGTGTTCACTGATTTGTGCATGTAGAGATTTGTACTGTATTTGTATCCGAGTTCGTCCCTGTGGCGAGTGTTTAAATTGTGGTTTGGTGGAAGGATGTGACGCCGTATAGTTCGCTAGATACGCTCCGACGTTTAGGAGGAACCATCTTGCTTTCATCTTACAGGTAGACATTGTGTCCGGTGGGTGTTTATGTCCCTCCCACCGTGAAAATGGAGGCAGTACTCGTGTTTGGTTGTTGTAAAATGGGAAGTCAGTTGATAAATATTTTCTGGATAAAGTTTAAACCAAGCAAGGGAGTAAAGATGATGCAAGGAATGTGAATTGTATATCCGAGTGGACACAATATCTCTGGAAAGTGAACAATGTAGGCGTTAAGAAGTAGAGTACGAATATTCTCCAGCAGGCAGGAGAAGTGTAGGTCGACCAAGGAAAAGATGGACGGGCCAATACATGCGAAGTGGGCGCAAGCCTGGATTGGCACACCCTGTTGTTTATGCTGCTGCTGTTGATGATGGTGATGATGAGTCATTAACCTTTTGGCGCCGGAATTATTTTTTTAATTTCAGCACACCCTGTATATAAAATGTGAATAATATAGGAACCAAATACGTTAGAATTATGAAACAAAGTGCATTTTGAAGAAAAAAAACGGAGAGTTTATACCATGTTTAAAATATTCAGTACCTATATTTGGTGAATAAATATATAAAATGCAACTTTAGAGGTTAGCGGTGCGGTACGACTACTATAGTTGACATTAGGCGTCAAAAGGTTAATGACGTTGAGGTTGAAGCGCTAAAGGAACTAGCATTTGCTAATCGCCTGGTATGAACGTGTCTGCCGAGCAGCAGGATGGCACCAGTTACAACCGAATATTTGAAACACCCTGTAGCGTGACTTAGTAAGGAAGACGTCTGCGTTGCTATCGGCAGTCAGGTCACGTTCCACTCACAGATGTGTTTGTACACGCGCGTTGCTTTCCAAAGGACGTGCCAGCAATCAGTTCGCATTTCCTTGTATCCTCATTTAGCATCGCTGCTGCTGCTGCTGCTGCTGCTGCTTGATCCTGCAGCTCTGCCCGACCTTTGGATTAAGATTGGTTGAACACACGTTTTGCAAGTGGGATTTCACGATTGGTGAACAGATGTTTCACGGTTTTAGAAGCAATGCTTTTGCGTGAATTTTCTTCAGAAATTGAGTTCCTTCCTCGCAGTAAACACACTGCCTGTCGTTTACAAAGACTCGTCGGTTAGTGCTGTGTAGGTTAACAGTCGCTGTTTGCGTGCGCGAATCATACTGAACAAACATACTGCGTGGGCGAAACGTCGTATGATAATATTAAAACGTGTGTAGATGCCACATATGTTTTTAGGGGGTGATCAGATGGGGTTAGTTCTTACTGTAGGAATTGGGTCGTTATTACGCAGGCTGACGCGTTTTACAGTGACCTTTTGTTGTATGCCGAATTACTTGGGAAGGGATCAGAAGGCAGCAGAACGTCGCTTTACTGCCTGATGGGTTTCCGCGGGTTTTCTCGGTCCTGCCACACAAAGTCAGGATAAATGTTCAGATTAGGCCACGACCATTTCCATATCCTTCGCTCTATACAGTGGTGCTGATAAGTCCTTAGCCCGACCAGGAAGGAAGGAAGCTAATGTTTCTGTCAGAATGGCTTGAATTTCCTTCGGCGCCTTGCCTTGCCGGAAAAAAAACTTTGACAGTTCGCGTCTCGATGTTGTTGTAATCGCGCGCGTCCCTGACGTGCTTCCGAGCTTGTTTCCTTCTTGGTCGGGCTAAGGACTTATCAGCACCCTTGTAGCTACCGGAGCTACTGTGTCATCGTTCGGCTGTCCAGACCGCTGCGTCTGGACCACTCCTGGTTGCAGTGACCTTTGACTTCTTATTAAGAGAGATCAGGCTTCCGTCGCGGTGTGAATGAGATGTTCGCTCTTCCGTGATGTTATGCAGCGTGTTTTGGTATTTGCTGACGTTTAGGGACAACCTTTCGGTCCCACCTTCAAGGGTCAAGCAGTCCAACAATCTTCTTCTACTGCTTGACTCTTGAAGATGGGATTGATAGGTTGTTCACGTAACGTCGGTAAGTACCAATCTATACTGCGTAACATCCCAGAAGAGCGAATGCCTCTGACGTCGAATTGTATCGGTTGCCACGTGCCTAATGCCGCCTAGTATGCGGTCGGATTTAACAGATGTGTCGTTCAGCCGGCAGTGAGCGAGCCGACGTGCGGCTTTGGCGGGTACATAGTCACACGTCATGACCAGACGGAGTTCAGATACCCAAAAATGTCGCAAGGCTCCAAACATTCTTTATGGATGTGCTGTTTATTTAACGGAGCTCTTAGTGGCGCGCCATGTTGCGCCAGATGTTACCGTGGCCGGTCGCCTGATCGGAGATGCGTCCCGGTGTTTGCCTGGAGGCACTGAAGACAACCACGAGAAAAGCCTCACCTGGCGTCCAAACCGTTCTGAGGCTTTATGGCGTGAGGCATCTTGCTCGCAGTTTTAACGTCGGTTGATGGAAAAGACTTAACTTTAGACTCCCGCCGCACTGACCCGAGAAAGGGCCCTAAGTACCAGCTAGCTGGGTGGCTCTCTGGGCCCCAGAGCGGTGGAAACAACAAGAAGTGGAACTACTGGGCGGACTCGAGAAGCCTCAGCGAATCGTGCCAGTTGCGATTGCGTTAGGTGCTTGCGATTCTGAGCATGTAGGGAAGGACTGTACATTTATCCTGCTGTTTCGCGTGTGTATTGTAACTTATTGTTAAGAAGCTGTAAGGCGTGAAGAATACGAGGTGTTGGCACTCAAATTTTAAATCCTCTGACGGTCTGTAAAGGAGATATCCTGCCTGGTCTGTGGTGGCTAAGAGTCGTGCTAAATGTCGGTACAATTTTACGATATCCTCAGCGGCAGGTCATGAACCCCGAACTGTAGAGAGATTCACTTGGCCTGGAGGTTCGAACCGTGAACTGCCAGACGCCAGCACGCTCGTGACTATGCAATTATCCTGTCCGTCTGTCTGACCTTGGACCGTGACAGTCCTCGTGTCGACGACGGCTTTACTGCAGGGTATTCAAAACTTGTGTAACTCCTGCATTAGCAGACGTGTCCTAGCAACAGCGATTGCAAGCGAACGTGTATGGACATAAACTGCTTTAACAATAGGTTTAACACATTAAGTTACACTGTTATTACATGTCGAGTGTTCACGTTTCGAGTCAGGACTTCTCTCTTCTCTGGATTGCAGTAAGCCGTATCTTCATCTCGGCTGAATTGCAGGGTTTCTGTAGGTTTAGGGAATGCACAGTGTGTAGCTGCGGTCAGTGCGAACAAATGTGCTTTGTTTTGTTTACTGGTATACGGACGAGGACATAGAGATTTGTCCAGTGGCTGAGCGATCATCAGCTTGTGAAAAGCGATTCTGCTCCATCGAAGGAGTGAAGGATTGATGGGCGGTGGGAGGTGTTTGGGTGGGGAGGTAGGCAGGTAGTTCTTAGCAAGAAATTGGATGGATGGATGGATGGATGGACGGATGGATAGATAGATAGATAGATAGATAGATAGATAGATAGATAGATAGATAGATAGATAGATAGATAGATAGATAGGCCCATCGTTTATGCATACATACAGCTGTTACAGCTCCTGCCGACAGCAGAGCCCAGTTTTCCCGGTTCCCAGTCCTGCACTGTGCACAGTCTTGCACTGAACTCAGCCTCACAAGTGGCTGCTGCAGTCACGATGCAGTCAGTGTGTTGTCTTTGTCTCCCTGTTGCAGTCATGACACTGACCCACATCCATCCATCGTGTCTTCTTGCCAATAAAACGAATCGCTTCTCATTTTCTGTCATAGACAGTGGCGTTTTGCCTGCCTGCTAGCAGTTGTATGGGGTGCCCGTGAGCCCGATGGCTGCTCACGTGGCGTCTGATTGTCGTTTGGAGGCTGACCGTTGTCCGAGTTGCGTTCGCAAACCGTGTTTCGGAGACTGGTCCCGTTTCCTTCTTCAGACGGCAACGCGAATTCAGGAACCCTGTTTTCTAGTCGTATTTAGTCCTTGAGGTATAGTATGAAGACGGGATCCGATGACTAGCCCACCAGATTAGGCTTCTGTTATTTATCGCGCTTGGTGAAGGAAACAGCCGATGCTAAACTTCATGGTTGAAAGAACAAGACGGCAGAGTGTGTTCAAAATATTAACAGAAAATATTAATTATTGCCATGCGTGTCCAGGTTTTGATATTTGGGTTTAATCTATGGAGGGGTTTCGTGTTCGATTCTCCTCCCTGTTCTTTGAGGCAGAATTTGCGTTATGGCCCTAGCACAGGCCGGAAGGACAGTTGCGCGTTTTGTCTGTTGTTTTGTAATATTGCAGACATAAACCCGTATAGCCATCTCCGTAACTAACTGCCAGCTGCTGAAGATATTTTCGGGCATTGGGCGTAAAACTTTGGAATTCCAAATGTTAAGATGTCAACACTCGCCTCTTTGGCAGACCGCCTTCTGGGAAGGGATCCCCTGGTAGAGGTAAAGTAGTCCCATTACAGGCCTGCACAGGCACAGAGGGGCCCAGGAGGTTGAGGCTACCAGATTTCAAGACAGTAGGCACATGAAGGAGGTAAGGTCAGCCCTACGCACCGGCCGCCTTTACCCCCTGGAAGTATTTCTGTTACTCATTTCTTTTAGAGGCTGAGTCAACCCCAGGGCCATAGAGCGGCCAGAAGGATTAGATCAATGAAAAATTCGAGTGGCACCATCGGGAATCGAACCGGCGACCTTCCGACTTGTAGCGCAGTGCCTCAACTGTGCCACCGGAGCCCCCGGTGCATGCACGATATGTTGACTAGGCCACAGAACCTTGCTGTACTTGGCGTTGATAGGCAGTGTGCTGTGGACTGCGTAGCTGTTCCAGTGTGTACAGGATGATTATTTGCGGCACACAAACTTGAGGTCGTGTTTTGCCCGTAATGTCAAGCCCGCGAATTTTCCTATAAATACGGCCAGAACCGCTTTGTTAGCGAGACCTGGCCGTGGAAGAATTGCGTCAGGTGACGGGGTGAGTAGCATCTGGCCGGTCGGCTTGAATTTTCGTGACGTACTGTGCTGTATGTTCGTGATGGTGCTCACGTTCATTTCGCTCACGAATTCAAATAGAATTAATGGAACCTTCGTACATCGACGGATAGGACGAAACGGACCGGTTTTGTGGCCTCCCCGATCGCCCTGTCTCGCCGTTGTCGACATTAGCAGGCGAAGGTAAAGAAGCCATAACGCTGGAGGCTGGAGTGACTGCAGCAGTGCGGCGTGTCTGGGGTTTGCTGATGTAAAGTACAGGTAAAGTTCACCCTAGGAAAGGCCACGAAGGCCCAGTGGTGGAGTAGAGGTATAGCTCTGCTCTTTCTTTAACCTCGGCGCTAGATGGAGAGGGTGTTCAGCTCCAGGGCCGGTCTGGACGGTGCGGAATATCTCGCCCCCCCCCCCACCGGCATTCGATCCCCTGACCGTCCAGCCCGTAGGGAGTAGCTATACCGACTGAGCTGTCCCGCCCCAGTTTGCCGGTGTACCAAAAGTATTGGTGTTACGGTGCTGAGTTATGCATATGAATTGAACGGAAAACATTGATAGAGACTTTTGCAAGTTTTTGTCGTTCTTACGAAGCTGTTTTTTTAAAATACGATAAATTAAATAAAAGCGCTACTAAAATAGGAAGTTAACTTGGCTGTTTCCGTTCTTAACAGCAGTGCTGGTCGCCACATGTTTATACGAAGTTGTTGGCTTCATTTTAGAAGAACGTGATATATACAGTTAATTTTATGTAATTAGGAAATCATCCTGAATAATCGCTTTTCATGCTGTCTGGAGATTATGGGCCGATACGGGCTGGACGGTCCGTGGATCGAATCGTGGTGTGAGCAGGTTTTTCCGCACTCGCCTAGACCGGCCGTGGGGTACACCCAACCTCCTGTACAATGGCTACCGGGTCATTCCCGAGGGTAGAGTAGTCGGTGTATGGCTTTGACCACCCGCCCCCATCTAGCGCCGAAGTTGTCTCTACTCTTGTTTTGGCCCTTTATGGCAGGTTATAGGTTGAACTTTTAATTTTAACCTTGCTGGAGTTGATGAGCGCATTTGTGACTTGACTACTTGAAGGTACTGTAACGGCATCTGCACTACACCGTAGTGTATTCGGAAACCGGACATCGTGAGAAAATCATTTGCTGTTGCTTTGGGGCCATTTCTCATCTTCGCAGTAACCGTTGCCAGTTTCCTGCATGTCTTGAAGTTTCGCCGACTTGACGAAGCTCGAAGTAGGTAGGTTTTCACCCTTTTTTATAGGCCACGAAGGCCCTTAGGTTTAGTAGAGGTATAACTCTACTCTTTCTAGGACCTCGGCGCTCTAGATGGGGGGTGGGGGTCAGCCCCACGCCCCGGCCGCCTCTACCCCCGGGAAGGACCCGGTACCCATTGTACAGGAGGCTGGGTGGGCCCCTAGGTCGGTCTGGACGGGCGGAAAATCTCGTTCCCACCGGGATTCGATCCCGGACCGTGCAGACCGTAGTCAGTCGTTATACCGACTGCGAAGCTCGAAGTACCATCCTTAAGTATAACCCTACTTCCAGTTGTAAGAACCGGGATGGCTCAGCACACTACGTGCTGGATGACTGAGGGATCGCAGTTCGGTTCCCTCCAGGCAGTATATGTTTCTCTTCGTTCGTCGAAATGGTTTTTGGGGGCCCGCCATATAGATTCCGGCGACTTTCCTTGGAAGTAATGCGCCATGTTCATGTTCTCTTGAAACTTTGATGTAGTCTTCCGCCTTCCCCCCATGGAAGAGGGTAAATGGCCCGTAATATCCCCCGCCCAATAAGAGTTTGAGCCTTCTTGAGATAGACCTACATTCAGAATACTCGCAGCGGTGTGAACAATGAATCCTATTACAAAAGCCACACGACTTAGTGCGCTCGCTTTCTTGTGTTGTCCTAATGACGTTGGAGATACAGTAGTGGCTGGCCGCCATCATTAAGTTGCTGGATGTTGGCTAATTAAACACCGCGTGAGAAGCACCCCGGGATGCCCCGTAATACGTGACTGGGCTCTGCCCTGGGGGCTGTGCCCCAGTCGCATCGTGGGGTTAATGGTGTCAGAACAGGAGGTTACAGCTTTCCTGTTTGCACGGTCCGTGCTGTCCTAGCAACGGAGCTTTCGTTATTTGCAGAATATCGCGAGTTCGATACCGGACGGCGCCATTGCGAGTTTAATGTTCAACTCTTGTGCCCGTTATTTCCGTAAATCGAAATGTTAAGTTGTGAGGTTTTCGTGTTGGTGAACTTTCCATAATTCGTGTTTTGGCCTACAAGGCAGAGTGGACGTTTCGTATTGACATACTCTCTGAACAATGAGGATGGCGTGTCGCTCCGAAACGTCTGTGATTACCGTGTTCTGGTTTATATGTTGCCTGACGACAACGTTTGAAGGTATGAGGCTGCGTCGAGTCAGCTGTTTGGTGGTTATGAGCAATGCAATGGAAGGAATATTGTAAGGTTGTAGCCTGGAATTTGCTGGGATTTGTGTGTGTGTGTGTGTGTGTGTGTGCGTGTGTGTAGACTGTGGAGATTCTGTCAGATTAAGCACACTTAACAGTTCCTTACCACTCTCTTGGGAAGATGAGTACACAGTCACTTCCTTGGCCATATTAGTGCGCTTATCAGTTCCTTTTGTAAGATGCGTATACTTACCACTTTCTTGGCCATATGAGTACACTTACCAGTCCCTTGGCCAAGTAAGTATCTGCCATTTTTCTTGACCCAATGAGTGCACTTACAATTTTCTTGGCCAGATGATTACACTTACCAGTCCGTTGGCCAGATGAGTATACTTACCACTTTCTTGGCCAGATGAGTACACTTACCAGTCTCTTGGCCAGATAAGTATCTGCCATTTTTCTTGGCCCATTGAGTACACTTACAGTTTTCTTGGCCAGATGATTACATTTACCGGTCCGTTGGCCAGGTGAGTGTACTTACCACTTTCTTGGCCAATGTGCACAATTACCGGTCCCTTGGCCAGATGGGTATACTTGCCATTTTCTTGGCCATATGAGTATGCTGACCACTTTCTTGGCCAGATGAGTACAATTACCAGTCCAGGAAGTGTGTCATCCCCGTTGTGTGTGTGAAACTAGGAGAAGGTATGTAGTCAAACACAACTTAATCACTGAGGTGTATTTAATGAATGTGATGGAAAACAACTACATGTTTCGGCCTGTGT
>Ga0123354_10017582_pt1 | contig 11205 bp, 6 predicted proteins | sample TergutLab28metaG_2_FD_97872 | JGI IMG/M metagenome (GOLD analysis project Ga0123354, IMG submission 97872) | Labiotermes labralis P4 segment gut microbial communities from Petit-Saut dam, French Guiana - Lab288 P4 | ecosystem: Host-associated > Arthropoda: Insects > Digestive system > Gut ... | reverse complement strand
CAGTATAGTGCAGTGCAGTACAGCACAGTACAGTACAGTACAGTACAGTACAGTACATTACGGTACAATACAGCACAGTACAGTACAGTACAGTACAGTACAGTACAGTACAGTACAGCACAGTGCAGTACAGTACAGTACAGTACAGCACAGTACAGTACAGTACAGCACAATACAGTACAGTGCAGTACAGTACAGTACAGTACAGTACAGTACAGTACAGCACAGTACAGTACAGTACAGTACAATACAGTACAGTACAGTACAGTACAGTACAGCACAGTACAATACAGTACAGTACAGTACATTACAGTACAGTACAGCACAATACAGTACAGTACAGCACAATACATTACAGTACAGTACAGTACAGTATAGTACAGTGCAGTACAGCACAATACAGTACAATACAGTACAGCACAGTACAGTACAGTACATTACGGTTATAAACAAGTGGACAGAACACCGGCTGGTCCACATTTTGGCGCCATAACAGTCTAGACATGTGGCCTACCTCTTCGTGTAGTTTTTTTTTTGCTCCTAAATTTTGCTCCAAGGTCAATAAATTCGTTTCACTTCGATATTGCCAATTAGTAAAGAGATTGATATATGGTGCAAACTACTGAGTTTGACATACCATAGGCAACTACTTCGTGTTTCCTTTCTTTACGGTTCTGACGGTGACCTAGAAGACGATTTGTTTTAAAATATTGGCTGCACTGCGTTTGTTACTCAAACTCAAGAAAAGAAGTAACGGACGACTGGACAAATTTGGATAATAAAGATCTTCATAATCTGTATTCTTTATCAAACATTCTTGCGTTTATTCAATGAACGCGAATATGAAAATTATTTTATACATCTACCGACTAGGTCGAATTAAGGGAGGATCATAAACTGAGGGAACTCGAGGAGAGGGTGTTGATAAAAATGTTTTGCGGGACGATATAACAGGGGAGTGCAGAAGACTGCATAACGAGGAGCTTAATGATCTACACTCCTCACCAAATATTATTCAGGTGAGCACATCAAGAGGAATAAGATGGTCGGGGCACGTAGCACGCACGGTTGGGAAGAAAGGTGCATAGAGGATTTTGTTTGGGAAACATGAAAGTAACAGACCACTTAGAAGATATAGGTTTAGATGGGAGGATAATATTAAAACGCGTCTTCAAATAGTGGGATGGGACATGTGGACTGGAATCTTTTGGCGCAGGATAGGGACACATGGCGGGCTATTTTGAATGCGGTAATGAACCTTAGGGTTTCATAAAATTCGGGGTATTTCTGGACTAATGGAATACCTGTTAGCTTTTCAAGAATGACACTGCTCTATACAGTCAGTTAGTAACAAGTCTGATGCCTCAGATTATTATGGCCGAAGTAAACACAAGTATTACGTGTGTTGATTTTGGGTGAATTTCAAGTTACCGTGTGTTCAGACACTCGATAAGGTTCTTCTCTCCCCACCGACACCATAACCCTCGAATATTTATGGTCGTAATAGACTAGTTAAAAGAAAAACTATATTACCCACCAGAAATTATTTCTGATGCAGATTCAAAGTTATTTTACTGAAACCAGTATACACATACAGGGTGAGTGCCTGCTTCAAATTAGGTCCAAAGTCTTTTGTCTGCTCTTATCCTATCAAAGAGCGTAAAGTGTAAAACATACGCAACTGTCTTTTGCCCATTATTTCGTATGGGTGTGAAACTTGGTCTCTCAAATTAGGGAAAGAACAGGAGAAAGGGGTGCTGTGAAGGATATTTGGGACTAAGAGGGACGAAGTAAGGGTATACTAGAGAAAACTGCACAGTGAGGAGCTTCATAATTTTTTACCACCCAGTAAATATTATTTGGGTCATGAAATCAAGGAATGTAAGACGTGCGGGGAATGTGCCAGGTATGTAGGGGGGGAAAGAATTACGTGCAGAGTTTTGGTGAGGAAACCTGAAGGTAAGACTTGATTTTGGAAGACGAAGACATGGATGTGAGGACAATATTAAAATGAATCTTTAAGCGATAGATAGGAGTTATCTGGCTAAGGATAAAAAAAAAGGATCGGCATCTTGTGAACGAGGAAATAAACTTTCGGGTCTCATAAATGATGGGAATTTCTTTACTATCTTAAAACGTTTCGGTGTAGATGACGAAACTCTTCCGTTAGGGTACATTTTCGGCTCTAGATTCGAAGCCGGGACCTACAGAATATTAAACACAAATAAAAGGTGAATACAAAAAAAAGTTTAGGGTAGCTCAATTCTTTCTTTAACCTCGGCGCTAGATGGAGCCGGGTTTTCAACGCCACGCCCCGGCCGCTTTATTCCCGGGAAAGAGACCCGGTACCCTTTGTATAAGAGGCTTGTTGGGCCCAAGGACCGATCTGGATTGGGGCGGAAAAGCTCGCATCCCGCCGGTATTCGATCCCCGAAACGCTCAATCGGTAGCGAGTCGCTATACCAACTGCTTTATCTCGACTCAAGAACCATAAATACTATTGCAACTTGTTGTTGTTGTTGTTGTTGCTCTTTTGCCGTAGTTGCCAAGGCCGTGTTAACAGTTCCGATGTAACCTACAAAGCCTATCCGTACCAAATCATTATTTTCCTGTCTCATGACTGCGCACGTGCAATGTGCCTGATCGTGGCCCAACAATTACACGCACTGCATCACAAGCTGTGTGACGCCGTTGTTGTAAGGTCACGTAATTCCCTGCAATTATATTTCTTACAGCATAGCAACTGGCTACGGGCTGGACGGTCCGGGGATCGAATCCCCGTGGGGCGAGATTTTCCGCAACCGTCCAGACGGGCCCTGGGGACCACTCAGCCTCCAGTGCAATGGGTACCGGGTTTCTTTCCCGGGGGCAAAACGGCTGAGGCATGGCGCTGGCCACTCACCTCCATCCAGTACCGAGGTTGAAGAAAGAGTAGCTCTATATTTCTATCCCCCTTTTCATGGGTGAGCTTTACCTTTACCGCATAGTGTAAAACTTCAATTTGGTTCCCGCAAACTGAGACATCCTGCTTATGTTGCCTGCAGTACTGCCACCTTCAGGGCGCCTGACCACATAAAACTCTACAGATTTTACTGTATTCGTGATATAATGGCGGATTTTCCTGTTTTAAAGAGGCCACGCGGTGACGCAGTTGGTTGAGGCACTGCGCTACAAGGCCCTGGGTTCGATTCCCTATGGTATCATTAGATTTTTTTATTGACATAATCCTTTCGTCCGAGCTGTAGTCCTGGGGTCGACTCAACCTCTAACAGAAATGAGTACCAGGAATATCTCCTGGGTGGGGGGTAAATACGGCCGGTGTGTCGGGCTGACAACATTACCACCTTCATGTAGCGCCTGTCTAGAAATCTGTGAGCCTCATCCTCATGGAACCCTCAGGGCCTGTCCAGGCCTTCACATGGATTGCTTTACCTTTACCTTTATCTAACCTAAGTTTCTGTTACTACATGTCCTAAGATTTATGAAGACTCCAGTCTTCAGCAGTGTCCCTGCGGAAACTGCAAAGTTCGTTACAATAGACATATTATTCGTACTAATGGACAAATACAGACTGAGTAAGTTTGGGCCCGGTAGCTCAGTCAGTATAGCGACTGACTACGGGCTGGACGGTCGGGGATCGAATCCCGGTGGGGACGAGATTTCCCGCCCGTCCAGACCGGCCCTGGGGCCCACCCAGCCTCCTGTACAATGGGTACCGGTATCTTTCCCTGGTGTAAAGTGCGGCCAGGAAGTGCTGCTGACCACTCACCCCCTTCTAGTGCCGCGGTCATGGAAGAGTAGAGCTATACCTCTACCCACCCTCTGGGCCACACCGGGCCTGTAACGGGAACACTTTACCTTTACCTTCTTTTATAGACTGAGTATGTGTGAAAAAGAAGTTGTTAGACGGGATCATAAGGGAATTGCATAAGTCGTACAATCGAACTAAGAGGTGAATACAGCAATAAACATCAACTATACAGATAAGGCATTCAAGCGCGAAGCGACGAACACACGTCCTGGGACCTGAGAGAGTGACGTATTACATTGAATTAAGATCGACACAATATCAAACGAGCTTAATCTGACTTGACAGCATTTTAGAAACAAGCAAAACATCGTAAATACAAGATCAAAGAACTGAAGCAAGACCTACTTGATATGTACGTTTTTTTTTACGCTTCGATGATCCGAATGCAAAATGTAGCGTTCAAGAATTTTATATCCACTTGTCTGCTTCATGTTATTTATTTCTGTGGCGCTGCGGCCCAACGCGGGCCACGGCCTCCTCATTCTTGACGTTTCTAGATCACACACAACGACGCACCGTCGTCGGTAGGACTCCTCTACACGAGTGATCGGCTCGTTGGAGAGACCTCTCACAAAACACAAGACTCAGTGTACACAAACTTTCACGACCCCTGTGGGATTCGAGCGCACAATCTCAGCAAGCGAGCGGCCGCAGACCTACGCCTTGGACAACACGATAGCTCGCTACGAGCTGGAAGGTCCGGGGATCGAATCTCGGGGGAGGCGAGATTTTCCAAAGTCGTTCAGACCGGCCCTGGAGCATACCCAGCCGTATATACGATGGGTACCGGGACATTCCAGGGAGTAAAGCGACCAGGGCGTGGCGTTGACCACCCAACCAATCCAGCGCCGAGGTCAAGGAAAGAGTAAAGCTATGCATGTACTCCCACTCTGGGCGTTCGGGGCTTTTTTAAGGTGACCTTTACCTTTAACAATTTTGACGCTCTAGAAACTTCAAATTATACATTTCAGGCACTCTCTATATTATATATGGTAGCTTTGTATAGTTTAACTTGTAAAGGTTGAGATCTTAATCCTGAAATACAGGTGTGAAGTGTAACACCTTTTTTAGGCGCGTTCGCCAGATTGGGAAAAGCGACTATTAGCTTCGTCATGTCTGTCCGTCTGTCTGTCCGCATGGAACAACTCGACTCCCACTGGACGGATTTTCGTGAAATTGAGGAGTTTTAGAAAATCTGCCAGACAATTCAAGTTTCATTAAAATCTAACCAGAATAACTGGCAATTTACATGAAGACCAATATACGATTTTTTTTGTCCTATCTCGCTCATTTCTTCTCAGAAAGAGAAATATTTAAGACAGGAGTTGCAGAGAAATCAAAACACAGATTATGCATCTGTAATTTTTTTTTTTTAAATCGCGCAGTTTATGAGATAGTATGGGAAAATGTTGTAGAGCGGGACAGGCCACAGATGAAGATGTGGCTCATGCGCATTGCATGCTTGATACCTAAGACTACAAATACACATTCAGAATAACTATTACTTACGACTTTTCCACTGTAACAATGCTTGCAAGAATTTGTTCCAATGTTACGTACAAGGCGTGTCTTGTTAGCCTTGTAATTTGGCCTGATTATGGCTAATCAGTTTAGCTGAAACATGCAGCCTTGCTCCTTATGATATAGTGCTGTGTTGACTGAATTAATTTGTATTCAAATGCCAAGGGAAATGCGCCTACTTGAAGTATATATATATCGAGTCCCCACACAAACTGCCGTGTATTAATAACACATGGGCAGTGTGTTTGTGTTTGTAATACGATTCTTAGATAACACACCGACTACTTCAATACTTAACGTAAGTAAGTTGGTGTTTGTGATAAAGACGAATTGCACAGGAGGCCTGGTGTGCCCCAGAGGAGGTCTGAACTTAGTGGAGAAGACAAAATCTGTACCCTTACTTCTGGCCTAACTCTGAGGTACGTATCTGTCGTCACTACATCAACTGAGCTATCCACGCTCTAGGACAATGCAAGGCAAACAGGTGCATTCCCCGGAAGCAGCTTTTGCCTGTCTCTAATAATGTGTCCTATCCAGCATCTTATAAACCGGAGATCCGTAGAGGAAACTACAAAGTTTTATTTAGAGCTGAATTTACAGAGTGTGTGGAGCCATCATTCCACGACACCAATACTACACCACAGGTCCGTAGAAGATGATAACATATATTAATTAGCGATCTTCAACCAGAATTTCTACATTCGATGTGACACCGGTGTTATGCGCTCATTTCACCGACAGTTTCAATCAGGCGATGCAGAAACCCTGCGACACTCAACTGTCGTTATTGTCGAACACCGCACCGGGGTCAAAGCCCACGGGGGGCCCGCAACAAGCAGAATGACCTCGCAATTCAGGCAACTCCTCACCGCGGTCCACACAACTCCAGCAACACGACTGGCCATTTTCACGATGCTGAGCCAGACACGTTGTCCTACACGTGATATCGCCCCCTCCTGCCTCTTCATCGGATAATTCCCACAATGTTGCCTCACAATAGTTTCGTAGGCATTTCTTAACCTTGTAAACATAGCTACATGTTCAGCCCATCACTACTTTACGTCTATGTAATTCATGGTCTTTCTTGTCAGGAAAACTCAAAATAGCACCAATTCTTCATTTGTTTTATGCGCAAATAATATTCCTGAGCTCGTTTTTTCTCCACAGATTCCTTATAGTTCCATTTAAAACTAAGAATCCACTCATCATCATCATCATCATCACCACCACCATCATCATCTTCATCATGATCGTCATCACCATCACCATCATCATGATGATGATCACCACCACCACCACCACCACCACCACCACTATACTCTTCACCTCCTCCTCCTCCCTCTCTTTTCTTCTGCTTCTTTTCTTCTTCTTCTTCATTGGCATACAGTCCTTACAGTTTAACAGTGCCTCCACCCAAAATGCTAGTCCATACAGAACTCTCTTCTGCTTGCTTTCTCCATCTCTTGACACCCATCGATTTCGAATTATTCTCAGTACAGTCTAACCCCCTTAACTTTGGTCTTCCTGCTTTTCTTCTTCCGTATGGTTTACCCAGAAATGCTTTCCTTACAATCCTATCATCTCATCATTCTTACTACGCGACCAGCCCATTGCAGTCTTCTTACTTTTATTGTTGTTACAGCATTTGCTTATCTATACGCCATTTTCAACCCTTCCTCCCCGCACTGAGCCAACTGCACGAAGCCCATCTTGAGAACCTAATCCTTTCCTTGTTCTTGAATAAATTTGTCGTAATCATGAACCGCGAATATTCAACACCGTGTTCCAAACAGACCATTCTTAGCCTCTGTTCTGAGTCAGAAAAATCCAGACCAGCCCCCTTCGTCCTATGTCTTGAAAATGTGTTTTAATATTATCCTCCTATCGACTGCAAAGTCTTCAAATTTGTCCCGTCGCTTCAGATTTTCAAAGAAATACAAACTGACTAAGAAAGTTACTGCTTTAAGGAAACTACTTCATGCAGGAGGGCCCTCCTTGAAAATCTAAGAGTTCCTCACCAAGTCAATAAACGGCCCATATTGTATGGGACCCACAAGTTCATTACCGTGTTCACAAGAACCCGCCACTTGTCCCTATCCTGAGCCAGATCGATCCAATACACGACCCATGCTCTTTCTTGAAGAACGTCTTTAATATTATCCTCCCGTTTAAGGTTAGGTATTCCTAGCACTCTCTTTCTCTCAGGCTTCCCCACCAACATACCATAATCACTATTACCATTCCTGCAGGTCTCTGGTTTTGTTCCTGTTTGTTCCTCCCATTACAGATTTCTATACACTACTTTCCCTTTCTCTTCAACCCTTTGGCCTGTCTTTTTCCTTTCAACCCACGCCACTTACTCCATCATGGTACATGCGTTCCGGAACACGCTCTGTCTCTAAGCTGCTATAATGGACAAGTCAGGTAACTTCCATAACCGGTCAGCAACCAAGTATAAAAAAGAAGGCCCCTCGACCAGCTGGAACAAGTTTTAATCTTATTTTCTCTCTTTACTCCATCTTACTACAACTACAGCTACTACGACGTAATTCCCCAAACCAACTTCTGGATGGAACGGGGGAGGGGGGAGTCGTACAAAAAAAGCGAAAGATGGAGTAAGGAATAAAATAAAAATTATATATTGGAGACAACGCCCCCTTACGGACAGGGCAAGGCAGTGTTGCCGTGACTGGGTCCTGGTGGGGTTTCGGGGAGCTGCACTTCGATTCCAGGTAGGGGCCAGATCTTTAATCTCGCATTCGCTACCAGACCGGTTCTGGATCCTTATTCTGGTCGAAAAATATTGGCTACTTGGGGAAGGGGTAGCTGAAATCTTGCTTCCATCAAGAGTTAAGATTAAAAATGCTTGGAGCTATACCTTCACGGAGCCAAACGTATTCATGGCCTGATGCACAAGGACAATTTCATGATTTTAGAAGGTCTTTCAAATGCTTACTAAGCGACACGTGTTGAAATTGCGGCTATTTACGTTCGCCTGTTATGATAATGGCCTTCCTTTAGTTTCGGTATTAGATACACTATGAAACACACTGTGACAAATCTTGGGAGGAAACTTGTTAATTTCTAGTGACATAACAGAGAAAATTTTGGTCTATATTTTTGGGCGCCTTCGCCGAACATTTGCCGAAAGCCGACTGTTAACTTCATCATGCCTGTCCGTCCACCCGTCCGCATCGAACAGCTCCCACTTAGCGGACGAATTTTCTTGAATTTATGTACTGAAGGCATATACTAAGATTTTGTAAACAAAATTCAGTTTTCCTGAAATCGGACAAAAATAACACAAATTCGCCTGAAGACTTGGCACATTTATGACACTGACTTTCGCACCCAAGACGGGCTTTTCTCTGTGAAATATGAGCCGAGGCCGAAGAAACTGTTAACGATCTAAAAACGACAACCGAAAAAATTATCTGTGCGAGGAGGGCTGAAGTGGAAGAAACAGTTGACTGTCAAATATTATTGACTCTTAATCTGTTGACATGAATAGAGCCGATTGCTGCTAAGAGAAGTAGAAAGCTTGTAGGATCGCTACAATTCAAACCCAAGAATTCAAAAACTGTATTAGATTGACAATATTGTAATCACCACTAACTTCTACACGATTCGGGCCTTATTGGCTCTGTACTGTTTACAGTTCTGTCCAATGTACATATTTTACACCGAAGAATTGTCAACAGTTCTTCTACATAGAACAGGTAAATATATTAAGCGGTCGTTTTATATACAATTATTGTGTGTCTTGATGATGGACAACTAATGCCCGAAACATGCATGAGTTAGTGGTTTTTGTAATATTATTTTAAATCTAATACACTTATGTGCCGGTCCCAGTGACCGCGCTGTCTAAGGCGTGGGTCTGCGGCCGCTCACCTGCTGGGATTGTGGGTTCGAATACCGCCAGGGGCATGGATGTCTGTTTGTTGTGAGTGTTGTGTGTTGTCAGGTAGAGGTCTGTGCGACGGGCTGATCACTCGTCCAGAGGAGTCCTACCGAGTGTGGTGTGTCTGAGTGTGATAATGAATCTTCAATAATGAGGAGGTCCTGGCCCGCTGGGAGACTGTTGCACCGTAACAAAAACATGTAATTATGTGTATTCGTTGGTTTAAATTATAGTCAATTGAATTGTAATGTACGGAATGGTAAATGCGAAACAAAACTACAAAAAAAATGGAAAGCTTATAGGTACAGTAAAAGAGAGAGAGGGCCACAAATGTTAGGCCCAATTTATATTTCCTAACTTGTCTATATCTGTTAATTGTCCATAATGACTCTGGAGTCGGCAAACACGGCGGATAGTGTACTTGGTTAACGGGCTGATTGTTTACAAGCTTTCTTATTTCATCAGGTGGCTAATTACTTTGCGTATTGGTCGTGTTGTTAATTGGCTGATTGTTTAAATACTTCGTGAAACAAGTGGCGCTGTGCGCAGACCGATTGGCCTCTTCACAGCTCTTGAAGCAGACAAGTCCACTGGTCGCTAGAATGATAATACAGTGTGTTTATTTTTGCCAGTATGGAAGCAAGCCGAAAGTGCTGTAGCTCCCCACGTCAAGTCACGGCGACCCGTAAGTTCCATTCCAGGCTGCGGTGATTGCAGAACTTACCGGAAAGCCACGGATTTAGTTAAAAGTAAATAATACTACTCTAAGTAGCGTGATTTAAGACTTTTCGCTGGGGTGCGGTTCAAATATTTACTCTTCTGTGATGTTACGCAGAATACGCATTTGATTACTGATGTTTCAACGCCTTTTGTTCAGACACTTAAAGACGGGACTCATGTTTCGTGCCGAAACGTCGGTAGCCAACAACCAACATCACAGAAGAACTCTGGTCTAATGCGATTTTCTCCTTTCCTTACTCTTTCACTCTGTTGCGTCTATAAATTCCTGTTGGCCGGTCTGACACGTTTAGTGAAGGTTGCTTGACCGTGCGTCTTCATCATGAAATAATGGAGGATTGCGCACGAAACATGTCGAGCTAAGGAAACTTCAATAAATTACATTGTTGCATCAAGTTAGCATTTCATTTTATTTCACATTTAATGGCTAAGTCCTTAAATTAAATTCAAACAGCGGGCAATATTTGCTCGTATTCAGAAGTTAGTACGAGCAGGTTAGAAGTGGGGGAAATGAGAAAATTAGATAATATGATGGGGGTTTTTATACCGTTCATATGATACCAGCACATTTTCATGTGAGACACCCCTGTTGTGTTTACAGTAATTAATACAATATATATATATATATATATATATATATATATAAGTTTGCAGTCCAACACAACCTTTATTATATAAAGTACATAATTCAGATATAATTAAAAGATTGTAATTAGCGACATGTTTCGGTTTTTTTTCATAAAACCATCTTCAGGCTGCAACTCGAAAGGCATTTTGATGTAAAATTGGCAATGCCCCTAAAATAGTTGTTGTTTTGTTTAAGTTTTTAGTTGTGTTGCTCTATGCATTGTTTGTGAGTAAATGTGTGCTGTACTGTACTGTACTACTGCCACCGGGTGTCAACCCAATTGCAGTTAACAAATATATCAATATCAATACAATAAAATAACACAATTAAAACATCTATGAGACACGAATTATATATTCTTCTATCACAACCACCTTTACAACCTGAAAATTAAGAAACACGACATTAGCGTTGTGGTTAACCTTTAGACGCATAACGTCAACTATAGTTGACGTGCCGCACCGCTAACCTCCAAAGTTGCATTTTATATATTAATTCAACAAATATAGGTACCGAATATTTTAAACATGGTGTATACTCTCCGTTTTTTTCTCTTCAAAATGCAGTTTGTTTCATAATTCTAACGTATTTGGTTCCTGTATT
>Ga0123354_10017581_pt1 | contig 11205 bp, 5 predicted proteins | sample TergutLab28metaG_2_FD_97872 | JGI IMG/M metagenome (GOLD analysis project Ga0123354, IMG submission 97872) | Labiotermes labralis P4 segment gut microbial communities from Petit-Saut dam, French Guiana - Lab288 P4 | ecosystem: Host-associated > Arthropoda: Insects > Digestive system > Gut ... | reverse complement strand
TTCCTCCCTCAATGTCAGCGACCAAGTTTCACACCCATACAAAACAACAGGCAAAATTATAGTTCTATATATCTTAATCTTTAAATTTTTGGATAGCAACCTAGAAGACAAAAGATTCTGCACTGAATGATAGCACGCATTTCCTGACCTCAATCTGCTCTTAATTTCTTCCGGAATAGAATTTTGATTTGTTAAAGTTGTTCCCAAATATTTAAACTCTTCCAACCTCTCGAAAGTACTATTATCAATCCTCACACTGTGATTTCGACCTGCATTCTGATAGAAACTACAAATATACATCACAAAATGCAACACGGAATCCTAGGAAATTGGAGTTGAACCGCATTCACCTTGCTTATGCCTCATTCGTTCCTGAAATTCTAAATCACAAGTCAAAAATTCAACAATAGTAGCCTGAGATAAATGTATAGACGAAATGCTTTCGGCAAATCCTTTTATTTTTAATATATTTATCAAGGGCTCTTCTGCGGCATAGAGTCTAAAAGAGTCTCTCTCACCGGGAACAAAAGCGGACGGAGTTACAACGCAAATACTCATTTTGGTCTAAGAGAACGTGATATTCCCTGCCACCTCCCTGACACGCCATGGCAACTCGTACTATTACCTTTTAAGTTACCTGTCGACAATGAATTAGTAAAATAAGTACAAATGGCTGTGACTGTGTACACTTGGTAGGGTAAATTGCAAACGAGACGCAGACCACTACAAAATAAATTTCCTCTTCTATCGGATGTGATTAGGCTTCACACTGGCCACACGATACTCATTTATATGTACATTCAGACAGCAAGATGTACGTCCTCATTACAGATGAACACCAAAAAACTATAACAGTTTTTGTTACGAAAAAAAAGTGTACAGACATTTCATTTAGTTATTACTGTCATATTAAATAGTCAAACGAATGAGTACATCCATCACAGCTCAGAGCTTAACTACTGCAATAAAAATGTTTCTAAAAAGGCATGTAGCTCTCTGACATTACTGACACACTTACTCGGAATGCATCAGTAAGGTCAGTTTTTCGGTGTCCATCCTGTTACACGAATTGTATATTACAATACAAGAGCATTTCTGTTGTCTGACAGTTCGCAAACACAACTTTCAAGACTTGCAACTCCAATCATACTTTGTAAGCAACCAACAAGATGCAACAATTTTCCTTTATTTATATCTTTTTGTTGATCTATTTGAATCTGCTCTACATGTTTCGGGCGACAAACTCTCCCATCTTCAGGAGCACTTTTGACTGTATATACAGCTTTGGTACAATGCACCGATATTGCTGCCGACCGCTGACGGTGACAAACCCGCCCATCTTCAGAAGCACTTTTGACTGTATACAGTCAAAAGTGCTCCTGAAGATGGGCGGGTTTGTCGTCCGAAATATGTACAGCAGATTCAAATAGATCAATAAAAAGTTCAATAAACGAAAACTGTTGCATCTTGTTGGTTGCTTGCATCGTTGTTCCAATGATGCACGGTCTCACAAACGTCAAATCCAGTCATACTTTATTCGTATCTTTTAAAACAGACAAAAATACACATTCAAAATGCACGCAAGAATGCAAATATGTGTTCATGAAATAGGGTCGTTGAAACTGTCCGATCTACACAGAAACTTAAATATTTCGACAATTTTTATTGAAATTATACAATATCAAGTTTTACGAAAATTCGTTTAGCGGGTCTCAAGGTGTGACACGCGAATTTCATACGCCCTCCGCGGAGTTGCGAACCCGCTGAAAAGAGCTGTCGGTGCAATGCAGTGGTGTACATACATTCTAAAAAGCACATGCTTCCTATTGCAAAGCTAGTCAGAATACACAACAATGTTTCAGATAAATACACATTCCTGCCCCTAGCGCTGGACTGCTTCCAGAACAGGATACCAACCCATACACTTACAAGCAACGTAAGTACACAAATAAATAAAATTATCTGTCCCTCTACAATACTTCAACTGCTACTAGTAATACCATTCGTCTGATGTATCACTCCACGTACATACTTTATAATGTCAACCAGACCCTCTCTCTAATTCTACACTAAAATGGTTGCTATTAATTTTTAATCAAGCTGGAATACAATTCAACAAAATATTCGACCTTACATTGCAATCACATTAAGTCGACTTTCATTATCTTGAATATCATTCTGTGTAAATGTTGCAAAAGCAAGTTTCTATCTGCACAAACAGGTTGCCATAGATACAGACTTCTGCAAGAGAAAGATGCAACTCGAATCGTACGCTCCTTTATTACGTTTCTAGCATGCTAATGCCTAACCAGCGAGCGCTGTGATGTTGAGATAACTAGCACCTGTTTTCTGGAGCCTACCTTCTCCACCGTCAGTGGCAACCGGAGGTTAAGCAGCTAGGGCGTGAAGTTGACCACTCACTTCGTTCTTGTGCCAAGTTTTAGGACTACGCGGAACAATGCTTTCACATCCACGTACAACTTCATGGACTGCTGCCTATACGAAGAGGGATACATTCACCTTACCTTAGCCTTCAATAGGTCTAATTTGTATAATGGAAACAAACGCATAGCAAAACAAGTGGATCATATACGTTTATGTATATCATCATCAGGTCTCATAATAAAATCATAATACGTACGTAAAGGATGGCTAACAAACCCGTACAAGATGTGTGTGGCCTTTATTCTTCCTGACTATAATTTTATGTCGAATGATTGCAGTATTCACTTGTATAAAAATATTCTGAAGAACAGTAATCACTCAAAATTATAAGCACGATGAAGTCACAACCACGTTAAATTTTGGAATCGCTTCTTACCTTTCAGGGTCACACATTTCATGCTCGCGTCTAATTCCTAAATACTACTTATAAGAACTAGAACTTCACTCGTTTTATACGGGTGTAAAACTTGGTTTCCCACCCTAACAGAAGGCTGAGGGTGTCTGAGAACAAACTACTGAAGAGAAAAAAAGTAACAGAGTAGGTCGAAAACTGGGAGTACCTACACACTGTGAAGCTTCAAGGTTCGTAGTTTTCACCAATACTGCTTCGTGATCTAGTGGATGTGAATGAGATGAACGGCCCATGTATCAGTCACGGACATTCAACTCCATACCAAATCACAGTCTAACAAATGAACATAAGACTAGGAGACTGTGGCACAGACGCAAGAACGATATTACGAGTAGAAATGCATCCCCCCCCCTACAAAAAAAAATATGGACTGGATTTCAAAAGGTGAAGGATAGGTTCCAGTGGCGGCTCTTGCGATCACGGGTGCATAATTTTGGTATCCGTAAGAGGCGAAAAATTTCTTAACCAGGTGTTTGAGTATCATCTTCCGAAGAACTAATCTGCTTCATTGTTTTACTTAGCTAACTTATAACATCCCCAGAAGGCAAAAGAGTTAACAACACCGCTGGGCTGCCGCGCTGTATATTGTGCACATTTTAGATTGTTCTGAAATAAAACCTGACAGGCTTCACTGCCTTGGACATGAAGGCTCTTCTCAAAGTCCCAACTGAAATATCCGCTAATTACACTGCTGCTAATGTTTTTATTAAGTGGCTAACAGCTCCTCGAGCTGACTCACAGGAGAAAGTAGCAGACTATCGTTACATTAAATTATCAACGTTGATTTATGATAACTATCTCAAGCCACATCATTAACCATCCAGCCAACCAATGCTAAAGAGAAGCCTGACACTGGATCTGCTTCCGAGCTATTCAATTCACCTTATACTATAACCACAAACCAAAACTAAACTGTTTAAGTTTCATTTAACAGGCTACTGTACTCGTATTCCACGCCGGACTCCCAACTATGCTACAGAGTTTCCACACACAAATTGAGAATGCATAAATTAATCTGCCAACACTAAGTAACAATCACAAATGGGAACGTGTGATTTCCTCTAACCTTCGAGAAGTCCCTCTATTGGGATTTGAATGTTTCAGCCAGAATCTGTTTCCAGATGTCTTAAATTAGTGCTCTTACGGGTAAATGGTCATCCTTTGAACCACATAAACCTATAAACTAACTGCCCTACATATAGGCTGTACAAATAAGCTTCTATTTCCTTTCATCTCAAGCGATTTAAAAAAAAAAGTCGACAATCATTGCATGTCTTCCATTTTAAAAGATATGGCAACAGTCGCTGGTGCAGCATCCATCAGCCTTCAAAATAATGGCTGAATGATCTTGAAATTGTGTGTACCGTGCATTTTGAAAATAGATTCTTCTTTTAATAACGAAAAAATTCACAATATTTGATGTTAACATCAAATATTGTGCATTTGTTGGTTAATGGAAGAAGAATGACTGAATAAATTTACTACATTACTCAATTTATTATCTAGTTCATGAACTGACGCTTTTAGTGGCTCAGATCATGTAGCAAGAAAAGATGTAAAATGATTAATAAGTAACTACTTGAGAAGGGGGCGGAAGGAAGCGGTGGTTAATCTGAGATATTATATTCGCATTCACTAGAAGGGAGTTCGTAAAATCACGAAAAGCTTTGGCATAAGTGGCCTCCAGGCTTATTTGAACTGCGACCCAAGTAATACGAATCAAGAGTGCTAACCACGTCACCATAACGTTCGGTCTGTTATTGCGCCACGCGGAATTTCGTTGTACGTGCAAGCCATAAGGTTAACCTGACCTGACCTAATCAAACGTCCTCATTAAACACGCTATTTACTAAGGCGAACAAAAACAAGTGAGCTAAATCTGAAAAAAAAACACGCAGTGGCTGAAGATAGGGGACTGATTGAGGGATATTATTTTGTGAAGGGTTACTTAAGAAATTTAAATTAAAAACAGACGAGTTGAAGACTATGCTTTTGCTCAGAGTACGATATAACCAAAAAAAATCTTACAGATGACAACGTTGTCGGGGACCTATGACCTTCCAGTTTCCTGAATTACTTTAATGAACGCAATAGTTCTACCGTAGTATGCATATTTAATGTTCATAACAGCTTGAAATCGAATTTCAATAGTGGTCTCTCCGATGGATTGTTGTGGCCTTCATCAGGAATTTCATATAAATGCCTTCAACCCAAGAAAACATTCTCTTCCCCCCCCCCCCCCCCAAAATTATAGGCACTTCATACAATAATACACACAATTTAACTAACAGATTATCGTGTTGACCTCGTACGTAGATGGTCCCAGAATTGAATCCCACGAATCAGAATTACTATTTGCAATTCTAAATATCTTACAGATATTCGTTTTTATTAATACAGTACAGATTTTTGCTCAAGGTAAAGGAGTTAGATGGAACCTCACAGTTTAACGCCGTCATCATTTTCGTAAACGACGTCTTATCAACAAAGTTTCATGCACAATTTTTAGGAAAACTTATCGTCTCACTTACTAAAAATCTTCCATTTTCCTAGTCCCAACGGTCCTTTGGCTATAGCCATCACAATAAAATTTAAATTAACATTCTCGCACGGACGCCATGTTGTTAAATTACATGACACGAAAAGATTCCATTAATAAATGTTACAGTTTTATTAAAAATTAACACCACTCTCACATAAGAACCCTTTAAGTTATTACGTTTTGTTCACGCCTCAGAAGTTATTAAACACACAGTCTTGTTTATTACTCCTCATAGGAGACTGAAAAGTACGCTACTTGGATGACATCAAATGACAAATCATTCGTACCAAATTTCAAAAAAATATCTGCCTTGTTCAAAAGTGTCCCTGATCGCAGAAACCTAAATTTGCCTGTTAAATTGTAGGCTAAAAGTGTGCGTTGATTTTGTCTTTGTCAAGCCATGCCAAGTTTTATGAAAATCGGTTCGCTGGTTTATAGGCTATTAGGAGAAGAGGAGTCGAATGTACTGTTGATTTTCTCCAGTCCAAAGCAAAAAGCACTTAGACGTATGGGAGCCCAACAGGGTGTTATTTGTGGGTTTGTTAGCCAGTCTTCTAATGATCCTCAGAAAAAGTACCGGAACAAAAACAGAAACCACGCTGTACTGTTCGGCTGCATATAAGACGCGACAAAGTTAACATTCTAGGATCGTTAGTGCAACCTCACTGGGATAAAGAAACATTCCCACAAAATTAATGGCCATCTGATACAATACATTTCCTCCGTCCGGTTCTCTAAAGCCTCAGTTATTTCTCTTGCCTCAAGTTCCTTGTTCCTCAGATCTCGAACTGAACAAGTCTACTGGGAAACCAAAATCGAATAAATCGTTCTTGAAATCTCATTTAAATTGATTTGCTTCTGTTTAGGTTAGCGGTAATTACGTTTGTTGATTAGTCATTCCGAGTAAGTATATGGGGTGCGCCCTACTTAAAAAAAAATCCGTGGCCATTATTTCCACAAACGTCACAACAGAAAGGGGATGTTCGTAGCACAGAGCTTTTATAGACAGCGCAAGTGTGAAGCGAAGTCGTGCGGTATGTTCCGGCCCGACTTGACGCGAAGATCGGCCGCCTCTTCCGCCTCAGTTCTCGCTCACAGACAGGCTCCTGTTATTCTGTGGTCCCACCAAACTTTAAAAAAATGCTTAACACATGCAATATTTCAGAAGAAACAATAACACTTACCAGACAGAGAGAAGGACAGTTGCTTTACTGGAGTATTCGCCAGTCGATTGTGGTACCATTTCATTGAATTAAAGCTGGAAAAAGGAAAAAGAAAAGAATGTCAGATTTTACAAGAATATACTTCGGGATTCAAGTGTTCCAGAATGTGAAGCTGCGTCCTTTGCTAAGTGCTTCACGATGTTTCTAAGTGTCACAGCGCCTTTATCTTCAAGGTTTAATCAGCCCAAGAAGAAAAAGGCACCATCATTTTTCGAAAAGTTGGGACCCATCTATCAGAACCTCGCGCATCAAAGGACATGCTTATTACGTCAGTCGCCTCTCTGCCTGGGAAACAAAGTTCCAAACTACGAGTACCAAAAATGCAATTAACCCCATTATAATTATCAAACAGTCACAATATAAGACTTCTGGAGACCAGTGATGGACTTTACAGAACTTGCGCAATGTTTCGTTTCATTAATTTATGAACAATGTAATAAGAAACGGTTACCTAACCAGTTATTTATTGCCTCAATAGCACCTCGTATAGGACGAGAAGAAACCTTGCCCCACAGACGGTCGTAAACAAAGCGGCTAAGCAACTCAACAACTGTTCGTTAAAATGTGACACTTCGTTTACCAAACACGCGGCATTCATTTCGTTAATCAGATATATCTCCTCAAGAACTTCTTACGGCTTGCTTCCTCACAACAATTCCATCCAAACAAATGTTCATGTTTACTGTAAATAATCCTTTCGTGACTAGCGGGAAATACATGCCCCTCTTAAAACTATTATAATTCCGCTGGGTTTCAAATTCTCCTCCACGCTGCCATCCGCCACGAATTCTCCGTAAAATTAATCGGGTAATGAAAGGGTTAATAATTATTTCTCTTCGTCAATTTTTGACGTGCTTTGCACAAAGTTAATAAAAGGAACTAAACCGCATGTTTCACTCCCACAAATATTTAACGTATTTCGACGAAGTTTTGTGTTTCAGGTCCATTGAAAACTGACGGAAAAATTTAACTCTCGCCTGCCCGAATTTCAGGAGACATGATATTCATATCAAATCTCAAGCAAATCGATCGAAACGTTCGACGGCTATTACGAAGAAACAGGCACAATAATACTGCATTAAATAAGCGGAGTTAGCTGAGGAATGAAGTGCGCCTATTCACTGCACATATGCGTCACTTCTCTAAATCGTCCAGGCCGGCTCTGGGGCCCACCAGGCCTCCAGTTTGATGGGTACCGGGTTCCTTCCCATGAGTAAAGCAGCCAAGTCGTGATTCTGACTACTCATCTCTATCCAGCGCCGACGTTCAGAATTAGTAGAGTTACACCTCAACTCCTCCGTGGCGTGGACAGGTAAAGTAAGGCAAAAGGCAAAATTCACCCTCGAAGAGACCATGACGGCCAAGAGGGGGAGTAGAGGAATATGTCTATCCTTTCTTTAACCTTGGTGCCAGATGGGGTGGGTGGTTAAGGCCACGCCCTGGCCGCTTTACTCCCAGGGAAGAGACCCAGTACCCACCGTACAAGAGGCTGGAAGGCCCCAGATCAGGTCTGGACACGTGCGGAAAATCTCGATCCTACCGGGATTCGAAGCCGTACCTCCAGCCCGCAGCGAGTCACTATACCGACAGAGCTATCAAGGCTCACTCACGGAGTTGAAAGGGACAAATTTACTTTTTATTTTAACGAAGTCCACTGCCTGAAACGCCAATATAATTAGCTTATCATATGAAAAGGAGAAGCGAAAAGTTCGATCCGTGTGTAAATGTGGAGGTCATAAAGAACTTCAAACTCATCAGAGTAAATGTTAGACAGAAATAATGAAATCAGATTTTGGTGTGCTGCAGAGAAAACAATCTGAGAGACTTTTTTTTTTATGTTTTGCTGACCGTGCATCTCAGTATAACCTTAGTAATTAACCAACTTAATACACAAAATCTTGTTTTATAATAAGTTTATTTCATGCCTCTACATGTTTCGAGCACTATGTGCTCATCATCAGGAGGTCAAAATTGTATTATACAGCATCTGGTATCATCACACGTGTAGGTGGCCGTCCGGTGCACCGGACGGCCACCTACAGGTGTCATGATACCAGATGCTGTATAATACAATTTTGACCTCCTCGTACAAATATACAACACGTTCCAGCCGAACGAAACTGTTCGCCCGTGGGATGTCCTGTCTCTCTCACTTGCGCACTCATCTCTCGCTTTCAGCCCCAATAAATTACCGGGATGTCTGATAAAGCTTAATTGGGATTGAAAAGGGAAGGGAACACCAAAAATAAAAATAACCATCTGAAAAGCGACAGTAAAACAGCTTTGAGAGTAATCGTCCTGTAACAGCTTTTCGTTGTGTTTAGAAACGTCTGCTTCCGTATTTCAAGTAATTTCAATTTCGCCATTCACAACAGACTAGCCTTTTATGTAATATAAAATATATTGCCCCCAGTTATAACAGTAAATTTAATTAATTTCATCCCCGAAGAAAGTGGGGCGTCATCCCTGACATAAAACTTCTAAACGAACACTAACAAAAACTAATCGTACAAAATGTTCACTGTTATGGCACTTTCCAAATTAGCCTCTGCTGTGATATAAATATTCAATGGGATAATTAATTCTAAAATACTGTATGTTAAAACACAAATATAAGAAAGAATTCAGCTGTCGCAATAAACCATTTTGCCTGTCACTTAACATATAATTATTTTGCACGTCAGGAAGACTGAATCTAGAAATATCTTTTTTATTTTTCACAGAAACCGTTGCTAAGTCTCCAACTTAGAAAATGAATTAAATGTACTTCACTAAAATATAACAACGAAAGAAAATAAAGTTCTAGCTGCTGGGCTGATATACAGAGTGATCCAAAAAGATGGACTCAATTGAACAATTGCCTTTACACAGACAGCCTATTTGCTCAAATTGGTGATTCCAAAGACAAATGTTCTTCCTCGTTTGAGGTTGAATGTTGAAACGAAGACGAAACGCACGCTGCACAGCAGTCGCCGGCTCAGTTTTAATGAACTCACGAACGCAAAAACTCTTGTGCTGCTTTGTAGCCATTTTGCTCTCAACTGACGCTGCTGCACGACTGTGCGCTAGGCCAGCGCTCTAGCGGTGGTATTTGAAAATTTAGGATCTCCTCTTTCAAATGTTATGTAGTTCACTCATATACCATGCATAGTTCAGGAAATATAGTTGTACGAAATTGAGTCCATCTTTTTGAATCACGCTGTATTGAAAATATGAACCATTTTCCTGAAACTCGTTCCCATCATGTCTTCTGAGATTATTAATTTCCAAGTGCCAAAACAACGTGCTCTAGACAATAACAATAGGGCATACTTCAATGTGAGCGGTTTAACGAGTTACGTTGTCTCCTGCACACGTACTTCGGTTATGACATATATACGTGCAACAACAAACTAATGAACAACATTTTTTTTGTATCTTACGTGCATAATTAGTTAAGTTGGTGGGTCACAACAAAGGCGAGGCACCCATAACGCGAATGTAATATTCAAGTACAATTAACAGCATGACATGACTGCTTATAGCGTTCATTGTCCCATTTTTATTCACCTCTGAGTTAAAGGAGCTTGTTAATTTATTGTGATGAAAAGTGAATGTCGGCTGTAGGCCTAAGGGTTGATTACTAGTAGCAACTGTGGACTGGAGTAGCTATATTGCTTATTTATTTAAATACACAGCACATAAAACATTTGAGATAAAATCATGCGTCACCATTTAAGTTACGCGCAAAGAGGCCGATGGATGCTGTAAACGTGTTTGACCACAGCTACAGGCACAAATAACAGCGTGACGATGATCTGGGACAGAGGTTCTTAACCTGGGGTCCACGGATCCCTTAGGGGTCTATGGACAGATTTCAGGGGGTCCATGAACTTGGATGGGAAAAAAATAAAACTTTATTTTGCACCAACTTCTAACTTAAATGTAGTTTTCCATTCGATAAAGAAGGTAGGCAACTAAGTAATTTATTGCCTCTAGACTCAAAAAATTTCGTTAAATTCAATAAATCTCACGATCTCTATTTTATGCATTTGAATATATTTTTTTTTTTGAAAAGGGGTCCGTAGGTTCCACCAGACCCTCAAAGGGGCCCATGGCAGAAAAAAAGGTTAATTAATAACCCACGATATACAACAGCCAAGTTGAAATTTACTTGATCAGTGAACGCACTACAGGCCTAAGACAAAAAGCAATGAATGGAAATTTATTAGCAAAACCAAATGTAGCTCGCATAGACAGCATCCAGCAAGACATTGAAACTGAAGGGTAAAATGCAGCATCCAGCAAGACATTCAAATGAAAGGGTAAAATTTTCGAAACACAACAAAGTACATCGCAAAAGACCTCTGTCGAGGCAGAACTCTACTACGTTGTAGTGTGGTAGTGAAACAGTGCTAGGATTCATGGAAAATTGAAGGGATGCAAAATCTCATTATATCCTGAACAATTTTTCGTAACTTCTAAAATATCGATAGGTATCTTCTTCTTCTTCTTCTTCTTCTTCTTCTATTGGCGCTACAACCCTTGGTGGGTTTTGGCCTGCTTTACGATTTCGTTCCACAATCTTCTATCTTTACAATTCT
>Ga0123354_10017580_pt1 | contig 11205 bp, 6 predicted proteins | sample TergutLab28metaG_2_FD_97872 | JGI IMG/M metagenome (GOLD analysis project Ga0123354, IMG submission 97872) | Labiotermes labralis P4 segment gut microbial communities from Petit-Saut dam, French Guiana - Lab288 P4 | ecosystem: Host-associated > Arthropoda: Insects > Digestive system > Gut ... | reverse complement strand
CCCCCGCCACACACACCCCCCAAACACACACACACACACACCACACACACACACACACACACACACACACACACAAACACAAATACTAACTCTATTGAAAATACATTAACACACTCGACCTTATATTGCATCACAGGCCGTACTTTCAAGGCTTTTCCCGCCGAATTTCCAGTCCACAGGTAATCCTCCAAGCCGTCTTTTCGCTTGAGATTTTTCGACACTGAGAATACTCCTCATCCAATATTGTGTGGGTGATAAAATCGAGAAAAATGAGATGGGCTGGGCGTGTGGCGCGTATGGGCGAGGACAGGGGGGTGTATAGGGTTGGTGGGGAAACCCGAGGGAAAGAGACTACTGGGGAGACCTAGTTGTAGATGGGTGGATAATATTAGGATGGATCTCCAGGAGGTGGGATGTGGGTATAGGGACTGGATTGGGCTGCCCCAGGATAGAGACAGGTGGCGGACGCTTTTGAGTGCGGTAATGAACCTTCGGGTTCCGTGAAATGCGGGGAATTTCTTGACTAGCTGCAAACCAGATAGCTTCTCAAGAAGGACTCTGCACCATGGAGTAAGTAAGTAAGTAAGTAAAACATATTACGTAATCTTTTTAAGTTTTGAGTCTGGTTGCCCATCTAATATTATTTATGTAATCAATATACAGTTAGCCCTGTACCATTAGCATTAATACTGAAAGTAAGAGCGGCCGACATACGTATGTGTTTGTGGCAACAATTGATTTGTGACAGGATTAACTGTAAATATGTGAAGGTCATTCAAATATTTAAAGGCTAAGATGGAAGCTGTACTTACAATTCAGATCGTACCGCGCGGTAAACACGTTTCCTCTCTGTTATGAAAAGCATTTATTTAATGTTGTGTAGGGAAATGTTCACAGTTTGTTTAGAGGAACATCCGGATCACCTTTCTGCAATCTGTAGGCAAAAAGTGGAATTTTTTTAACATTAAATCTGGCGACACATGAAGCAGCTGCTAAGTAGGCTATCCGTGTGAAGCCTGTGTAAAATTATTCACGAAGGCTCCTATATCTAGATATAAAAGGGGAGAGGGACACGGGCGATACTAAGAGCAAATACCAGGCAGAATATTGGTACAGTATCTAGTCACCAACGCGGCATTTGTCCGGTATCGGAAAGGTCAAGGAAAAGTCGATTCATTCACGTCGGATCTTAAGCTTTTTGAGCAGAAACCTCCATAAATAGAATTGGTAATTTGAGATAAGGGCTGCAGAATTTTGATGTAATTGTTACGCGTAAAATCTGGGAAGATGTTTCGGTGGTCTCCACGAGATGGGACTTAATTTCGCAAACTGAAAACTGGACGCTACAGGAGACCTTCAAATTCGTTAGCCATTGCTGCTTTTTCTTAAGAGAGAGAAGAATCAAGAAATAATCTTTATATTATTATTATTATTACTTTTATTATCGTCTCTCGTCACAAGCCTTTTCTTCCTGGTACTTCTCTTGAATCAGCGGTGCTCCCCACAGCTCAGGCTTCAAGTTTCACCCAGCAGTACTTTCCGTATCATGCGTGATGTTCCAAGTATAGCTGTCTTTTGTAGTGAATGTATCGAGTGTTTCCCTGATATGTCTTCCAAATATTTCTTTAGCTCCTCGTTACTTTTCCAGTGGCTCTAATTTTTAGTGGTACAGTTGTACATTTCAGGTTCCACATTCGTTATATTTCTATTATTATTATTATTATTATTATTATACAGAAAATCTGTGTGTAGATGATCGGTTGCAGAAAAATCGGGATCAGGTTGTCGTTTAGACAGCAGTCCGACCAAGGGAATACAGAAGTCTCTAAATACTTCCACAACGTGTGCATTTAATATTATCTAACACGTCTGAGTTCTTCGTTTCCAGTCTTCGTCCTCTCTCCACTGTAGACAATTCGCCGAAGGCCCTCTCGATTTGATTCACCACGGAAAGTATCTTAATCGAAATGCTGACTATGACTTTCATATTCCGGAATGCCAATAGTCCTTTTCAGCACGTGAAATTTTCAGAAAATCTAATATTCCAAAATAGTTTAGTCTCGTAAGTCGAGATAGATCAAATAGTTGGGTTCTCCTAACGCTGTAGAATCGGAACGAATTTTATTATTTGTCTTATGGCTGGGTCTGTTTTTCCACATATCAGACCTGTGTTTGCCCTTCCAGGCTTTCAATAAAAGCCATAATAATATCGGTTTTTATCTGTACGGTAATTTAGGTATATTGGGATACTTGTTTTGAAAGTGTTGCAGTCTTCTGACATCGTCTGGGAGTCCCCTCTCCTAAACTGGCACAGGATAATTCGGACATTCTTAATGACGTATGTGATATTTACAATAGAATTTCAATTAATGATAGACTCTGGTTTAGTAGTTTAGGGCAGACACTCTCTGTGATTCGAAGGGTAACTTTCTATGCAATACGACTCACAGATATTTGATTTTAGTTGTCCACGATAAAGTGTGTTTAATGAGATTTTATTTTGATGAAAGCTATCCTTAATTAAACGTCCTGATCCTGCTCGCAAGCTCTCAGCAAACCTGTGTGACGTGTACCATTGCTGTGTGTACAGTGAAGAACTCCGATGATGAACAGAGGAACTGTCCGAAACATGTAAATTTTTATTCCAAAAATTAATTTGAGAAATTAGTGCATCTAGTCGGTTTTATTATAAGAATATATACAATTTTTTTATCGAAGAGAATTTACTAATGAGTTAATGTCTCACATTTTACTATTTAACTCTTTTGTGCCAAGCCATTTCCTCAACTGTATTGCACATTAATTAGGCAAGGTGTGCACGTGAAATTAAATCCCGAAGGGCCAAAGCACAAAGAATATTCAACAAGAAGAGGACCCTTTTTACCGGCAAATGGGACTATTTGCAGAATATATTAGCGTAGTGTGACATTTGGAATACAGCTTTATGTGGTGATGAAACTTGGATATTTCGGAAAGTAGATCAGAGGGGCCTAGCAAGTTTTGAAATGTGTTGCTGGAGAAGAACGGAGAAGGTCATGTGGGCCGATCGTGTGGGGGATGAAATACTATATAGAGTCAAGAGGGGGGAGGGGGAATATCCTACATACAATAAGAAACAAGGTAGGCGAACTGGATTGGTCACATCTTACGTAGGAATTGCCATCTGATACACGCTATTGAAGGAAATATATAGGGAAGAATAGAAGTGATGGGAAGACGAGTAATAAGGCGTAAGCAGCTACAGGATGACCTCAAGGAAAAGGGAGGATAAAATATATTGAAAGAGGAAGCACTATATCGCACTATGTGAAGAACTCGTTTTGGAAGATGCTATGGACTTTATCCAAGACAGATTAAAGAATAATGATGATGACATGCATCAAATTAAAAAGGCTTTATATAAGAACCTTGTAAGAGAGATACAACACATCTTTATTGAATTTTCCTGTACTCTGTGGAGTCAGCATTTTACTGTGTTGAATTTAGTATGGATGATTTCAACGACTTCAATGTATAAAGGCGGACTGTTGTGGAGTCAAAAATAAACTTCTGGTCCTATAAAAACCCTTAGCAGTTTTTCTGCCGTTTGAAAGCATATCATATTTTCAAATAAAGACATCCCCATCATGGAGATATGTGAGAATAATCAAAAGCTTGTTCGTTTCTGTTGAAACTGAAAGGACAGTTTGATTACAGTTTGAATGAGAGTAATTTGATTTCCAAGAGGAGAAGGACATTTCCTCTTCTCAAATGCTCCCAAACTTGCTCTGGGATTTGCCGTTCCTTCTAACCAGTGGGTGAAATGGGTTAATTTTACAGGGATAAGCTGAACGCAGAAAAATATTTACGTAGAGAGGAGATTAAGAACAAATTGAGTTCTTTTCTTTGGTGTATGATATGGATCTAATTAAGCAATATAACTTCATGCCAGACCTCATTCCTTATTAACCTACAAACAGCTCATCTTTAAGTGTTTATGTTGAACTGACATTCACAGTGAAGTAAAAGTAAAGTTGTTTGAACACAAGAAGCGACATATCTCGTTCTTACCGTGAGAATATATGTAAATCAATTCCTAATTTAAATTCTAAACGGAACACGCTATTTTCAATGTCTCTCCATGTGTCTCCACTCCACCTTTTGTAGACCTACCTGTTTGTCCTTCACATAAGCACAGTCTGAATTCCTTGTGTTGCTGTTGATATTTCACCTTAGCCTTCAGCGTTACTTTCTTTGGCAAATCACTACATTTATTATGGATTATGTCGACGTTAACCTAATTTTTATATCTTAGATGGAAATTCACATTATTATCTTCTTTGTACTGCGGGAACCCACTTCAATACCTACATCGGCATTTTTCGTGAAATATCACACTTTCTGTGATAACAACAGGCAGACAGGTTCCTCATGACTGTTAGGGTCGATGAAATCGTTAAAGATCCTGTAGTTTTGTTTTTGAAACTCAAGAATTGGCTGGATAAAATCTTTATCGAAAAATCTCTATCAGTAATTGTAAGAATCAAATGTGTATCGACGCAGAATTGTCCTGTATTACCTTCGTTGTTATTTCTTTTTTACACATATTAACTCGCATACAATATTACAACTGCATCGAGGACACTGAGATGTTCCTTCGTGTAGATGAAAATAAGAAAGAAATGTGTACCTTTGAAATGTAACTTACTACGACTTTGGCACTTATTAGCGCTATATTTTATGTACTATTGTTTCTGGCATACTAAAGGATATGTTGAGCCTGAGTTATCTGCTTGCCTGCTTATTCAGGTTCCCGGCATTACTTTATTATCTACATAAGATAAAATATTAATTTGTAATTCCCTCTGTGTATTAATCTTGCAATTAAGCCTAAAATTCATGAAACAATTAAAATACTTTTCCACCAAGTGAATAAATCAATGTTTGTTGCGGAAAACCATGGTGTTAAGGAGATTTATTGAAATAAACACTTCATAAACGGAGTAACCTGTAATTGTTTTTAGTATGCAACATTTGTTGATAAGGTATGACGTCGAAGATCAGACATGTCCTTTGATATAAACTAGGCCTGTAGAACTATTAGGCTCTTAGAGAGAGTGTGCTAGTTGCGCTACGTTTTCGCTGTAGTTAGAATCGATACACGTCTTGATGGATTCGACGGACGTGTTATATAGGAATATATATACCTTTTTCAGTGCTCAGTCTCTCCGTGTGATGTACGGGTTTTTTTAATTACTTTCCTGTAGGTTAGAACTCTGTGTGATTGTAGAAAAACAAATTTTTAACCCATCATGCACCAGAAACAGCAGAGTTGTTGACTAATATCACCACGACGAGTTATCTCAGATAAAAAATATGACGTTCTCATACGAAAAATCAAGTAACATGAATAACAAACCACTGGAAATCAGAAACACAGCTTACTTACTTTTTTTTCACATATCCATTCCTCAAACTTCGCAGTCTCTCCCTCTGGACATTACAAACAATAATCTACACATCTCTCTCCCATTTACATATTTCTTCACGTTAGTGACTACTTAAAATTGTTCTGGACTTATAGATGTTTTTTTCCTACCGTAAGTCAAATATTGGTCGTACTTCTATGATTTAGAAAACACCGGGGTATTTGCCGCCCCGACAATACTTTGGGGTGACACTGGGGCAGAGCTGTAACCCATTCCACTGTAAATGTTGCTGGGAAACCGGAAAGAATTGGATTCTTACATATGATCGAGAGGAGTTTAACACCCCCCCCCCTTTCTCAAACTTGTTGCAAGATTTGGAGATGGTTAGCTTTATGCCCAGGCCGTTTTATCGTTGAGGGTGGGTGGGGGGAATCCTCCGATTAACATCAAATAGTAGGCTGGTTGGGTCCCAGAGTTGGTTTGGGCTCTTTGGAGAATAGAGGAATCTCTGCCCCTGTCCGGATTCAAACCTATTGACATCAGTTCCCATAATTTCAATCAATCATTGCTCAAAATGATAGAACATCTAATTCACAATGAAATGCATTTAATCTGAGTCGAGTTTCTATAAAGGCTATAAAATCTCAGATATTATTTACACTCTGTTTCGTGCTTCATAGAAATTAACCGAACAGAAAAGTGCAAATTAAGCCTATCATTTATTACGTAAATGTGTGGATTATGACGCCACTGAACTGGAAGGAAAGTGCAGGGTAGCTTGTTCTAACGTTTTACGTGTTTGCCGAGACGGTATTCTGCAGTGGATCACAGGCGAGAGAGCGGCGTTGTTCTTTGTATCGAACTAAGAGAAAAATAAATATTATATGTTGTTTCTGCAGTAAAGGCGTTTGGAGGAGGAGAGGAACCCAAATTATAGATTTCTCTCTACCAATTCATCAACTAAAAATGTGCTCACATGTGAACACACAGGTCTAAAATAATTACAACTGAATATCCCTCACCCTTTGTTCAAACATTCGCCGTCTGGGTAGGTAATAATTAGGAATGGCCTTCTCTTGTTTTGCCTTCGAGTAATGATATAATACGCGACACAAAGAAGCAAAGTGTGCTAATTGCACTGTTCATGTGCCACGTCCGAGAGAACGGGGAATCCATAGAGGTCAAACTGCCGCCAATAGTCGTATTGCATTCTTTTCTCTACTGATAACGCAAAGAACTGTATCATCGCGCAGGCTCTATGTGAATAGAAAACAGAAAATTTCTTTCTTTCTTGATCTCTTTAAATTTATTGTTACAGTATTATAAATGAAACCAACATGGTGCACAATTTATTCTCAGTATATTACGTCAATTTTATTTATAACCTATACACGTTTCGGATTTCTCCAGGTCCATTATCAGGAGGAATAATTGTATTCCACCCTGCACACCAGACAGCTAGCTATACAGAATAAGAATGTACCAAGTGTAGTATAAATACAGATATTTCTCCTGATGATGGATACGGAGAGGTCCGAAACATGTAGAGGTTATAAATAAAATTGACGTAATATACTGAGAATAAATTGTGCACGAAGTTGGTTTCATTTACAGGATTGTATAGAGATGCACGGCCAACGGAACTTAAAATTTATTATTACAGATTTAATGGTTGATAATATTAATTTTCACATGTGTAAAAAATAACAGACAAAAAACTTTCCTTTCAAAAAAAAAAGAAATAAAAAATGTGGGTTTTAATATTTGTTGCCTCCATTTTTATTAGAATTTAAGAAATACAAATTTCAAAATACACAAAATTATTATTCGAAAAAGTAGCTAATTTTCAGACTTCTTCTCTTCTTCCTTCACACCTTGACAGGCTTACTGAAGCGTAGATATCCGGAACTCTTCTTTGGAAACAGAATTGGGAAATACTAGTAATTACTTGACGAACTCAATAATTCTCTCTAACAATACCGTCCAAAAATTAATCATGTTGTCTTAATAGCCTTTCCATTGACATTTTCTTTCCTTTGGACAATGTTAATGTGAATAGAATGGGGAGCTATATATGTTTTTATAATAAAACCAACCAGATGCACTGATTTCTCAAATTTATTTTTGGAAAAAAACTCTACGTGTTTCGGACAGTTCCTCTGTCCATCATCAGGAGTTTTTCACCGTACACACAGCAATGGTATATGTCATACAGGTGTGCTGACAGCTCGCAAGCTGTCAGAACACCTGTATGACAAACACCACTGCTGTGTGTACAATAAAACTCTCCTGATGATTGACAGGGGAACTGTCCGAAACATGTATTCCCAAAATAAATTTGAGAAATTAGTGAATATAGTTGGTTTTATTATAAGAATTTATCACGATGCACGGTCAGATGAAAGTCACAACCTACATACATGTTTATTTGTGTATATCTACATACCTAAATACAAACAAAGAAAGACACATGTGCACACACACATGCGCGCACCCACGCACACACACAATAATTAAATAACTTAAGTAATAAATATTAATTGAGCAAATATCACCAAGTTTAATATAACTCATTTATTTACTGAAGTATCAATATTTTTCAGGACTCACGACTCCCCTAGGAACTTGATGCATATATTCCCTTCTAGACACGATTTCAAATTTGAACACAGTGGAAATTGGGCTCTTCGTTTTGCAACCATTCACAAATAGACATTTCCATTTTCTAAATTTGTGGATTCGACCACATATAATCATATTTTAGTTGGTCCACATAAATGACAGTAGGATGGGGCAAGGTCTGGATGGTCCAGAATTTGGCAGTGAGCCAAATGCAACAAGCCTTCCATCCGAGGTTCTCTGTGTGGGGTTGTGTCTTCCTGTTGAAGAACTAAACATCTTGATAGATATCCAGTTGTCTCACTAGACGCAGTAGGTCTGTGCGTCGATTGAACCAGTTAAACCCGATCTGCTCCTCCTGAATCCCAGAATACCGAAGCTTCATCTTTTCCAGCCGACTGTCTCACTTCAAATTTTTTGACTATTCGACAATTTGGGCGCTTTCAGTGCATTCAAGCTAGTTTTTTTCCAGGCACGAAATGGTGCACCATTGTCTCATCGCCTGTCACACTTTGATTCTAGGAACTCATTTCATTCTCGTTTAAACCGTGAACAGAGCAATTTATAAACCTCAATTCTTGTGCCTTTGCTTCACATATGTTATCACGGTACCCAGTGCGCACACACTTCTCGTTATCCCAGTTCTACTAATGCAGTATCTTATACAGGTTCGATGGAATGTGTAAATTCACTGGATAAATCTTCAATTGTGACCTTCAGACTTCCAAAATCACTTTCTCCATTTGTGCTACGTTCACAGCTATGTTTATAAGATAGGACGACAAGTGCGTTTATTTTCAGGATTGTACCTTCAGTAATTTTACAGAACTTTGAGTTATCACAATTCGAATGTAAAAATTAGCGGTAAACTTCGATAAGAGAAAAGTATTTTTCCCATAAAAGAATCAAATCACATAACGCAGTTCAACCACTCTTTCAGTATCATTGTTATTGAACATTCCCCTGGGTAGTCTGCGAGTCACCGACAGACGAAATGACTTTTGCGCCATGTTGCACATTACATCTCCAACAAATACTACATCCTACTAAAAAATAAAGTGCTTGATTGACAGAAAATTTTCGGGGTAGGGAACATTAATTCCTTAAATTTCCTCACACACACACACATATATATATATATATGTGTGTGTGTGTGTGTGTGTGTGTGTGTTTGTGTGTGTATTCAGGGTCTAACATAACGTAATTATAACTTTGAAATTTAAAATTTCATATAAAATTTTCTCTTCCTGAATATTCCTTTAAAACATTAGAACCTACTCCTAGGCAAACAATAATGAAGTCTAATATATGCCACGACTCACACAAGTAGTAAAAATACGTAAATGTCACTTGGATAATCTGTCAGGACAAAGCTAGCCATAAAATCCCCAGTCTGTCTCTGTCACACTCCCGTATGCTCATTTTCTTTCTATTTTCCATTCCTCTTCCTGCCCTTAGTTTCAGTCTGGAATACGTTTGAGGGGGAACATTCTCATAAATTCTGCCCAAAATTTCTTGTTTACGTCATTATTAAAGACTTAACTACGGGTTTAAAATTATTAATATCAATAAGCTGCAAAAAGAAGAATTAAAGTCCCTCGGTTTTATCTTTCTGGCTTTCCGATAAATGATATAAATAAGGATTTGTTCACAGATATCAATTTATTTATTTGTCGATATATACCATGCCAGATATACTTATTGTTGACATAAATTACAATATAATTACAGGATTTACGTCTGAGATTGGAGGTTTCTGTGGGAATGATGATGGGTATTCTGTTCTTTTTGAATCTACCAACCCTTGAAAAAGCTACTTGACTTTGAAATGGCGGCATATGTTATATTACTCGCTTCAGAGCGCAAGATCCAAGCACAAAAGAATATTAAATTATTCTGCATAGAGAGCAAGTAAGGCAAAAGAAGAAGTACTGCATTTGGCAGAAGCGAATGTTGACATAGTGAGGATCCTCAGAACGTGATGTCTGGTACGTAGAGCGAGACCGTATTCAGGCAAATCATACATTCAAGTCTAACTCGTTAACGCAATGGGAAACTTCTTGGCTCAAAAATATACCAGTTCAGGTCAGCGCAACCTTCAGAATGGCTTCCAGGTGTAATCAGCACAACCTCATGTGATAACCTGGATGTAGGAGCGGACAGCAAGTCTGAATCAGTCAGTGCGACTAAATACTTCCCCATGCCACGCTCTGCGCTCGATCTGTTTTATGTCAGAATTTGATAATTAAGACAATTTTAGGTACATAAAATGAAATTAGAAGTAATTTTTTTTTTAAAATAACGGTCTCACACACCACTAAAACAGGCCTGCTCAACTTTTCAAATGGTGCCGTCAAATTCGACAAAATTTGGTCTGCATGTGGAAGACATGAAATTCGATACCATGTGTGCTGAACTCATAACCTTGCATTTTATACGTATCTTGTGCATTAAAAATGTACTGATAATGAACTGAAAATTCTATTAAAAATGCCATTTACAATGTAAGGCCAGGGTTTTGACATTCTTTTTGCTTACTTTAACGAAACCAAATAGTAACCTATGAATCCAAAAATAATGAACTTCTAATTTCTCACAGATGTTTCCGCCTTCTGTATTGGTTTTTCCAGGAAAACGCTTAAATTAATTCCTTTTAATAATTTAAATGTGTCCCCGGGCAACACAAAGCTGTGTCACGGGCAAATATATTGCCCGCTAACTACAGGTTGAGCTTGCCTGTTCTAAACGTTATGACAATAATTCTTTCATTTCGTCGCAGACATAGCTACTAGTGCTTAAAAAAATTGTTTATTTGCCAAGTTATTTTAAAATGACCGCATAGTATTTTTTGGGATATGTTTCTAATTTCAACCGTAAATACTCCTATATGGATACAATAGTGAGACACTTCTTCTATATTGTTTTTATACTACCTGTATCGATTTAATATTAATTTGTACGTATTAAGACGGGGACCACGGTAGCACAGTGGTTAAGGTGCTGGGCTACAAATCGGAAGGTCGCTGGTTCGATCCCAGCTGGTGTCAGTGGATCCTTCATTGACATAAAATCCTTCCGATCGCACTATGGCCCTGGGGTCGACTCAGCCTCTAACAGAAATGAGTACCAGGAGTATTTCCTGGGGGTAAAGGTGGCCGGTGCGTAAGGCTGACAACCT
>Ga0123354_10017578_pt1 | contig 11206 bp, 9 predicted proteins | sample TergutLab28metaG_2_FD_97872 | JGI IMG/M metagenome (GOLD analysis project Ga0123354, IMG submission 97872) | Labiotermes labralis P4 segment gut microbial communities from Petit-Saut dam, French Guiana - Lab288 P4 | ecosystem: Host-associated > Arthropoda: Insects > Digestive system > Gut ... | reverse complement strand
CCTATCCTCCTCCATTCTCTCTAGGTGACCTAACCAGCTTATCCTTTGCCATTTTATCCATTTTACTATATTTTCTCCTTTGCTCATCTCTTCTAGTTCTCGATTCGTCCGACTTTTCCATTCCCCGTTTTCATATTTAGGACCCTATATTCTTCTAAATATTTTCCTTAAAAAATTAGCAGAGCTTGTTCTTCTTTCTTCGTCAACGTCCATGCTTCCGCTCCATACGTCACTACCGGTAACAAGGGCAAACCCCTTTGTGTAAAAAATCACCAGTATTCAATGGTACATTAAGAGTAATTTAATATATTACCTATGCTTTATTTACGACTAGTGAATATTACATTAAAATTTAAAGGAAAATTTTTGACAATGCCTGTTTCTAGGTACGATTTTCACACACAATTCTTTACGTAAACCGTTCTTAAACATCACAGCCCTAGGGGAATGTTATGACGTCACAGTTTCATTGAGTATTCAGACTGTGAGTTTTAAAATTCCTCACAGACGGCTTGATATAAGTATGGTATCGGCAAAGCAGAGCGCTGCAATCCCAACCGCAGCATAGGAAGCCCAGTTTTGACTGTTATTTGGCACGATATGTTTCCTAAATCTCTCGTTCATTCTGAAACTACTCTCAAGACTTCCAGGGCCTGTCACTGGCTGATGTGTGCTGGACCGTGCATCATTGTGATATCTGAAGAACCAACTAGATGCTACGTAGGTCGCGCTATAACCTGCAGCCCGGACACTACTCCAGCCTACCCGCACCTAACATCCAACCAACAGCAAACCAAGAACGAGACGACCAATGTGGTAATCAACACTATAGTCGCAAGCTCCTGATGATGGGCATAGTAGTGTCCGAAACATGTTCAGCCTATAAGAAGTACAATAAAATAATAAATAGCGTAAGGTGGCAGGTGTCTCAAATTGATAGCTTTTACAGAAGGCTCACATCTTTTTAACGCCATTTCATTTTCACTCTTCAATATTTCGGTAAATTTTCATCACGCAAAGGGTATTGAAAGAAATAAATCCGAAACACTTTAATGAAATATTTGTTCAATTTTGTAGTATAAGCATGCCATAAATATGTCGATAGCAGTAACAGTGCTTCGTAACACTGGCTTTAAAGCGCGCCTAACTTCATTCACAAATAAGGCCCTAAAGCCATCTATCCAAAACCGAGAGTCTCTTATTTGGTGAAAAGCAGCGTGATTTCACTCACAAACCAAGCGTTTCTTATATTGGGATAAAAGAGAATCAGAATTTTACATGATCCGTAATCCGTGCACATATTGAATATATACATATATAGACCAACCAAATGAACACTAATGGAGTAGTTTATATATTCACATATTTCTATATATATTATTGTTATTTTATGTTTTGGATTGGTTCTCTCAATTCAATAATCATCTTTTAATTGTTACCCTTTGTATTGCCGTCCTCAGGTCGGCCGCATGAGACATGTGTAAAAGGTAAAGCAATCCCATTACAGGCCTGGACAGGCCCTGAAGGTTACAGGAGGTTGAGGCTACCAGACCTCAAGACAGTCGGCACATGAAGGTGGTGAGGTTGTCAGCCCTACGCACCGGCCTCCTTTACCCCCAGGAAACATTCCTGGTACTCATTTCTGTTAGAGGCTGAGTCAACCCTAGGGCCATAGTGCGGCCAGAAGGATTATGTCAATGAAAAAATTCAATGACATCAACGGGAATCGAACCCGCGACCTTTCCACTTGAAGCGCACAGCCTCAACCAACTACGCCACCGCGTAACCCCATGAGACATATACGGGGTTTTATATATATATATATATACATTAACAATTTTAGTAGTGTGCATTGTGTTGAGCTGGAAGGATTACGTCAATGAAAAACTTCAATGACACCATTGGGAATCGAACCTGCGACCTTCCGGCTTGTAGCGCAGTGCCTGAACCAACTAAGCCACCGCGTAACCCCATGAGGCATATACGAGGTTATATCTATTTTATGTATATTATATATATATATAAACATTTTTAGTAGTGTGCATTGTGTTGGCTGGAAGGATTATGTCAATGAAAAATCCCTATGACCTCATCGAGAACAGAACTCGTGACATTCCGGCTTGTATCGCAGTGCCTCAACCAACTGCGCCACCTCCTACCCCCAGCAGACATACATAAACAATTTCAGTAGTATGTATTGTGTTGATATTCTTGTTATATTATACAGCCTCACAATGTTTATTTAGTCTGTGCCTTTACACGCTTCGCGTTGGAACGACATGCCCAGTTTCATACCTATGTACACAAACGTCGACCCTTACTTACCTGTTCTCTTCTCCGCGTCTCTGAAAGTTACTTCTTCCAGCACGATGCCGACGCTACGCCCCTTCGAGTTAACCGCAAACACCGCTATTCGGAACGTCACATCGGGTTCCAGGTTGGCCAGAAAGAAGGTTGGCTGTTCAAGGCTAGTGAGGTTGTACCGGGGAACCCCAGAGTCTGCTGAATACAGCTCCAACAGGAAGTACTGTGGTAATCCGCCATCGAAACCCGGCTGGCAGCTCACCTCTACCGAGCTGCTGGTCTGGTTGGAAAGCGTACAGTTGCGGACAGGGAATGGCTTTCCTGCGAAAAGGCAACTTTGTGATGACCGGGTTCTAATTGTCTCAGCCTTGCTGACCGGCGAAAATTAATTTATTTCTATGGTACAACAAAATTCAAGCAATATCGCATTAACAAGAGGAATTATCCAGTGTGACCACCAGCTCTCTTCATAACTAATAGGTAGAAGAATTGCTGAAAATTTGTCTAGTACCGACACAAATTTCCTTCCTGAATTTTTTGTATATATTGGGTTACTTTATACGGGAATTTTGGATTAATGTTACATGCCTGCAGCCTTTCATCTCTTTATGTGCCTTTGCGCGCACGTGATCACGGCTCTAACATTGTTTTATGGCTGTTCCGATGCCTACAGGGCAGCGTTCAATCTACATTTCGCCTTTAAGTAAGCTGCTGTAATTAATGTCACTAATATTTTGATAAACTTACAAATGGAACTTGACTTGCATATAAAAATTATGTACCAATTCATGTCCATAAGGACTCTGACGGTAGCATATTTTAAAAAGACGTGAATAATATTTTGGAGATTATCCATCGTCTGGTGCTAAAACACAATTTTTAGAATGATGTCCTTAACTTTTTTTTAGATACCCTATTATCGTTATGCTGGTGATACAGTCCTGATTACTTAAGTAACCGAGTGACTGCGTGGTCGAAACGTTAAACATATTTTTGGGGGCCCAGTTTTACGTATTTTTCGCGTAATTGGGCACGAACTCTGCAAACTGTTTGCATCTTTTCATCAGTCATCATTACATAGTTCATATCTTCGCATGTCGTTAACGACTTTTAGCTTTTAATGATATGTCTTGTTTTTATCGTTCTTTGGTTCTTGTTTTGTATTAGGAGTGTCGCTGATATTTATAGAGGGATCCAAGTCTTCTGATTTCAGATTTTTTTCCCAAGCTTTTAATTTTACTAACACTTCAACAATTTTCAGCCACCCCTCGAAGATAAGATCTCACACTTGGCGTATTAACCTTCTCTGAAGGACCCACCGCACGAGGTTCACCGTATCCTCTTTATATTAAAGACGGAGACATCAATTCTTTGAAAAGTTGTGGGTATTTTAACTTGCGAGAGAGAGAGAGAATTTCCAAACTACAAGCCAAAACCTATTTAGCAACAGAACATATATCTGATTTCCCAGATTTACTTAGATGTGGACAAATACCCAAGGGGCAGTCCAGGCGCAGGTGTTCAGTGAGGTGCCGCGAATTAATTATAGACTGATCTCAATCAAACCGACAACGTCTGTAGCCAGTATGTATCATGTAGCAAACGTGAGTGGTGGGGAAAGTCCCTCCACCACGGGCCAAGAAAAGGCGAAAACTTACATTCGTCTGCGTGCAGTGTGTCCTTGATTTCAATCAGATTGCAAACAAAATTAGAGTGTCCCGAAACGTCGGTAACTAAATACCAATCTACGCTGTGTAACATTATAGACGAGCTAAACTCTCAGAATCCCAGGCTTAAATTTTGAGGAAAATCCCCCAAATGGAAGCAGAAATACAGGTGGAAAGGTAAACACGTCATCATGTAAGTTATCCTTATTACTGACTCATATGAACAAAATTGGCTACCTTCGTACCTAACGTCTGTTGCTCTTCAGATATGATTTTTCATAAAAGTCCCTTAAATGGGAGCAGAGATAGGCGAAAACCTGAACTGGTCTTCGTGTAAAGGTAAAAAGGTAAAGTGCACCCTTGTACAGGCACTGAGGCTCTGTAGAGGCGGTGCGGTTCATAGGGGTGTAGAAGTATAGCTTTACTCTTTCTTTACCACGGCCCTAGAAGGGGGTGTTGGTTCAGCGTCACGCCCCGGCCGCTCTTTACCCCGGGAAAGACCCGGTACCCATTGTACAGGAGGCTGGGTGGGCCCAAAGGTCGGTCTGGGCAGGTGCGGAAAATCTCGCCCCCAACGGGATTCGATCCCCGGACCGTCCAGCCCGTAGCCAGTCGCTATACCGACTACGCTACCCGGCCCACAGGTCTTCGTGTAAAGTGCCCTTATTTTTACACCGACCACAACGAAAGATTCAAATATATCCAACATCTGTGGATACTGCATTTCATTGTCGATAGACACATATGGAATGCCAAAGGGTGAATAAATATCAGGAGATTGCGCAAGTATTAAACTGGAACTAAGTGTCCGCCATCACTGACTCGCGAATATTTGGTGATTGACACCTGCGACAGAGTGAGGATTTTCCTGGTCCGACGCTGAACTTTTTGACCCAGTTCGACAACTGAAAACTGCAACATGCCATATAAACAAGTGCGAGAGTTAGAGCTGCTCAGTCGGTAAGACGACTGACTACAAAATTGAAAACCGGATTTCAATTTCCGGTTGGGGTGGGAATTTTCTCTCTATTCCAGCTGCACTCCGAGTCAGAATATGTCTCAACCGTACTCACAACCCTTTGTCATGGAGAACTCAAGGTTCTTTCTTGGAAAACGCCCGAATCGTGAAGCTACGCTCTGAAGATTGTAAGTTGTTGAATACGAAATGCTGTGAATTGTATTTTACCAGTCTTGGTGGCCCTCACAGGGGAAAGTTATTTCTTAAAATATAAAATTAATGTTTGGAATCCGAGAAAAACCTTTGTTGAAAAGAGATATAGCAGTGGGAATGATCGCGACCCGCAGTTTATAACCGCTGTAGTTAAAAACTGCGCCTTCTGAGTTGTGTTCACTATAGTGGAAAAGCTCGTTTTGTTTCGCTGTTGATAGCTATTGACCGCCAAACTGCCTGGCAGAAGTAAGTGACCCGGTTACATTATAAAGAGTGCGGGGTTTACTGTTTGCTTAACTTCATGGCATTTTGACAGGATAGGACTTGTAGCAAGTAAATGCTGAGCTTGAACTCTGTTACCGCGGTGAGACAAGTAGCCAAAAATTAACACTCTGGTATTACAAAATGAAGGTTCAATACCGATACTAGGCCCAGCAATGGACGACATTGGACGTTATTCTCAAAAAGTCCCCTCTACCTCCTGACCTCCAAACTTATACTCTTAAGGTAAATGTAAGGAAAATTTGACTCGGTGGACGCCATAAAAGCTTTTGAGAGTCCGGATGGATGCCAATGGCCAGCGTCACGAACCGGTAGCTTTGCCGCACGAAAATAGAGAACCGCGTACACATTAAATAGAAGAATGGGCCCCAGATTGCCCTGAGCATTTTGGAGAAGAAAAGAATCCCTTGTCCCTGCCTGAAGTTGGACCACGCATGCTCGGTTTTCCTGCAATTAACCTAGTCAATATACCAATTAAGTTATCCCGGTTATTGCATGCCTTCCTAAGTCACATCTCGACGACATACTAAAGTTAGGTAGGCATCAACTAAAAATGGTAACTGCGATCTACACAGGGCATGCTCCTGTAAGGGGGCACCTGTATACTATGGGCCTGTTTGATGGGGATCCAATCTGCAGATTTTGCGGAATGGAGACTGAAACAGTGTAGCACATTGTATGCTGTTGCGAGGCGTTGGCTCGGCAGCGCTATAATGTCTTTGGGAGGCTGATTGTAGAACCAACAGACATAAGCACAGCCTCAGTAAGGGACCTTAGCCTCTTCATACGAGGCCCAGGGTTATTGAGGCTGTGCTGAATGAAATATTAGGGCTGCACAATAAGCCTAAGGCCGTGGTGAATTCGGTGCATAAGCTGACGGGCCCTAAGGAGGAGGAGGAGGAGGAGGAGGAGAAGAAGAAGAAGAAGAAGAAGAAGAAGAAGAAGAGAAGTCACATCTTACTGTTCCCTCGCGTCTCCTGGCAATTCTACCAAGTGACCAGTTTTAAAAAGTTTCCAAATGGAAAATGAGCCCACGCTTCCAATTTAAGCAAAGAATAAACTATTTGTGACAATTAGAGGTTCATATTTGAATAAATTTAAGTCCCTGTTGCAGTAAAGTTTCCTTCAGCTGACACCACACCAGAACAACTCCGTATCATGTCTACAGCTTAGGGACCAGGTCTTGGACAATAAAGTGCTCAGGACAGGATTCGGAGGAAGGGAGAGAAATAAAAAATTTACAGAGAAAATTCCATAACGAGGGGCGTCATAATTTATATTCTGAAATTAATATTCTTAGGTTCATCAGATCAGTCCGGGTGAAATCAACTGTGCTAGCAGCATGCATGGAACAGACAAAAACTATGTACATATTTTAGCTGGAAAACAAGTGAAGAGTCAGATTTTGGAGACCTATGTACAGATAAAAGTTGGTAATGCAATGGATCATGGAGAGGTCTGACGTGAAACTATAAAATGAATTCATTCGACTTAATGCGGAGGCCAGTGGTCGGTGTTGTGGATATAAATCGGCACATTTGCTGTCCAGATGGTTCAGCATCAACTTACGAATTCAGATGCTGCGCCGAAGAGTTATTATTTAGACAGTCAGGTTGTTAGTGAGCTATTTGTGTAACCAGTCTGGTTTGTTGATTTTAAATTTTCCAATTAAAAAATGTAAAACTGCATTAATGCCAAAATAAATTTTAAATTTGTCTATAAGAGCATCGGATGGAAATAAACTCGTTCTTATAAGTGCACCAGAAATTGATACGACGTGAACACCAATTGGACGCAACTGTGATGTCATTTATTATACAGATATAATGTTTTGGTTATACTTGGGCCCGTAATGTGTTACAGTATCAGAAGGTATAGCTTGTCAACTGAGTCATTTTGCCCAGTTCTTAGACTGCGCACAGAGACAAGTCTCCACAGTAATGACAGAAACCGTGTCAAATTCAGAGATAAAAACCTGATATCATCGTCATCCGTGCAGGCTGTTCGCTCTTGTAATGTTATTGAATTAAAACCGGATTTTACAAAGCAGCCGGTAGTTTAATTGTTTGTGGTGTGACAAAATCAGGGAGCTCAGCGATCCCTGTTTGAAAACTACCCACAGCTTTCGACACTGAACAGGATCATCACGTGGGAGGGCACCCTATCTTCCGGGGATTTGCTACGTTATTTTGCTTCTGATCACCACAAGATTATCACAATGTCGGTCAGGGAATCTACAGTGAGTCTTCATAAAGTACTGGCTTCTAATAACCGGGGGTTTCCCCTCTAAAGGGACAAATTGTAATTTAGCGCACTAAGGTGAAACAGAACTCGTAGCATATAAACCCGAGATTCTAAATTCACCCGTCTAGGGGTTAGGGCGCCCTGGGCGCGACGTGTATGGGTGCTTTGGACTGAAATTATATAAAAATTTAAATATATCTGGGATAAAATGTTACGAAACCTTCTCACAAGGATAAGGGTGGATATTAAAAGAGAAATGGCCTAAATATAAAATGTGGTTCTAAAAAGCCAGTCTATTTTTGGTTTGTTGTATTGTATATTAAATTCATTTTTATTTTCAGTCTTCTGCAGTTCTTTTCCGATTAACAGGAGATATTAACCTGATTACTGTAAGCGGACAGTCACAGTGGTAAGTTATAGATACAGGTTCATTTTTCATAAACAAGATACTTGAGGATAAACTAACGGTTTAATTTTCTTTGTATTTGCAGATCGCAACACTTCCACAAAAATCCACCAATAAACACTCTGTCCACAGCCAGATGAACTTCAAACCCTGTTATTTAAAAAATGAGAGGGGTTTAAACGAGTCAAAACACAACTAAGTTTTTTAGATGTTATTTTAAAATGACAACATGTTTCGGCCCCAGCTCTGGGCCATGTTCATGTCACAAAAGTACTTTATTCGAGGAAACTATACAGTATAAGTCATAAAATATACCAATCTAAAATTCAACGAGATCTCTTTGTTGTTCATTATTCTAATGCTCTTCATGACTAGGTTAAGATCTCGATATATCATAAACCTAACAATATAATAGTCATTATTTACAGTAGGTATTTAAAAAACTGGAGTAGTAGATGACTATTATATTGTTGGTTTCATGATATATCCAGATCTTAACCTAGTCATGAACAGCATTAGAATAATGAACAACAAAGAGATCTCGTTGAATTTTAGATTGGTATATTTTATGACTTATACTGTATAGTTTCCTCGAATAAAATACTTTTGTGACATGAAGATGGCCCAGAGCAGGGGCCGAAACATGTCGTCAGTTTAAAATAACATCTACAAAAAATATTTGTGTTTTGATTCATTAAAAACCCTCTCCTTATTGCATTACTAAACACAACGTGGATGGCGCATCTAAAGACTGTTATTTAATACACAACATACAGCCAGGTCTCTTCGCTCTAACTGTACTTAAGAGAATGTTGTGTGCGTTTATTGTAATATTGATATATGAACTCTTTTATCGTACTTTATGATCCTAATAAAGGAATCTACTACCACGAATGTCCGCCACTGAACACAACCCCGCAACAATGTCTTTTAAGTGCCATCAACAGAACCTACTTCCTCTAATATCAATTGAATTGCTTATATCAGTCTGCATAACGTCTATGGTATTATGACTGACAGATGACGAGTTGGAAAACGTGCGGAAGTGGGCGGTCGTGGCTCAATGCGGCCTGGAGAGAATGAGAAACACCACGGAATTTCTAAGTTATGGTAAAATGCGACGTGGCTGAGATGCGAAACGGAAACCTCCTAAAACAATTGTAGAGTATCACCGCTACACCATCGTGCTCGGTGGATTGATGAATTGAAGAATGTTGTGTGGATGAATGTTGGAGCCAATGGATGTATGTAGGGCTAATTACAGTCAGCTAGCCGGCATGTTTGGGGATTGTCCGGTCTTGAAACGCTTAACAAAGTTCAAGACGTTTCTTCTTTTAAAATGTGTTGCATTGTAGGAATGTGACTGATTACACAATATGTTGAACGAACAGCTGCATATTGTCCTTCTATCTCTTCGTTTATTCACGTCATCCAATTAAAATTCCGTGAAATCTTTTCGATTTAACTACGCTAACAACACAAAGTGCCGTATGTAAATCACTTAGTCCCATTCGAATCCATTACTCCAATAATATTTACAAATGAGCACCCTGCCAACAAGAAAACATAATATACAGCCGCTACACAAACTACTGTATAGGGAAATAAGTCCTGCTTTTCGTGGAAACAGATTGTTTTCTGCGTGCGGAAAATTTATTCAGTGAATATTAAAGCAGATATACAAAGCATTAGACGTAAAGTAAATATAATCTATAGGAAAAGACACAAAATGTTTCAAGAACTAAATAATCACTTGCAGGAAAATATATTCTGTTGCTGGCATCAAACAGATATTTAAAATTAGGGGTACCGTTCAGAGACTAATGAACATGGGGCGAGGGTTGCAACTGAGTGAGTATTTGCTGAAGACAAATGAAGCCTTTCATTTACCCCAAGATACGCGTTCTCAGATTTTTAATTATATCCATATAACATTAAGATGTGAAACGTAATTCCGAAATTGAGATAATAACAAGAGAAATGAGGGATAAAGCAGACTAGAGGGGGCAACTTAAAAGGAAGATGTTTGCAGTTATACTTTCAAATATCTGGCCTCTAACAACGTCCGGGAGGGTACAAAAGCTACGGGTTGATTAATGTCAGCAGAAACTAATATTAATTTTAATTTAAACTTGTCTCGATTCTGAGGGACAGTTCACTTTATTACACCCACATTGAGCAAGCAAACCATCAAAAGTCACGCGACTAAAAGTCTCATTTCGGGCCATATAATAGGCAGGGGGTCAAAGTACGGCGCGGGCCTGCATCATATAAATGAAAGATCAGAAGTGAAGCTTCGACGGGAAGACAAACTACAAGGGGCAGAATATTTAAATGCCTGCATTACTCGAGACAGACAAGAAATGCAGTAATTATACAGAATTCCAGAGTTGTTTAGCGCATTCACAAAAGCCAGTCTTTGGATGCCTTCTTGAGCTTTTTTGTACAGTCCCCTCCCAAACCTTACATTATCTCCCGAGAGGTTGTACCTTTTAAATTAATCCGACTAAAGGTGTACAGACATATCTCGTCTATCCGATGCGTGCTACATGTATCACCTTCTCGCCCACCATTATTTACCATGTCTAACAAAAACAGGTAAAAAGTACAAATTATAAAATGCCTCGTTATTCAAATTTCTCTATTCGCCTATTTACAGTACCTCATTAAGGGGACGAATACCGCACTCAGCCACTTTTTTTTACTCAAAAGCTCCAAACTAGTGAAGTACAATCTTGTATAACGTTTTAATATTACGGAATGTGACACCATGTAGTTTGGTCGCTATGCACAGAAGTTTCGAAAAAAATCTGATATCCATTTTCAAAGGCTCTTTACTCGGCAGACAGCACTTGGCCTGACCGTCATGCTGCCTGTCGCCACGTACCACAGGGCTGCAACATTAATATTCACAGCACTGACAAACTCAAACCTGGCAACATGGTTTTTATTTCAGTAATTAACCAACTTGATGGACAAAATATTTGTTTTGCAACAAGTTTATTTCACGCCTCTACATGTTTCGAGCACATGTGCTCATCATCAGGAAGTCATAATTACATTACACAGCCTCTGGTATCATCACACCTATAGGTGACCGACCGTCTCGTGCACGAAACGGTCACCTATAGG
>Ga0123354_10017576_pt1 | contig 11206 bp, 6 predicted proteins | sample TergutLab28metaG_2_FD_97872 | JGI IMG/M metagenome (GOLD analysis project Ga0123354, IMG submission 97872) | Labiotermes labralis P4 segment gut microbial communities from Petit-Saut dam, French Guiana - Lab288 P4 | ecosystem: Host-associated > Arthropoda: Insects > Digestive system > Gut ... | reverse complement strand
TCATAACTCCGTAACCGTCCAAAATCGGACACATGTTTATATGAACTTTTTTGATCACAAAGGCCTAGGAAATCACCTCCTGCAGTTATGCCCTAAAGTCGTGAAACACCCTGTATACATACATACAAACTTACATAACAGAAGCACAAAATCTCGTCCTGCAGTTTTCGGCACCCATGGAGTGCCCAGCCGAAACCTCTAGAAGATTTTGTGCTTCTGTTATATACTCGTATATATTCCAACGTAGGTAAGGATGGCTTAAAAATCTGATTTCTACACTATGCATTGTACATATAATATTAAAAATACCTTCTACACTTACTTTCGTAAGAGTTGTCACGAAATATCGATAAGCAGAAGACAAGTTGCGGGAGTTTATAAATACTACAATCAACTTTCTAATTACACAAAATTCGGAAAATTTTTTCATTCGTAGTAAAATTTTTAGTTTCTAAAGACGGATTCTTCGTATGGAATTTGTTATATGGGTAGTTCAACCGCAAACCGAACCCAGAGTCACGGAAAGTTAACAGTCTTCAACTCCCGCGTATAATGTGACTTACTGCATGTTGCAGTAGGTGTTGGAAATAACCCCCTTCAAAATTAATGAAACGAGGGGAAAACTTACTATATATCCTACGACCCTTTCCATATTCTTTCTTCCTTATATAGGTTCCCACAGAGAAAATCCTCTTTACTAAACACTACTGCGTAATAAGAAACAGACGAAATGTACATTACACTGTATTTGAAACAGACAGCAGATTCAAATGGAATATGTGATTAAATGGACGCAATGTATTGTATATGCGGCGATAAGACTGACGGTGTGAGTCACTGTATTGCCGTTAAACTTTCCGCACTGCTTCGGAATTCACTTTAACGAACTCCGGATGGTGTGTAATAATCAGCTCTAACACCTACTCTAACACGCGGGAAGTTAAGTTATCACACACAAATGATAATTTGTATGGCCATTAAGCTTGCTGTGCGTCTGGGTTCGGTTTTCAGTTGAACCCCCTTTAGATATGAATTCAGTCATTGGATGTATTGAGTAATTTGTTGAAAGTAAAGTGTGTGTGATCCCGTTACAGGCCCGGTGTGGTCCAGAGGGTGGGTAGAGGTATAGCTCTACTCTTCCACGACCGCGGCACTAGAAGGGGGTGAGTGGTCAGCAGCACGCCCCGGCCGCACTTTACCCCCTGGAAAGAACCGGTACCCATTTTACAGTATGCTGGGTGGGCCCCAGGGCCGGTCTGGACGGGCGAAAAGTCTCGTCCCCACCGGGATTCGATCCCGGACCGTCCAGCCCGTAGCTCAGTCGCTATACCGACTGAGCTACCCGGCCCACTGTTTATTGATAGGCTTCCCTAATATTATTCTGTTGATTCCAAAGCATTGAGAAATCGGAACTACGTTCATTGCAGAGCGTCTGGGGAGATGTGTGAGTAGGCTGAGGAGAAGAAATAAAGGTACGAGAATCAGGGACAAGTGTTTAACGGAAATGGTAACAGCTGAATGCTTAATTTAATTAAATATATTTAACATACAGTAAACTCACATTTAACGAAAATTAATGAGTTTTGGAATGCGACGCCTTAACTCCGAATACAAAGGCAGACGCTTATTTCGAAGCGTCGGTATTTATCTTCCAGAAAACCGTAAACATCATGATATGAAACAATTAGATATCGAAATGATAGCCCCTCTGATGTGAGTACGGAATTCCACATCTACTGACGTAACAAGCTTATTTTCGAAGTTGAAGATACAAAGTTTCGCGTCCACCTGAATTCGAAGTGCTCTTGTTTTCCATCCACGTGTCTACCACGTTTCAGGACTAGACCGAATAGTTGTCATTCCCGCAATAAAGCTGTCACGTCACGCACTGCGAAACATATGCTGACGTTTCGTAACGTACGAAATGCAAGCGGAAGTAGCGGTACGTAATCAGCCTAAATACACGTTGTCTTGCGTTTACAGATTTCGAGGAATCATGCAACAGGCACAGTTGAGGCAGCTACAATAGCAGCACTTTGTTTCATTTAGTCACGTAGGCAAAATCAACATTCTGTCAGAAAAGTTTTGGCAGTCTGATGAAATCCAACATCAACGAATCTCTAAATATGTCATGAATAAAAATAACTTCTTTTTTTTCCAGTGATATCGAATTTAGTCCTTTTAAAAATTAATTCATAATAAAAATATAAATAAGAAAACAAGTTACAGGGAGAGTGCAAGGAACTACATAGCGATGGTATCCATGAATCCTACAACACAAAGCACATTACCGGTATTTGTGTGACGTAATGAAGTAGAACGAGATGAGAGGGGTATTTATCACCTGTGGGAGACCGGGTTTTGGTGGGGAGTTACTAACACGACCTACGCGGAGATAGAAGGAGAATATTAAAATGAATCTTAAAGAAGTCGGATGCAAGGATGTGGAGCGGATTGATCTACCATAAGCTGGGAGAAAGTGAATGGCCCTTGTGAGTCTGGCAAAAAAATACTCCGGTTTTTATAAAGCGGGAAATTCATCGATCAGCTAAGGATCTGTCAGCTTCTCAAAAAGTACACTGTTCCACAGCGTTAGTTAGTATTCTCTAATAACACTCGCTCAAGGACGCGCTGAAAAGGCAGCTGCGATAACACTGTTCAGTTACTCGTCCGAGTGCAAACAGCGCTCATGTACATGCCGTCGTCGTTTCAGTTTTGCTGTTTGTTGGCTAATCATTTAAGAATCATTAAGTTGTTTTGTTTATTAATCGCATGCCTGCCGATCCCGGTGGCCACGCGGTCTAAGACGTGGTTGCGCTGTCGCTCGCTTGCTGGGATTGCAGGTTCGAATCCCGCCGTGGGCTTGGATCGCTGTTTCTTGTGAATGTTGTGTATTGTCAGTTAGAAGTCCCTCCGACGGGCTGATCACTCGCCCAGAGGAGTCCTACCGAGTGGGGTGTGTCTGTCATCGTGAAGCCTCGATAATGAGGAGGCCCTGACCCACTAGGGGTTGTTGCCCCATGGAGGGGGAAAAATCATATGCCTGTATAACAGTCCAATAACTGTAATATTCTATAATTATAACCCGGTTTACGTGACTTCCATCCACTTTATTTCCCATTCATTATTAATTCATAATTCTACGCATCACATTATGAGCTAAAGACAATGCCGTTGCATAAATCATGAAACGACAAGCAATTACGAAGGGTTGTACATATTGAAAACTTAAGAAATTGTGTCACGTTGAAGAGAAGTTTCATTGCCAAATTCCGATTTCTATTAGAAACGTATAGACGTGTTTTGCGTTGGATTGCTCTTTGAGCAAGTTCTGTAACATTATACAATCTCAAGAATTTCTCCGCACAGAGTGTAGTATTTTAGAACGAATTTTAGAATTAACAGCGTTAAGTGACATGGACTTCCTGTAACGTGACCACTGGACATTTAACACTACTTACATTCAACACGTGTTTCAAAATAATACCGAAGTTGGGAGTAAAAAATAAAACTATGCGATTCTATAACATTAACGTGTGTATAAAATAACAGTATCTGCTGTTAAGTGGTGCTGGGTGAATTGTGGTAAAGTTACCACATATTCTTTACCTAACGTTAGATGGAGGTAGAGGGCCAGATTTATGCTCCGGCCACTTTAGCCACAATTCTCTGGTATCTGACATTCATAGGGCCGTGCATAGTAATATTATTTCTACAGTAAAACCAACTAGATGCACCAATGTATCAAATTTATTTTATTTTAGGGCGACACTCTACATGTTTCGGACGGTCTTTCCTTCCATCATCAGGAGTTCAAGACTGTACATACAGCAACAGGCAATGCTAGCAGGTACCCGCTAGCAAGCAGACAGCAGTACCTGTTTGACAAATGCCTGTTGCTGTATGTACATTCTTTAACTCCTGATGATGGACGGAAAGACCGTCCGAAACATGTAGATTGTCGTCCTAAAGTAAAATAAATTCGATACATTGGTGCATCTAGTTGGTTTTACTATAGAAATAATCCCTGGTATCTATTTGGTATGAAAATGAATAAACAATATATATATATATATATATATATAGAGAGAGAGAGAGAGAGAGATGTGATTTCGAAGTGGCAAGCCCTTGTCTGAAGCAGGAATGAAACCCTAGTCGTCTTGCTCTTAGCAAGCCACTTCACTCAGCCACTTCATCGATTGAGGCGTCTAAATAATCAAGAGATCAAGACTTTTCATGCACTAAAGTACAAAAGGAAGTTAAATGGATGTTACGTGACAAGGGAAACCTAATTTAAAAACTTTAAAATATGGCTGTACTGCAGTTTAAAAAAACCGCATCCAAAAGAATAGAGTAATAATAGTTATTAACGTGAAGTGAATGTTGGGCTGGGCGGAGAAAAGCTTAGGCGGGGAAAGGGGAGGGGGGATTACACGAGATTACGTGAGTTGGTTGACAGTTTTCTGATAATATGCACATTGTCAGTAACAGATATTCTCAGGAATGAGTCGCTGCAGGCTGGCCGGTGACTTAGCATATTTTCTGCACGCCAAGTGAATTCAATTCCTGTTTTCAGTGTTACGACGCACTCTGTAACACACGGTTGTGTCTCTGTGTGGCTCAGTGTCTGACGAGATACGCAGGTTCTATACGCTGCTATTCAATACAACTACAAAGTGTGTGTTATTATTATCACAGTGAAGTAACAGAACAGCTGATAAGTTGCTGATGGACAGCGCAGTATGCAGTGCGTTGTTACCGTTGTGGATTTTTTAATTACTGCAGATATTTTATAAAACACCGGGCAGGAACCACGATATATAATCACAGAGCTTCGTGTAAGATTTGCATGGTGGAAATCAGCACATGCTATAGGATTTGTTGAATTCGCAGAAACATGGAACACAATAATCCGCAAGTTCTTTTCGTCGCAATACAAACACCAATAAAGAAATTATTGGGCATAGTAACTTACAATATGTTGTATAATATTCTTTCATGTGAAAGTTGTTGCAAGTACAATGACTAATAAACTTCAGCGTGTATTCGAGCCAACTGAAAAAGAATGGACGTAACGTATATAAATTCTTAACGCAGTATGAAAAGTATACGGAGAAGAAAATCGTGCATAGTATTCAAAACGTATTTCACATTCTAGTCCAGTGTGAATTTTTAGACCCGCTGTATCTACAGCCCTGTCATATAAAATAAACATACATTAGCAACTGTGTCTAAAAGTATATTTTATACAAGAGTTCCAAAGAAGACGGTTGGAGTGTAGGTGTGAACCTCAAGAAGAACAGAAAGGCAAGTAAACAGCTTCATCAAATTCGATATTGTATGAACACTTGCACAACATCCCAGCGGGTGTCGACATGGTGTATTTCAGGTTAGTACTGGCAAACTGCCTGCACATATCAGTTGAGGATCGTTCCATATTTTTTTCTGACGTCCATGTACCAGATGTGGAGTTTTAAATTACACAAAACAGAGAACAGAATTAAAAGAGATGGGCAAAGATAAGCTAAAATGTGTATGTTAATCATACCGTCTACTGGCGTCACTGTTATGTTGGTAATACCGATGATTATTCGGTCAAATAGTGTCAATTGACAAGCATGTGGTCATTGCAGTTAACCCTCTGAAGCCATATATCCAGAAATACATCGTTTTTAGAACGTCAGTTCTTTCCGTACATTGAAGTCATTCGTTCTGCAGCACAAAGATTAACAACTGATTAATGCAGCTGGGAGGGGGGGGGGATAGATGTTTAATCTACGGGTCATTTGCAGATATAATTACGTACATATGTGGGCAAAGTTCTGTTAATTTTTAATGTTTCAGCAGGATCTGTACGTAAAGTGACTACTGTGCTTTAATGAGTTAAATAAAGTTTAGTTTCGTCCATTGTTATAGCCGGCTGGGCTCGTTCAGGAATTTACGTTACTGTATTTTTAACCCAGTGTACCCCAGTTTAATGTGAGCATGGTACACCTTTGTACTCGAAAAAGTTTTTGTGGAACCCCTGATAAAAATGTGAAGCTAAAACCTGGAGTGTAAATAAATAAATAACAGTAATAATAAATGACGGTTATAAACAAAATATAGGTGTACATATCGAGAAAAGGAAATCACATGTATAAGGAAAATAAACGCTAAAACTAATATCCGGTTCCATAAAAAATGAAAATGTAGTTATTTTATTTATTTTAGGAGTGCAACCTCCAGAGATATTTCAAAGAATGAATCATTGTCAAATACAAGTGAAAATAATTTTTGAGGGAGGTGGCCAAAATATTGAAATTATTATTTTTAATTTCTATAAAATGTTTCAGAGAGCGTTTTATCAGTTTTTTAATAGAACAGGTCAGAGAATCCGTACTGGATATTCCTCGGATTCGAAAGGTACCCGATTTGAAAAGCAGAGTTGTTACCAGGGAACTTCAAATTTCGTGAAGTGGGAAATGGCCGTTGTCAAACTGGATTAAGAAGAAGAAGAAAAAAAAAATCCACCGTAGTTTGCTTGGGGTATTACATATGAAATGTGAGGTACTGAGACACAAAACGCAATTAGCAAAGTTTCGTAAAGGAATCAGGTAACAAATAAATGTACCCTTCTTTCTTTTTTTCTCATTGAAGTGGGGAACATTCACGCTAGGTAAGGAATAAGCCCCTAGTACAAATCTCGACTATAGTTTCGAACACTATTCCAGAACAAGATTCTTCGTGGTTTTTCTTAATTTTCAACACAACACAATTTCATCATTCCTACCAGAAAAGAAAACCGTATTGACTAGAACTGCGCTTTTCGGGGTTATTACACAGCGATTAGGGGTACTTTCTTACCGAAGTTGCGGTACAAGCTATCGACCCCATCCTCGGAATTCAAGAATCCAAAAGCCGAATCCTATAAGAGCGAACTCTGGTCCAAAACCTATAAAATGTTGAGATAAAAGGAGTGTATTTTTGGATAAAAGTTTGGATTCTTGAACCCTGAGGATGGAACCGATAGGTTGTCCCGAAAAGGTGGTAAGAAATGACCACTACGCGCTGCGTAATAACCAAGAACAGCGCAGTACTCTACTACTTTGGGGCAGAAGCCTGAAATCATGCAACATATTGACTAAATAACACAAGGATATGAAGTAGCTAAAGCAGTAAAAAATTGCACTAAAACATTTACAACTTTTTATAGTGTTATAGTTGCCTTCAAAGACCAGTTTCGCAATGAATTGTGCGAGATTTTACGAATTTTTGGTATAGGCGTAAATTAATCGATCTGTATTCCCAGTTTATCTTCTGGTGTATTGGATAGTGGGAGTTCTGTTTCGTTCTCCCATGCACGCGTCATTAATCTCCAACTTTCCAAAAGCTTTCCTTCCATCGCTTTATACACTATTTACTGTCGTCGTGTTTTGTATTGTTTTTTTTTTAAATCCAGGGTCCAGTCAGTCAATTGCGTCATCCAGCTACATTCCCCAATTGTTTTTAAGGTCCAGGGCCAGTTGAAGGCTAACACAACTTACGCTGCTGCATGGGGCACTCCGTTTGGGGGTCTCGCTAGTTGCATATCAGTCTGTGACCAGCATTCAAATTGTTACATGATAAATATACACTAAAGGTTAGACTCAGCCGATCCCAGTGGCCGCGCTGTCTGCGGCTGCCCACTTGCTGGGATTGCGGGTTTCAATCCCACCGGGGGCATTGATGTCTGTCTGTTGTGAGTGTTGTGTGTTTTCAGGTAGAGGTCCCTGCGTGGGGCTGATCACTCGTCCAGGGAAGTCCTTCCGAGTGTACTGTGCCTTTGATCGCGAAGCCTCCATAACGAGGAGGTCCTGACCTACTAGGGGATGTCGTGACCACGAGAACAAAAGCTTTTAGACTCGCATAATGCAAACCGTCTGTTAATTCACTCCTGCACACGGGCGGTTACAGTGGGCATAGTTGCCACTCTTCCGACAGACACCGCCAAGACGAAAAACATTTGCAGCATAACTGTTGAAACTGAATTAGCACCGTATATCTTAAAATTTTTCTCAAATGATGTTTCGTAATATTTATGCAGTCAGTTAAATTCCTGGAATGTAAACACGCTTCACTGATTATCTTGTGCACACCACGAGGACGTTTAAATGTTGTGTTTGTCGTAAACACCTGAAGTCATTCGGCGTCGGTGTCTAATGGTTTATGTCACAAGAGGGCATGATCAATAGACTAAGTGAAATAGGAAAATACCATGGAATGGAAATGAATGTGACAAAATCTAAGGTAATGAGAATTTCGAGGCAAACATTCCCAGTACAGATTATGATAGATCAACACTTCTGGAGAACGTGGAATAATTCAACTATTGCGGTAGGAAGATAATAAATAATGCAAAAGGTACACGTGAAATTAAATTCAGGACTACCGTGGCAAAAAAACCAGCATTCAACAAGAAAAAGAAGAAGAAGAAGACTGTAGTCAGCAGCAAATTTGACTTACATTTAAGGAAGAACCCAGAAAAGTGTTGCATTTGGAGTACAGTTTTTTTTATGATGTTGAAACTTGGTCACCTGGGAATGTAGATCGGAAGTACCTTGAAGGCTTTAAAATATGGTGCTAGAGAAGGATGGAGAAGATCATTTGGACTGATCGTGTGAGAAATGAAGTGTTACAGAGAGTCAAGGGGGATACGGATATCCTGTGTACAATAAAAAAGACGAAACCTAACTGGACTGGTCACATCTTACTATGAACTGCCTTATAAAACACGTTATGGAAGGAAATATAGAGGAAAAGATAGAATGGACGGGAAGACGACGAAGAAGATGTAAGCAGCTACTTGACGATCCAAGAAGTTATTGAAAATTGAAAGAGGAAGCATCGGATAGAATTTGGTGGCGAACTAGCTTTGGAAGAGACTACGGACCTGTCGTAAGACAGAATGATAATAATGAGAATTGTAGCAGTGTTTCCTGACAATAACCGATCTTGTCAAAACCACAGTATTTATTTCTGTAAACACAAAATATGATAAGTACAGCATGGTAACACACACGCAGTGATTTTTATATTGACAAGTCATGGTGAAGTAAGGCTAATCACAGCATAGCATTTGTCAAAGTGGAAGGGAGGAAAATCTGCAACGTTCGGCTGAAATTTTCAAGGGTAGAATATATTGTTACGTTACGTTAACTACTTGCCAACAACTTCCACATTGTTACACTGGAGTTAATCACTGCTTCATTCCTATGAAATTGTTCGAAACGGTTGTTTAAGCTGTCGAATTACTATGCTGCAAACAAGACAACCTTTAAAGATTTACTGGAATTCGGTTACTTTGTGTCAGGGTTGGTGAACATTTTTGAGGGCGCGGGACCACAATGTGTATAAATTTCCAGGCAGACCTCGAAATAAACACGACAGAAGCTTCCTTCCAAATATTAAACATTTCTTTATTTACCACTTATACTGCCCTTGACACCACACAATCTGAGCTGTTTGCAGCCTAGTTAAATAAAGAGTCAACAATTACTATGTGGGCATTGCTGTTTTTTTTTTTTTTTACTTTAGACGCCGGACTGCTGGCTAGAAGTAGTATTCGGAAGGTCCTGCGACCGGCCATCTCGACACAGGTTTTTCTTGATTTTCCTGTGCCTAAAAGCAAATGCTGAGATGGTTCCCAAGATTCCAAGTTGCCACTACATGCTTCTCATGTAGCCCTCCCGACTTAAAATTGGTAGTAACCAATTTCAAGTTTTGTATACTTGTAAAATAACCACTGCCACCGGGTGACAACCCAAATGCAGTTAGTAAATATTATTATTATTATTATTAAAATAAGTTAAGTAGGTGGTTATTACAAAACCATAAAAAGTTACTCGTTAAACTGTGTAGCTGTAAGTAGTATTGCAGCTTATTAAAATGGTAATCTTGTACTTCCCTTGACAAGACCAACAGATAAGCTTACGGTTAGGTCAGGCACTGTGTTACTGAATCCTTTAAGAGCTTGTTCACAATTGCACAGAAAAAGTTAAGGCGTTATTGACACTCGGAAATGTAGCATGCACATCTGATCTAACTATGAAAATGTTATACAACAATGTCCACCTATTAATAATATTCGTTCCGTGCATTGTGACTGTTATCATCCACATACAAAAAATGATGCACGCAATATATATATATATACACACACACACACACACACACACACACACACACAAACACACACACATATACACACAAGCGGGCCCCCTTATCCGCAGATCCAGTACCCGCGGTTTCAGTAATCCGTGGATTATCGCGGCCCAAAAAAAAATTGGAAAATTAAGTAAATAAACAGTTCATAAGTTTCAAAACGCGCGCCAAGCCAGAACGGGCCGTAACATGGTGAAATCCAGCAGCCCAAACGCGCCCAGTACTGGACTCATCTCCCTTTGTCCCCGTACCAACGCTTCCCCACAAACTTGCCACCATTCCGCTTCTAGCGTTCTCGTTGTTCGAATTAGTTGCCGCTTTGTCGCAGTGTTTGTGTTCAGAAAGCCTTTATTTACCGTAATAATGGTCCCAAAGTGTAAGAGTAGTGATGCTGGTTGTGCTTCTAAGCCTGAGGGTAGCCGTGATGTCCTTTCCATTAGTGAGAAAGTTAAAATTCTGGATATGATTCAAATAAAAAAAACCGCATGCGGAGATTGCCAGGTTGTATGGCAAGAACGAATCTTCCACTCGTGAAGTGACGAAGAACAAAGAAAAAATTCGTGATATGTTAGTTAAAGTTAAGACTATAGCGCGTGATAAAGTGTTAATGAAGGTGGGCAAAAGTCTTAAATTTCTGGGTGAAAAGACATGATTTTTATTGCTTGTTCTGTCGTCCCTTGAAACTGTACATGATACTGCACAGTACAGGTACTGTATTATTTCATTCCTCTATCGGCTCTTGAAGATAGGCTAAAACGTCAGAATTCCTTACTAACACTGTAAATGTACAATGTAGTGTACAATACACTTTTTATTGCATTATATAATGTTGGTAATGTCTTTTTCTCTATGGCCTTAGTCCGCACGCGAACTATACCGACAGAGCGGCCGCCGCCGGTCGGCGAAGTTAGTGGGGTGTCACGTGGTCAGCGCAACGGGACCCCACAGCCGTTAATCTCTGTTTTCTAGACCTGGAGCCGCTACTTTTTTCATTCAAGTAGCTCCTCAATTGACCTCACGAGGC
>Ga0123354_10017573_pt1 | contig 11208 bp, 8 predicted proteins | sample TergutLab28metaG_2_FD_97872 | JGI IMG/M metagenome (GOLD analysis project Ga0123354, IMG submission 97872) | Labiotermes labralis P4 segment gut microbial communities from Petit-Saut dam, French Guiana - Lab288 P4 | ecosystem: Host-associated > Arthropoda: Insects > Digestive system > Gut ... | reverse complement strand
TGGTAAACAACATCATAGTCGCGAGCTCCTGATGATGGGCATAGTAATGCTTGAAACATGTTGAGCCTATAAGAAGTACAATAAAATATCAAGTGACATCTAGTTGGTTTTTTGATTCTTCAGAAAATTCTACATTTGTGCAGTATGATTCTATTTAAACCTTTAGTTTCTAGTAGTGTCGAATGTGAAACTTCTGTGGAATCGTGTATCAAATATGTGTACTCAGGCACTGGCCTTAAATACCTGGGATCTGGGTTGTCTTTGATGTGTATATTGTTCACAGTCTTGTGAATGACTACTGCCCTACATACATTCTGTTGCATACGTAGTCTCAAAACACGAACTATGCGTGTGTTCTGATGCCGATTCGTATTCAGTCCTTTTAAGCCTCCACTTCACACAATGAAGGCTTAAAAAGCCAGTTGCTGCCTCTCAGAAAGCGCACTGGGTTCCTCCGTTAATGCTGTGTAGGGATATAATCGCATTTTGTTGTGACGAGTTTGTACACTTTGTAAGCAAAACTCAGGGTCCAATGATGAAGCAGGAAGTACACGGCCATTTCTCTGCAAACGAGGTGACAGGAATGTTTGTGGATTAAGACAGGCGTGACTGTTGAAAGCCTCAGACACGTAACATAAACCTATCACGTAACATAATTTTCGGCTCTTGTATCGGCGACTTAATTTTCTTGTTCTTTCTCTACATATCGAACGGGTTGATTCAGAAAGTAATTAAAACTAAATTTGTTAGTCCCCGTCCATTATTTTTTCTTATTCATTAAAAACTAAGTGCTTTTAAATTGTGAGGTAGAAAAGCTGTAAAAGGGAGCGGGTGGGAACTGTTTGATTGTAGTGTGTACTGTTCTGCATTGGCATGGTTGAGCCCCTCTGAATAAGAAGCGCTAGCCACTGGACGTTAGTTCAGTATTCGAGACATCTTACTCTAGGCTCGCTATATTGTCAATTTTTGGAGTGATCATTAATATCGCATCTTGGAAATCTATTCCTTTGAACTACAGCTCAGGAACCGACAAATAGAAGAGAACTTTAGGGAATGTACATTAGCATCTGCTATTTCTATGCATACTTGCTTGACTTCAGAGTTTATTCCTTCAGGAAGTGAACGTAAGTGAAGCGAGTTTTAAGAACGTGTTTTTGCGTGGCTTCTTACGTTGTTCCCTGTTTGTGCTATGAGGGTACACATTCAGCAAACAGAATGACGAAAATGATACATCTATTACCAGTATACAACGCCTAGTATCAGTATAGAAAATTTTGACGTTCTTATGGCCGTGCATCGTAATGTTATTTCTATAGTAAAACCAACTAGATTCACCAATGTATCAAATTTATTTTATTTTGGAACGACACTCTACATGTTTCGGACGGTCTTTCCGTCCATCATCAGGAGTTCAAGACTGTACATACAGCAACAGGCGTTTGTCAAACAGGTACTGCTGTCTTCTTGTTAGCGAGTACCCGCTATTAAACAGACAGCAGTATCTGTTTGACAAGTGCTTGTTGCAGTATGTAAAGTTTTGTACTCCTGATGATGGACGTAGAGACCGTACGAAACATGTAGAGTGTCATTTCAAAATAAAATAAATTTGATACATTGGTGCATCTAGTTGGTTTTACTATAGAAATAATCAGTACAGAAGTAGGTGAATGTACGCCTGTCTCTTCGGTTTCAAGAATCAAAATTGTAGCTTGTGAGTATCGGCACTGTAACCGACTATTACAGCGGTTTCTGCAGATGGTCAGTTGCTTTGGCTGAATTTCTAGCCTTGTCCGTGTAGCAGACCGAACAAAACGCAACATTTCGGATACCGGGTTTGTTTTCAGTTGGAAGTATTTGGAGCCCTCTTGGTCACGATGACGGTAGCTGTCCTGACGGAGCAAAGTGAGTACGTCCCTCCTCAAATTGTTACCCGACTGCGGTAAAATAAATCTATTTCTGGCACGTGGCGAAATTTCGAAAAGCGACTATCTGTTTTGTCATGTCTGTCTGTCCGTCCTTCCGCATGGATCAACTCGACTCCCACTGGACGGATTTTCATGAATTTTTGTATTTGTATATTCTTCGAAAATGCGTCGAGAGATTTCAGATTTCATTGGAAGCTGACAACAGTAACGGGTACTGTGAATGAAGACCAATATACATTTTTGATCATATGTCGCCCATTTCTTACTAAAATGAGAAGTGTTTCAGGTAAAAGTTGTTGGAAAATTCAAAACACACAATTTTTGTTCAATAATTTTTTTTACCCAAAAGTGCCATTAGTGAGAATGCGGAAGAATATTTAGAGCCAGACAGGACACAAATGACAATATAGCGTATTGGCATTGTATTCTGGATACCTAAGGCTTCAGAAACACACGCAGAATATGTAATACATATTGTTTCCCACTGCAGCAATGGTTACTCGAACGCGCCTCTGTGTTACGCTATACGCACATTCCGTGTCTTGTTTGAAATGGTCTCTTCGGAACAGTAGACCATGGCCGTCATCTTTAATGCTAGTAACGATGTAGCTATTTCTGTCTACTGCCAGTCACGTATTCTGAAGTTTGTAGGAAATCTGATTGTACAATATATGAATAGTTTCGGAACAAATTTAGGTATTTGTTTGCAATGTGGTTTCCGTATAACATAAAATCATCTTTGTCTTGTGAGAACTTGTAATACAGTACTTTAGGTCTCTTCAGTCATAATTCCTTCGGGTGTGTTAAAGAAGCGAGAGAAGTCTACTAAGTACGCGAAATCCCACAGAGGAACAGACATTGGTATATCCCGTGCATAATATTTATTATTGCCCCTGGCACATGACATGTTTAGCTTATCAGCTTCACTTTATAATGTTGTGCGATATCCTCTTTGTCAATTCTCAAGGGCTGACGTCTTTGTCTTGCTATGCACAGTCATGAGCGTAAGTGTCGCAAGGCTTATTCGTATGCCAGGGAGCGTTATTTTGCTGTATTACAAGCTAATGTTAAAACACGGACAGTGTGGGAGAAATTGTACTTTCTACTTCAGTTATTGTGGGCATGGCAAGCGTCATAAATTAAATTCCGTAGCGGCTTGCCAGCTTGTACGAGATTACGTGGAACTGTTTCTAAATCTCTCTGTACGAGCTTCAGATTTCTTTCTCTGTCTCTAGTTTGCCATGTTGAACAGAACCCTTGTATTGCAGGAATTACATTTATGCGATATTTGTACTCTTAATGGGCATTTAACTTTAACGTTATGTAGGCCTAGTGTAGGACATCAGATACTTAGTTACTCTCTCGTTGGCACTAATTAAGCACCAGAAATCCTAGGACGGCACTTTATGGCATTGTTGAAAACTGCATTGTCTTGTCTTTAAATTCCCGTTATGGAGATTTCGACCTCCGAACTGCTAGCTTTATAACGCATAATTTACGAAAATGGATGGGCTTGTACCCGTAGACATAATCAAGTACGTCATTGCAGGTTCTGACGCCACAGGTACGGTTTTCCTTTACATTATTTGTTAATTTCTTGGGCTTTCTGCTCGGATATACAATAGTGAGTAGCGTACATCCATTCCACATGGTTTTGAAAAGCGACATTGCGTATTAGTGTCAGTAATTCAGAAGTTTTAAATTTCTTTTCTTGGACGTTTTTCCGAATTTCGAAACTCCTTCAGTTCTTTGTATGCTTTTTGCACACGTGCTTAAGCCATTGGTGCAATAATGTCTTGACGCGTACAGCTACCCGTCAGTAGTTACGAGTATGACAAGCCGTTAACCAAGTCTGTGGAACTGGAGTTCTTGCCCGGCGTACAAACAGTTGTGAGGGAATGTGTTAAAATCCGACCATATGGCCTTGGCCTAAGACGTTGGTTCGTCGTGTGCTTGTTCATGTAAATGTGCAGCTTGACGGCAGGACTGACTTGATTATAGCTCTGTCGTACATTCATTATTTTGGAAGTACTGTAAACGTCCCTGTATTTGTCTCCTTAAAAGGGTTTTGACCAGTGAACCATTATTATGAATTTTTGTAAGAAACTGTGGGTTTCTGCGCCATCGGAGGCCACGCATATGTCGTACTTAGAAAATCCTGCCATACGTAATGCCAACATGGCGGCCGTTCAATGTATGGTTTAGGAGTGGTGATACGGCTGTTTAGCACCTCCGTTGTGTGTCGCGGTCTTTTTGTTCGGAATGTAAAACGGCCAAGAACGAGCTAAATGTGTATTAATGCGCTTGCTTTTCAATTAAAAAGATGATGTCCAGATGTGGAGTGTTGCTGTATAACAGAGGCAGGTAATCGACAGGGGATGGACCTCCATCTTGGTTTTTGGGAGTGTTGCAGCAAGGGAATGAATTTTTGCGTTTTCGTGGCAACAGTAGTTACGCGAACGCACCACATTGGCATTCGTACGTTGTCTACCCTGTTATTTTTTATTTTTGACGGGGGGCGATGGACCAAGTCCATGAATTGCAGTCCTTAAGTGTGTTACTTTACAACGCTGTCAGTTGCTAAGACTGTGTAGCATCGGCGATAGATGACACAATTCGAGCACAGCACTGATGTGATAATCCTGACAGAAGAGAAGAGAAATACACGGGGAGCAACCTGTTCCAGTGTCACTTTGTCCACTACCGAGCCTACATGGGCTGACCTTGGGTAGACCCAAGGCCTTCTTCGTAAGAAACCGAGCGATTGTCCGGCACAGCCCTACGTAAAGTAAAACGATCCCGTGTGTGGCTCATCATCGTCAGACTCTTGTATAATTTTGTTGCGGTACTTATGATTCGGGGATACGCAGTAGAACATCTGGTTGAGGCACTGCGCTAAAAGCCCTCCGGCCGCCTTGGGGTCGGCTCAGCCTCTACATGAGATAAGCACCTGGAATATCTCCTGGGGGTAAATGCGGCAGGTGCGTAGGGCTTACATCCTTGCCACCTTCTAGAAATTCTGGGAGCCTCAATGTCCTAGAGCCCGCAATGCATGTCCAGACCTGTATATGGATGGCTTTACTTTTATCAATACAATATTCTTGGGCTAGCCGCCGCGTCAGGTGGATGAATGTTGAGTAAACAAACGTGTTGAGAACTGTCTCTGTCCTCGTCGTCAGGGAACTGAGTACCTCCGAAGTTCGTCGGCGTCGTGATATAGTACCTGCCTGTTATAGCTGTTGGCGAGGCAAGGGGGTTGTTGAGTGGAGTCAAGTACATGCTCTGGTCGGTCCTACTTTTGCGTTCATTAACATGTTTATTATGTTTCGACATATCACTTGGTTGTTGAATAAAGAGAGACCAACTTGATGTCACTTGCTATATTATTTCATTATTTAATTCTCAACATGTTTCGCATGTTAATACATCCATCCTCAGGAGCTTGTGACTTCCGGATGCAGGCTGAAGCCTGCATCCGGATACCACACCACCCCAGCCAAACCACAACGTAACACCAACACACATCATACCAGAGCAATACAACCCATTAAATAACTCTACAAATAAGTCGCAAGCTCCTGAGAATGGATGTATTAACATCCGAAACATGTTGAGCATTAAATAATGAAATAATAAAGCAAGTGACATCAAGTTGGTCTCTCTTTATTCAACTAACAAGGTGATGCACGGTCACTTGGTTATTTAAATATTTAATTGTAATTTCCACTACCTTCTTTGTAAAGAAGGCTGGATATACAGAGAAGTGAACTTTATTGGTGTTACCCAGACGAATGTTGCGCCTGCATCGTCGCCAATACGTGGAACAAATACGTTGATAATCGTGCTTTCGTGTGTTATCAGAATGTTTGTGGTCTCTTATTATTAGACGTGAGCTCGATCCTGGGAACACGGTTTGACATCGCATGAAGAGTGATTGTGTTCAGTCACAGTGACTATATCTTCGGCACGCAACCTTGGAGGAATTGATGCAAAGAACAAGATAATTAAGTAGCGGAATGTAACGTGGTGTGGCGTCTGCGGCGTGCGATAAGGAGGCGCCCTGTCTGTGTGGCACGTTCCTCGGAACACCATCTTGCCGCAACGTATAAATTAAAACGCAGCTGCCGTCGCCACGCAACCTCATTTCCACTGGTTACAGCCTAACAGAAGTAAACTGCGTCGGCTGTGTGTAGGATTGCCGAACATTCTCTTTGTCGGTAACTTTTAGTCTCAAAAATTTAACTGGCATGGCCTCAAAATGAAAACTAAGAAACTGTGGTAAGAAAGTTTATTACCGTTGCTGTTCCCTTCACATTGTGTGTAACACAGTGGTACACTAGGGGTCTCGTCTCACACTCATTTGCGTGCTCGAGAAATATTCTGTTAACCGATGACCTGTTCTGACCTCCGTCCGAATTTTCCTAATTTACTGTAAGCTAACGCAGGAATAATATCTCAGATCAGTAGTATGCCGTCCCTTCTGTGCAACTTCAGATTAATTATTCTCATTCCTTATTATTCGTCCGGACGTAACCCGAGAATTATAGGAGAAGTTAAATAATCATAGAATATTTGAAATTTGATGAGTGACTGTAAGCTGCAACAATTCAACGCCAGACAGTGCAAATAGACACCCTAATTTAAGGCTAAGAGTATGTGACTTTTATCACGATATTGCAGGCACAGCTGTTGTATTCCCCACTTAGTGATTAGACATACTTTAGAACCTTGTCAGCTGCAGACACGAAGTGGTGAATTTGCAGTGTCTGATTACTGCGTCTGGTTCAGATTTGTTAACATTACACGCTTTGCTTATTAAGCTACTGGCGTTTGTGGTCTTGTGCGCGTAGAACAAGCTTCATGCCATCTTCTCTCTGAAGATGTCTCGAACGAAATCGCAAAAATTTGGATTTTATTCATGCTTTTGTCAAAACAAGTGTCGTGGAATTCTTGACACCTCTGAATGTTCGTAAATTCTTAGACAGTTCAGCGAAGGGAGCACCACGACAACGCATTGAACTAAAGTTATTTATGAATCCACTCTACGTTACCTTTGGAACCTTCGCCATGTTCGTAATTGTTGCCTAATGGGAAATCGAGAAGCACGACTTTGGTGTTGCTTCCAGAGGCGAAACACTCATACCAAGTTCCGAGAAAGTCGGTCATATAGTCATAATTTGAAAAGAGAGAAATAGACAATGATGATATCATCGACCTGCTTGTTTTCCTTAAGAAACGATCGAAAGCTCAAAGTAACTGTAGGAGTCAACAGCAGTAACTTCTGTGGATCAAATTCGAGTAATACGTTGTTCTCTGGTTACTTAGTGGACAAACAACCTTTTATGCGAGTTTTAACCTCACAGCGGTGTTTTGAAAACTCAAGTATCGAGGGTTGGTACGCCTTGTCGACTGGTAAGTACCAAGTTTTATATGTTGCTGGTGCCTCTATCTTCACGGTCTACACTCCAAAAAGAAGCCTCGAGCAACAGGTGGCAATCCACGCCGTAAGAGAACACGCAGAAGAAGCCTGCTAACAGTATCCATGCAAGACGACTGTGATTTACAACCTGAATGACATATCGTAAAGCAAGACTGAATTCTGTGAACTGGTGCCTTATGGAGTATACGTGGAAATTTAGATACGTGCTTTCCGTTTAGCGGTGAATTTTGGCTTCAGCTCAGTGTGTACGTGAGAACTCTCAGAACATAAGGTTGCCCTTTGATAATCTTCGAAGTTTCATTGCACGTTTTTAAGGCTGGTGTGTGATGTGTACTGTGACTGCAAGTTATATTATTGGGGTCATTTTTGTCTGAGATCCGACTTTTACACAGGTATTTAACACGTACTTTGACCCAGTTTTTTTTAACACATTTCCAATGACTATAGAAAGTATGCATGTTTTCACCAAGACAGTGCATCAGCCGACACCGCAAATAATAATAATATGAATTTTGTATGCCTTCATTATTTATCGGGCGCTAAATGTTTTATTTCATTACATTTTTATCTTTATTTCACGCCAGTCATTCCAGGCATTTTATTTCCGGTCATTCTTAAGTTCGAGGGTTATTAATATATACTTCGTACTTAACATGCCCCGCAAGTGAAAACCGCACTGGGATTATGGGGCCAATTTTTTCCCCCTAAACCGTGCATTCGCACTTATATGTTACACGCATTCTGGCACCATTTGTGCTGTGATTGTGTGATTTGTAATTAAACTCTGTGCTTCGTGTACAGAGTGTTTCGGTGACATAATAAGAATGCGGTGATTGTGGCATCCTCGTTTACCACATCTGAACCCATGCAATCGATCAACCCGTTGGTCACGGTTAAAGATAAATTGTATAGTAATACTTCTCGCTCTGAAGACGATCTGAAAGAAAGCGTCACATTATAGTGTTTTTTTTTTTAACCAGTCGAATGTGGATATTTAACGAACAACGTGTTTGGTTTTCTGTGCCGCGTGTCTTCCAGCCGAGGAAGTCATTACTAGCATCCTATTTATATATGACCAGTAAAATGCTAATATTAACTACAATACATTTTACTACACCTCGTTGACACCGACTCACGGCAAACTGGAATAGCGACTATATCTGCGCTGTCGGCCGTCACGCAAAACGGCATGAGTATAGAGTGATGCGCGAGCCTGTTTAAAAAATGGACTCTATTTGTCATTCGATACGGCTTAACATCCCAGAAAACTTGTATCTTCAACATCCCTTTACATGGACAAGAGTTTTCCCACACAGCGAGAATAAAATTGCTCGTATTTTTCAAGCCATTGTGTTTTTTTATGTCTATCTCGGCATTGTACGTGCTATTGCTTCTGGAACGGCGTAATGATAAAGGTATCCCCTGTGAGACGCTGTCAGCCGCACCCGTTTCTTCTGTTTTCCAGTTCGCGGTCTCCGGCGTCATTTGTTTCCACAAAGAGATAGACGCGGCACTAACACACATGTGATGAGTTGTGTACATTGTTTTTGCCAGTACTTTGTAGATAGTAGATAGCCACACTCCTCTGTTCTGCGTCGTCCTCAAAACTGCGAAAAAAAAAAAGGACCTTTTCATTTTCTTGGAGAATTGAATGCTACGGACTGGATGTTACGCTATTCACCGGTGGTACAGATGTCATTTTGAGGTAACGATTCTTATGCAAGACCAGAGAATTTCACTTTTCCTTCCCATTTCGGTGGCAGTTAGAAAATAAATATTGTCACCTAACTCTGGGTGAATGACCAACTTAATGCACAATGACGTTATATAATACGTTTATTATTGCAATCCTTTACATGTTTCGAGTAACTCTGTGCTCGTCATAAGGAGGTCGAATTGTATTAATACAGCATCTGGTTTAGTATTCTCTGTAAGTGACCGTCCGCTGTGCAGGTTGAGAAGGAACTGGTTGGGTTGAGTAGGAGTGTTGACTGAGTCAACACTCCTACTCAACCCAACCAGTATACAAACATATGTCTCGATTTGTGTGATCCGAAGAGATCTGGTCCAGACGAAGCATTTGAAGAATCGTGTCGGTCAGTGTAGTTTACCGAACGACACGGACGTGTTGACCCTTGAAGCCTGGACCAATGGGTTGTCCCGAAACTTCGGTACGGAATTACCGCTCGACACTGTTATATCCCAGAAGAGCATAGATTTCTACTTTACCTTCAGTTCTTGTTTGAGACTGGTCTCACGAATATAAACGTCTGTGTTCTTGCGCACTTTCTTCTGTCATCTTGCTTTCATAATATATTCTTTCAGCATAAACGTAAGATTTTCTTCATCAACGTGATGTATTATGGGAGACGACGACTTCTCTAAGTGTAAAGTTATTGCTTCTCAAAGACGAATATTATTGCTTTCCACGGTCGGCTTACAGAACGGAGTCTTGATCCCACGGAGTACGTTAATGATATGCCGATAATGCTACATGGCTCCTTACCTACACAACAGAGAGAATAGTCTTGGCTTAATCTCCAAATAAAAGGAATATAAACGAATTTTTGTTCTCTTCTAATCAGAATAAAATGTGCGGTCGGTAAGTGCAGGAGTGATCACAAGTATCGTTAAACTGCAGTCAAACACAACTTTTAATATTTATATTGCTAAGAGGTGTTTCTACATAGCTTGTCTTAACAACTACATGTTTCGGCCTCTGTATCGGCCATCATAAGGTTGTACTCTATCTTATTATAAAGCAAACTACACAATATGCAATGTTTTTGTTTTTGTCGACGAGACCTCGTTCACATCTGTAAACCTGCAGTTAAAATGATTACGGTAGTATTAGTAGTAGTAGTAGCGGGGGAGGAGGAGGAGGAGTGATTTGCAAGGAAACATCGACTGTCCAAAGTACAGTTCGTAACTAAAATTTAACATTACATTACAGCTGAAGGAAAAATTTTAATCCAAACTGCAGGTAGCCTCACGTACGTTGAAAGTGTATCATAGAATTTATGAAAGTACAGGCGAACCCCCGTATCCGCGGTTGACGGCGGCCCGAAAGAAATTTGAATAGTTAAGTAAATAAACGGTTCATAAGTTTCAAAACGCGCGCCAAGCGAGAACGGGCGGTAACATGGTGAAATCCAGCAGCCGAAACGCGCACAGTACTTGACTCATCTTACTTCGTCCCCGTACCAGCGCTTCGCCGCTAACCTGCCACCATTCGGATTCTAGCGTTCTCCCTGTTCGAGTTAGTTGCCGCGTTATCGCAGTGTTTGTGTTCAGAAAGCAACAAGAAGAGTGGAGAAGGCGGTGAATACCCACAATAGGTTAAGATAATTTTTAACAAATAGATTTTTTTTATTTTCATTGTAAAATGTGTAACAATAACACGTTTTTAAATTGCTTATGCAGCGTTTTGATGGAAAAGCATGAGTCTTATTGTTCTGTCATCCCTTGAAACTGTTCATGATACTGTACAGTACAAGTACTGTATTTTTTCATTGCTTTATCGACTCTTGAGGATTAGGCTAAAACGTCAGAATCCCTTACTTTCGTACGTACGAGAGAGAGAGAGAGAGAAAGTACACTGTAAATGTACAATGTAGTGTACAGTACACTTTATTATTACTTTATTTAATGTTGGTAATGTCTTACTGTGCGTTATTTATCAATTAAACTTTACCGTATTTATGTATGTTATGTATATCACGTTATATACAGGGTGTTTCACGACTTTAGGGCATAACTGCAGGAGGTGATTTCCTAGGTCTTTGTGATCAAAAAAGTTCATATAAACATGTGTCCGATTTTGGACGGTTACGGAGTTATGAC
>Ga0123354_10017570_pt1 | contig 11208 bp, 7 predicted proteins | sample TergutLab28metaG_2_FD_97872 | JGI IMG/M metagenome (GOLD analysis project Ga0123354, IMG submission 97872) | Labiotermes labralis P4 segment gut microbial communities from Petit-Saut dam, French Guiana - Lab288 P4 | ecosystem: Host-associated > Arthropoda: Insects > Digestive system > Gut ... | reverse complement strand
TAAAGTGATCCCGTTACAGGCCCGGTGTGGCCCAGAGGGTGGGTAGAGGTATAGCTCTACTCTTCCATGACCGCGGCACTAGAAGGGGATGAGTGGTCAGCAGCACGCCCCGGCCGCACTTTATCCCCGGTAAAGACCCGGTACCCATTTTACAGGAGGCTGGGTGGGCCCTAGGGCCGGTTTGGACGGGCGGAAAATCTCGTCCCCACCGGGATTCGATCCCGGACCGTCCAGCCCGTAGTCAGTCGCTATACCGACTGAGCTACCGGGCCCACAATGCCCAACAGTAGAGGCGCCAATGCGTGAGTCCTCGAGAATGATTCGAAGAAAGCAATCACTGAAGTCTGCGCGACAAAGTTCTCTTTTCCTTCTTCAGAATCTCCTTAGAGAAGGCAAGCAAGCAAGCAAGAAGACAAGCATCCACGTAATTCCTTTGTCCAGTTGCTGCTACTTGCTGCTTGTCCCAGTGTTCTCAGACACTCAGATAGCAGCTTCAGTCAGTCCAAACCACTCAGTCAACTTCAAAACGCCACGGTCCTGTCCTTAGGCTCAGGATCAGATTCTTCATTTCTTTAAAAGGTAGTTTGCTTCCGAATGTCAAAGGACTGTCGACTGAGTGCTCTTGAAGACTGGCGTGCAGCACCTAGTGCAGCATCGTACGTACGAATTTGCGCTCTTCCTCTAATATATTGAGCATGGACGCGGACGACATATGTGCGAAACGACGTAAGTTGCGTCATGACTATTTCAGCAGTAGAGATTTTCAGAAAAATCCGCGCGAAGAAGGCTAGTAGTTAGGAAAATGAAAAATCTTAGGTGCTTTATGTTCTTCACTTACATTGTATTCGAATTTAAAGCCGTGTGTATATCTGGCTATATGAATTTAGTAAAAGCTTACTCCTCTGTACTGCGACCACTAACATAGGCCTTTAAAAATTGAAGCCATTTTTTGATGTACCACTCATGCATAATTCTACTAGGTATGGATTCTGCATTTCTGATTTGTCTGCTCCCCAACGGAAGCAATATTTATCTTCATTTTCATTTGTTATTAAAAACTGGAGTTAATAAAAACAGTTTGTTGTTGAACAGGCTGGTGGATAAAACGTAATCGAATGATTCAGTTTCAGAGTTCATCATACTGTTCTGTGTGATCCGAGACCCAGAGAAGCTCATTTTCGTTGCGGCTCCATCAACAGATACAGCGTGTCTGCCCGCCCACACGTCGAGGCAGGCCTGCCCGCCACCCACGCGGCACACTTTGACATTACAGCTCTGCGCCCACGATGGCCGCTTGCCATTCTTTTGTGCATTAACGAATCGCCGAACGCGATTCCCTTGCAGGTTATATTAAAGTAGTGGCTAGCGAAAGGTCAAGTTAGAGTTATCACGAAGGAAGAGAACCCTCAGGGAATCCAAGGGTTTAAAACCAGTCAACTAATTAATTCCACGAAGCAGTGAAATCTTTACGATGCTGGTGGTCTGAGAGGTAACAAGACATTTACCGCGCAGGTGAAGGCAACACGAATGTCTTGCCATGCTTACAAACTGCTATCCCGACGTAGTGTCTAAGGCGTGGGTCTGTAGCCGCATGCTTGCTGGGGTTGCGGATTCGAATCCCGCCGGAGGCATGGATGTCTGTCTCTTGCGAGTGTTGTGTGTTGTCAAGTATAGGTCTATGCAACGGGCTGATCACTCGTCCAGAGTAGTCGTACCTAGTGTGCCTTGAGAATGAGGTCCTGGTCCACGTAAACAAAATCCTGAGCTATTTGAAGCGATTGCCTGTCGCCATACTTCATTTAATATAAGTTTAGATGTCCTCCTTTATACAATTTGATTTCCAAATGTTCCCATTCCTTAAGATATTTAGACTTTATACAAATAAAAGTGGAACTGAGTATAAAATTATGGAACGTCCGAAGAACCGTGGTTCGATTATCGTCAGCAACACAATATCTCCTTTTCTTTTCGCCCAAAATGAACCTTGGGCTCATGCAGTGGGTACCGGGGCGACTATGCCGAGTGCAAAGCGGCTATCCCTTCTAGTGTCGAGGTTGAGGATGAATGGATCTATGCCTCCACTTCCCCATACCCTTCATGGCGGGTACAGGGACATCTTTACTTTGATACATGAATACAGGACACACAATTTCTTTCAGACTCCATCCATACGCTTCTCAGAGTTTATATTCTGCTCTCGGCCAGTGTTCTTTAGCAGCCGGTGTTGAATTGTGTATTGGCGGTTTAAGGATAGTGCCACATGATAAGATGGTTAGTAAATAATGAGCTGGAAAGAATGTGAATGGAAGAGGCTGTAATACAATTTGAGGCCATGATATTTTACGTTCTGACACTGGTAAATGTATTCTTAAGTACTGCGTTTTCTTGGTACATGACGCCATGTAGTCTGATAGATAGATACCAGCGTTTCGCAGGAAAATGTCGCCCTCTTCTTGAGGACAATTTTTGATCCTAAAGGTGGACGTAGAGTCTTCCAACCCAACGTTGCTGCGTGTGTACGAAGCTTCACGGCGTCACATGTTAGAAGAAAGCAACCTGCAAAGTGTGAGACTTTATCACGGCATTTGTGTGGAGGTCCTGAGGAAAAGGACGAAAGACCTTTGTCGAGGTTTGCTATCTCCGGACCGAATTTTGAATGCGGAACCTCTTGAATACGTATCAGGGGATGCTGCTTACCAGATCGGCGCAGTCATTAGTAGCTCTGAGACGTGATGAAGTCATCAGGCATTTCATCGGAACTGAAATATCTCTGACAGCACTCCGCATTGCTTGACTCCTGTCGTAAAAAAATGTGGACGAATTTTGTCATTTTGGTTTTCTGCATTTTGTACAAGTTGCTTATTGATAACTGAGTTTAGAACAGATTGAGATGTGACGGAGTGTCGCTTGCGTCATTGTGCATCGTCAAACCAGTGTTAATAACCACTGCCACCGGGTAACAACCCAATTGCAGTAAATAAATAAATATAAATTGTTTAAGGACTCCTTCTTTTACAGAAACGCTTGCTCCTGGTAAAGTGGGACGGCGTGCAAGTACCGAAGTTGGTGTCACAGTGCCTCCAAGGTAAGCCAAACACTTGAATTGTTCCGACATTTGTGACTGTGTGTAATGCTGTCTGAGAGAAAGTGCTAGTTGTGGTACTAACTGTTTTATGGACCTTCCCTCGCATCAAATAACCATCAAAATGCCAATTAGTGTCCTCATCAAAGTCCTCCTTATGGGAACACACAAATTAAATGAGAAAACTTGTGTAGGTTTGTGAGGAACGTTAGAACATACGACCATAAATATATGGCACTGAGTTCAATAGTGGCGGTGGCGCAGTTGGTCGAGGCACTGCGCTACAAGTCTGAAGGTCGCGGGTTCGATTTCCGATGGTGTCATTAGAATTTTTCATTGACATAATCCTTCCGGCCGCACTATGGCCCTGGAGTTGACTCAGCCTCTAACAGAAATGAGTACCAGGAATATTTCCTGGGGGTAAAGGCGGCCGGTGCATAGGGCTGATAACCTTACCACCTTCATGTGCCGACTGTCTTGGAATATGGGAGTCTCAACCTCCTGGAACCATAGGGACTGTCCAGGCCTGTAATGGGATTGCTTTACCTTTACCTAAGAATTAAGGGTAGCTCACTCTGTGTATTGCCTAGGTTACAGACGGGACGCCCAAGGATTCTTGGTTTGATTGCCGGCGCTATTTATGTCTTCAATACGTCCAGTCCGGTCCTAGGTTAGGCAGCGCCTGCTGTTCGCTTCCTACTGGGGGCCCTTTGGCTGCAGGTAAAGCGGGCGAGGAGTGAAGCTGTCTACACACCCCATCTAGTATTCTAGGTTAAGAATGGATGGAGATATATTTCCACCTTACCCTACGCTCTCATGTCATACACAGGGACACCTTTACCTTTGTAAGGGATTAAATTTTTAGGTATGTTTGGGACCTCCAATTTGGCTGCCCATTATTGTTCTAGTGTCGAGGTATAATACGCTGCGCCCAGACAATCGATCTGGAGTTTTAAGATGCCATATTTTCATTACTATTACATAAATAGAGAACCACGAAACAGGCAACTGCAAGTTACCGAAGATTTGATCCATTTATCTCCTTTCATGGCACGAAAGACGTGTAGCCGACAAGTGAGTTCGTCTCCGGCGTGTTTGCACTTAGCTCACTTGCCAGCGCTCAGGTAAGCTGTCAGCGAGTGCTCAGAAAATGTTGCTACACCGAGAGTCTAGTGTCTTGCTTAATTCTTTTCAATTTATTTCTCTCATTCCGACAGTGCTGGAGATGAGGCTATGTTACTTTGTCTTTGAGATTAACAGATGTGACGCCCAGCGACCTCTCCTTGTGAGGTTATGTTAAACGTGTCTTGTTTAATTGTACCGGTCAGATGGCCATATTAAATTGTCTCAAAGAGCTGATTACTACAGCATTAGTAGAGATGCCGAGATATGAGTAAGATGAAATCAATTTTCGGCTGGGCATCTATTGTCCATAAAAAGGAAAGTAAGTGGAAATTTACAGACAAAAAATTGTGTTAACTTTTCTCTCACTCTTACGCGTCTGCAGCGATTGTAGGCCTAATGGATAAGGAAATATAGCTTACTGAATCTCCATAGTAACCATCTGGACTATCTGTAGCGTGATAAAAAAAAACCCCCAGCAATTTTGCTCTTCATCTGAAGGACCTTTGACAATTTATTGAAAAATTTACTTTGTTAGTGACCACTCAAAGTCACACAGACCATGTCTCGGCAATTGCGGCTTGAGGCGGGAATGACGCTGATATTGGAAAAGTCGATTTCTGTACGGCCGAATGTTCAAAGAGCTGGTGGTGTAGAGAGGCATGAACATCGTGTGTACGGAAGAAAATGAGCAAGTAATTGTCAAATGCAACACACATCTCTGAGACGGATGTTGGATGTAAACAGTATGAACATACGTCGTTTGCACGCAGTTGATTTTAACCTGTTGTGTGAATATTACGACTGGTCCATGGATAGAATGCAACAAAGAAGAACAACGAACACATTTTTAATGTGTGAGACTCTTTGTTAGCCGTTTGCCCCTTAGCATTTTGCGTTGTGTTTTGTATAATATGGCACATTTATACGCGTTCCCAATATTACGAAAAATGACTATTAGCTTCGCCACATCTGTCTGTATGTCTGTCTCTCCATTCGCATGGAACAGCTCGGCTGTCGCTCTACAAATTTTCATGAAATTTGATATTTATAAATTTTTCGAAAATCTGTTGACAAATTTGGAGTTCGATTCAAATAAGATCAGGATAACCGGCACGTTACATGAAGAGCTGTGTAAATTTTTGATAAGATGTCGCTGAATTCTTCTTAGAATTAGAAATATTCAGAAAAAATTTGCAGAGAATAAAGAAAACACACATTTTATATTCAATAATTTTTTCCCCAGAAAATCGTGTGCTTTACGTGATAATGTTGAAAAATATGGCAGAGCCAGACAGGCCACAGATGACAGTAAAATAACGGCGCATAAGAGACGTAATTTGGATGAATAATAACTAAGGCAAGAATACGGACACACACTCGTCATATTTGATACTTATTATTGTCAAATGCAGTACGAAATATTTTGTACACCGACAAGAGTGCGAACAGAACCTTTTGCTGCATTTCCATGACGACACCGAACACTTCTGTGTTGCTGACACGTACGTGTACGCCAATAACAACAAAAAAAGGGGCTATTTTTGCGTTTCCATAGCAACAGTGGTTACGAGAACGCGTCACATAATAATATCGTACATGCATTTTCTATCTTGTTGAAACATTACGCACTTCAAAGGATTGTTTTAAATTTAATTTATTCTGGGCACGTGGACAAAAGGAAACTGAATTTGGAGAGGAAAAATATAAAATGATTATTCTCAGTATTATTCATGTGGAGATGGTTTAACGTCGTCGGGCAGAAGACAGTTAGGTTTCAGAGTACAATTTGCCCACCACACTCCGTGCTGCTTCTTCAACAGAATCCACTGAAGCTGGTTTTGGTGAGCCAAAAGTGAATCTTAAGGATGTAGATGACAGGTGTAAAGGGGAAGAAGAGGAGAGAAAGGAAGATGAGATTCAGATGATGATGATGATGATGGGAAACAGTGGTTCTCTGCCAGGTCAGTTCTGTAACGTGAGAGTCAGGCACAGCCTGTAACCTACCCTGAGGGCAAAGAGGAGAGGTTGAGAGGTACAAGTATATCGTTTCTTTAGAGCCAACGCTAGTTGGGGGTGGGTGGTCAAAGCCACGGACTCTACGCTTTACTTCCGGTGCACATTGTTTATGAGGTTGAGTGGGTCGAGGGACCGTTCTGGACTAGTGCAGAAAATATTGCCCCCCTTGGGGTTCGAAACCCCTAACCGTCCAGCCAGTAGTGAGTCGCTATACCGACTGCGCTATCCCGGCCACCGTTTTATAACTCAAAATGTAATGAAATATTGCACCATGAGGCGTGCACAAGTAGGCGTCAACGGTGCAGTGAAAACTGCAGTGTTTATCCTGATGCGATACTTCTTATTATTTTGAGGTATGTACAGTGTATCGTGTACAGTTCATTAACCAGACCAACAAATGCACACACACACACACACACACACACACATACATACATATATAAATATATACATATACATGAACAATATTTTATATATCGTAAGTACTCCTACATGTTTCGATGCATCTGCATCATCTTCTGGGAGTCTTGTACTTCTGTTTTGCTAAAGTTACAAAAATCATTAAGATTATGAAACTCAATAAAATCAGTAGATTAAATGTTAATAGCTGATGATAAAATGCACTGTATGAAACGTTGTGAGCTGTCAAGTGTTACAGTGACAATACGTGCAAGATGTTTGCTTTGTGGCTGTGTGTACAGTTTGGACTACATTATAGGGGTAATTCTGCAATGAATTAATATAACAAAATATTTAAGGTCAACGAAATGTGATCAGGAAGGTTAATTAAATTAATTAAATATTATAGATCTTATTGTAGCACCGTGCATTTTTGTTGAATCACTAAAATTTATCAACCAACGAATGCACATATAATTTCACATAAAACACTTCTAAACACTTTAAAACACTCCGACAAGTTTCGATCTTGTCAGATCATCATCAGGGAGCTTTGTTCCTTGCTAAAGTTATATTATAGTATTCACAATTCAATTGGTATATGCAAACGAGGTGTTGTGGCAGCATATCATGTGTGTAGGAATGTGTTGTGGAGCAGTGGCTAGGTGTGCGTCTTAAGACGCACACCAAGCCACTGCTCCATATGTATGTATATACATGTTGTGCATTTGTTGGGCTGTATAATAAAGGATATTCTTGTTTCGCACTGTTCCTGATTCGAACTTAAGCAACATAGGTGCACGTGGAACTTAATCCGGCTGTTGATGAATTGAAAGCTTTTACTGAAAGTCCCATCAAAATGGGATTTTAGTCGCTTCCTCAAAATTGCGAAAATCGACTATTAGCTCCTTCATGTCCGTCTGTTCGCATGGAACAAACTCGGCTCCCACTGGACGGATTATTGTGAAATTTTGTATTTGGGTCATTTTCTAAAAGCTGTTGAGAATCCCCAAGTTTCATTTAAATAGGAGAAGAATAACTTTAATTTATATGTAGACTAATGTACATTTTTGATCATATTTCTATCTGTTCGCCTTGGAATGAGAAATATAATATTTCAGACAACATTGTAGAGGAAATCAGAACACAAATTTTATGTCCAGTAACCTCCCCCCCCCACCCCCCACAAATAGTGCCGTTTACGAGATGTGTGGGAAAATATTTGGGGCCGGACAGCCCACAGATGGCAATATTATACGACGCGTGCGCTTTGTATGCTGGATAACTAGGGCTACAGACGCACACTCAGAATATATATTATTGCTTCTCCACTGCAACAATGGTTATGTTAACGCGCCTCAATCTTACTTTATACGTGCATTGCCTGACTTAACAATTTATTAATCTTCCAATCAGCTCAACATGTTTCGGGTAACTTTTCGCCCATCCTCAGGATGGGCCGCCGACGCGCTCCAGACCACCGACAGATAACAATTTGGGTGCATTATACCACATGCTGTAAATCACAGTCTTGGACTCCTGAGGATGGGCAAAAATTTACCCGAAACATGTTGAGCCGATTGGAAGATCAATAAATTGTTATTGTTACATCTAGTTGGTCCTCTACATTATTTATATCGTTGATGCACGGTCAAACACATATCAAATTACCTGTCTTGTTTTGTCCATAAGTGTATGTGTATGTGTGTGTGTGTGGCAAATGTTGCCGCGTTTGTCCATATTTAGATCTAGTGCCAACTTTTCAGTCTTGCATTCTAAATGTGCTCCTATCGAATCTCGGCCGGTACACCGATGGTCTTAGCAGTAATAAACGTCTCATCTCTGATTCAAGACATCAATCTCATCTACAATCTTACAGTGGAAAAGTCAGTGTTAGGAGCGGCATGTGTCAACGGGTCTCTCTCTTCTCTAATAACCATTTGCCCTTCATTTCCCACGAAATCTGTCTTCGTGAGTTCGTGAGCACGACGATCCAAAAATTGAGTCAATTGAGCGAAATTTCGAGATCCATTTGCCATCGCTGTTACGGAGGTGCTATGGGATGTCGTAGGTAGGGCCGTCGCAAGTCGGGAGTCGACGGTGATGACATAGACGTCATTTGTAATCTGGAGTAGGCCTAAATATTTACCTGCTTTCTTTCTCTTTTGGGGACCGCGGTAGCACAGTGGTAAAGGTGCTGTGCTACAAATCGGAAGGTCGCTGATTCGATCCCAGCTGGTGTCATTGGAATTTTTCATTGACATAAAATCCTTCCGATCGCACCAAGGCCCTGGGGTGGAGTTAGCCTCTAACAGAAATGAGTACCAGGAGTATTTCCTGGAGGTAAAGGCGGCCGGTAGGTAAGGCTGACATCCTTACCACCATCCTGTGCCGTTGTCATGAAATCTGGGAACCTTAACTTCCTGGAACCCTCTGGGCCACTCCAGGCCTGTAACGGGACTGCTTTACATCTCTTCCTCTTTAACATTGTTAAGCCTCTTCAGAATCTTTCTTCCGCATTACAGCCGGTATATAGAGCAACGGTAAATTATTATGCTGCGTTATGACAGAGATAATTTCATTGATCTAATCCTTCGTGACGCACTATGGCCCTGGCGTCGCCGCAGACCCTAACAGAAATGAGTAACAGAGATATCTCCTGCGGGGTAAAGGCGGCCGGTACGTAGGTCTGACAACCTTACCACCTTCATGTGCCGATTATCACGAAATTCTGGGTACCTTAAACGCCTGGAGCCCCAGGGGCCTATCCAGGCCTGTGTAGGGGATATCTTTACATTTTTAGTGAAGAATAGGTTGCCTACGGCTGTGGTGTGTGACGCCAACACAGCTCTATGGCTTAATTTCCTTCGAATTTCTGTGAGAGTGAATACTTTTGGTTTGAGAGTTGGTTCGGCCAATTTTCATGCGTGTACTAGTGAAACTAAAGGTTTTATTAGATTTTGATTTGTGGAAATTAAGAGGATAATTGTAGATCATTTAATAGATAATATTGCACTTGCCGTTCTAGGCAGCTGCGATGGACCATGTCTTTGCAAACAGAACTAAAGCAGGGCTTGGCTCAATTAACTCATAAATGAGATTATGACGGCAGTGAAAATTTAGATGTAGCCTGGCAAATGGCTGTCTAAAGGACGTGGTGCCTCAGTCTGTAAGATTGATTTGTGACAACGTGTAGCGTGGCAAATGGCTTTCTAAAGGACGTGGTGCCTCAGTCTGTAAGATTGGTTTGTGACAACGTGTAGCCTGGCCAATGGCTTTCTAAAGGACGTGGTGCCTCAGTCTGTAAGATTGGTTTATGACAACGTGTAGCCTGGCAAATGGCTTTCTAAAGGACGTGGTGCCTCAGTCTGTAAGACTGTATTGTGACAACGTGTAGCCGAGCAAATAGCTTTCTAAAGGACGTGGTGCCTCAGTCTGTAAGATTGGATTGTGACAACGTGTAGCCGAGCAAATGGCTTTCTAAAGGACGTGGTGCCTCAATCTGTAAGATTGGGCTGTGACAACGTGTACCATGGGAAATGGCTTTCGAAAGACGTGGTGCCTCAGTTTGTAAGATAGGATTGTGACAACGTGTACCCTGGCAAATGGCTTTCGAAAGGACGTGGTGCCTCAGTTTGTAAGATTGGATTGTGACAACGTGTAACCGAGCATATGGCTTTCTAAAGGACGTGGTGCCTCAGTCTGTCAGATTGAATTGTGACAACGTGTACCCTGGCAAATGGCTTTCGTAAGGACGTGGTGCCTCAGTCTGTAAGATTGGATTGTGACAACGTGTACCCTGGCAAATGGCTTTCTACAGGACGTGGTGCCTCAGTCTGTAAGATTGGATTGTGACAACGTGTACCCTGGCAAATGGCGTTCTAAAAGACGTGGTGCCTCAATCTGTAAGATTGGGTTGTGACAACGTGTACCCTGGCAAATGGCTTTCTAAATGACGTGGTGCCTCAGTCTGTCAGATTCTACTAGGGCATCGCAATGAAAGGCAGTTCGTCTGGTGGCAGATGTGAACTTACTTCTACGAGTAATATCCACCATACAAGTGGCGAGTCCTCTGAATCGCAGAGGACACGTGGGGGGGGGAGGGGTTTGCTAAGTGCAAATGCTGCGATGTGAAAGAATTATGAAGCTTTTACGCGCATGTGCACGGTAAGTGCAGAAAAATGCTTTAATTTTTTAAAGTGCATGTGTGGGCAAAGCAGCCATGTATATTGCCTAATCCGGCCATTTTGCCATGTCCAAATTTTGTCACTGTACGCAGACTGATGAACACGTTTATATGCTGACAAATGGAACAGATACTTCTCATATAAGTCACCTTCTTCAAAATAAACGAGCTACTTAGAAGTTACCTAACTGAGTGTTTCATCTTAATGTGCATTTTATAATAATAATATTTATTAACTGCAATTGGGTTGTCACCCGGTGGCAGTGGTTATTTTACATGTACACAAAATATGAAATTGGTTACTAATAAATTTAATTCGGGAGGGCTACATGAGAAGCATGTAGTGGCAACTTGGAATCTTGGGAACCATCTCAGCATTTGCTTATAGACACAGGGAAAC
>Ga0123354_10017568_pt1 | contig 11209 bp, 5 predicted proteins | sample TergutLab28metaG_2_FD_97872 | JGI IMG/M metagenome (GOLD analysis project Ga0123354, IMG submission 97872) | Labiotermes labralis P4 segment gut microbial communities from Petit-Saut dam, French Guiana - Lab288 P4 | ecosystem: Host-associated > Arthropoda: Insects > Digestive system > Gut ... | reverse complement strand
TTGTGAGTGCGGTAATGAACCTTCGGGCTCCGTGAAATGCGGGGAATTTCTTGACTAGCTGCAAACCAGTTAGCTTCTCAAGAAGAACTCTGCACCATGGAGTAAGTAAGTATGGTTGCTGGGTAGAGAAACCTCAGCACTGGATGGGGGTGAGTGGTCGGTCAGCTCAACACACAGGCCACTTTACTGTCGGGGAGAAACTCCCCGGTGCCCGTTGAAATCGGTGGTTGGGTGGGACCCAGTGCAGGAATTGACGCCACCGCTTGATTTGTCATTCAGCCCGTAGCCAAGTCATTATACCCACTGCGTTATCCTGGCTCATATATGAGGCATTCACCACCACAGACGGAGGGAAGGTCTGGGCTTGGATTTGAGTTTCTTATGCCCAAAGTACAAGCTCAGCGTGAAAAGTGCTAGTTTGATGGCCTTGATGTAGCAAGAAGTTCCTATTTGCTGACAGTTGAGGATTCAGATGCAAACCCCCGCCAGGTGTTTCCTTGTCAGTTGCAAGAACTGCATTCTGCAGACTCTTTCTTCGATGGGCGTTTGTTATTTCGTTCGTTCATTTCTTAATATATTTCTTGCTGAGTTCCCTTTCTTGTCTTACAAAAGGATATTTTTACTAAATTAGACTAGCTTTTTCCCCGCTCTCGTCATTCATTGCCTTGTTCTGGAATCGGGTCTGGTTGTTGTTGCTGGCTGTAAGGAGCCTCAGTTTCAATTCGAATTTCTGAAATAATTTAAGTAATGGTTAGTGGTGCTCTTACGGATTTCACGTGACCCACTGTAAATAGCGATTTTTTCCCTAAACCACTTCCTGTTTGGTCTGTGTGATGGAGACTGAGTTGGTCGTCTGTGAGGTAGGAAATGAATTTGTGTTTATACTTCAGATAAAAATAAACCTTTATCTTTTTGCAGCATGTTGGAGACGTAGAGAAGATTTTTAACGGCATGTATTCTTAAACAGTGCAGATCCCAGTGGCCGCACGGCCTGAGGCGTGGGTCTACGGCAACTGGGATTGTGGGTTCGAATCCCGCCGGAGGCGCGGCTGTCTGTCTCTTTTTATCGTTGTTTATTGGCAGGTAGAAGTCTACGTCGGGCTGAACACTCGTCCAGAGGAGCCCAACGAGTGTGATATGTCTGTGATCGTGATGCCTCGACAATGAGAAGGCCCTGGCGCAATAGGGGCTGTTGCGCGGTGGAATTCTTGAATATTACAGAGAGTGAAAATTTTGATATTCTAAAAGGAACAAGTTTTAAATAAGTCGAAACACAAGTAGTATCATAGATGTTTTATTATATTTATTTAAGGTGACGACATGTTTCAGCCCCTGTTTTGGGCCATCACCAGGTCACAAGTAAGAATTGAAGTTATACAATGTAAGTCATAAAACAAATTATATAAGTCTAAAATTCAATGAGATCTCGTTGTCGTGATTCCTTGCTCATGCTAATGAACACACCGGGGATGACTCACTTAAAGATTTGATACTGTAAAAATTTGTCGGAAGGATATTTGTCGTTTCTGAAGTGGGATTTTTTTACTTTTGATTTTTCATTTTATACACATTACGTACAACGTTTTGTAGAGCAGTACTTAATAAACATTTGGCTTTATTTCTTTCATTCCGTCAGTTACATGGATTGTAAGTCTTAGGTCTGTTGGGTAATGGAAGTGGTCCTGTTTGTTACCTTGTTGCATAACATAATATTTTTAACACAGCTTCTTTGAAATGCCTATGAGTATGTTTATCCATCCGTTTTTTCAGATTGAGTAACATCGTAATACCGTAATTTGGCCTAGTATTGTAAGAACAGTCGATCAGTGAGTCTGTATTCTCTACGTGCAGCATACAGTGGGCATGATTATATTCTGCACAGTTAACTAGTTGTTATTAATTTTTTTTCGAACATTTCGCTTTCATCACATGCAATCCGTGAGAGTGAAAACGTGTTTGCAAGAAGTGAAAGGAGATGCTAAGGTAACGTACTGAAGGCGTGAATAATATGTAAGGGATGAGATAATTCTTGCTTAGCGCTGCCTTGTTTTGCATGTTGATGCGGCCGAGTGTCCGTGATTCCCGTTGTCGCTTTCAGTTAATCAGGTTCTTGGACATGATATCATATGTTGATGACATGACATAGCCATGCATCTGATGTCATTTGGTCACGTAATTGTCTGCGAATCCGATTTGGAGAAATTTGCTATAAAAGGTCATGCGGTTTAGAATGCTGGTACCTGTTAAAAGAGTTACATCTGCTGATGACCTCACTCGATCGTGCGGTGTGAATTGCGTGGAGTTGATGGATAAAATGTTCCGTAATCTTCCCTTGGTTCCAGGGCGATTCTGCACACAAAGCAAACTGCTGTGGTGTGGATGAGTTATGTTTTATTCAGAGAATTTGTTCCATTTGAAGAGGTAAATTGGAAGGGTGAGTGAAGTCCCCCCACCCCACTTATTTTTTACTGCCTGAAATTGTATTCATACACCTTTGTATCTGGATGTTTCGTTTGCTGGAAAATTAGACTTGTGTCTAAGTCTGTTACAACAGAAGTAAAGTAAGGTAAAGTGCACCGTTGTACAGGCACTGAGGTTCTGTACAGGCCGTACGGCCCATAGGGGGAGTAGAGGTATAGCTCTACTCTTTCTTGACCACGGCACTAGAAGGGTGTGAGGCGCCAGCGTCAATCTCTGGTCGCTCCTTACCCCGGGAAAGACCCGGTACAACAGAAGTACACCCAACAAAAATACAGAAATAAATAAAACCAAATCAGGAATTCTCTACAACGTTATGAAGAAAGTCTTTATACAGTCGTAATTGTAAACGAAATTTATAGGCACCTGCCATCATATGCGCTGTAAGGAGCTGAGTGATTTTTATGTCAAGGTTTTATGTAAAAGTGGGCTGCCATTTAATGTTTAAAATGTATTGTTTGCGACATCTCATTGAAAGCTGTCATTACGTAACAAGTGTTTGAAATGCTCTTTGCTGCATAGGAATTCAAGATTGCTCATTCACTGTAATGGCTAGGATACGGCTGGGCAGTCGGGGAATGTGGTTTAGATTTTCTGAAGGGACAGAGACTCTTCTTGTCTCTACTCAGGCTCTACCGGCTGTGGCATGCTTCCAGTCTCCCATATGACAGCTAGAGCGTGATTTTCAATTTGCCAGCGTTTAACATGAATGTATTAATATGTAATAGCAGGTCTGTATGAAGACCACGTTTAAGCTCGTTAAGGAATTTCGGACGAGTTTGTTTACACGTAAAAAAATTAATTATTTGTGATGTATCCATGTCCAGTACAATTGCGTTCTATTTTCCCCGTAACCGTAGCGTAACTCATTGACTGCCCGCAGCTTTACCAATGTGTGTGTTCGTCTATATGAGTTTCGTAGCTTCGGATACATCTGTCGCGTTATTTTTAAAACGTGTGAGAGTCTTCATTTTTACGTCGGGATGTAGGCTGCATTTTGAATCAAAATTTTGAGATTTCAGGTTGTGGCGGCGGTGACTACCAAGAAAGGTATCCTTATAAATTGGGAAGCATTGCTGTAGGTGGCATTAATTTACTGAGGTTTCGGAGGAACCTCTTGCATCCATCGTTATTGTGCATTCTACGGCGTCCCATTCCTTAAGACGCCATCATTCACAGTCACTCACTCGAGAATCTCAGTTCTCACACAGTAAGCCTAGTACTTCCGCTGTGCGCAGGGTGTTCTGCCTAACGCTCTTAGATTTTTAAATCCGTTGAATTAAAAAATTCACGCAACTTGTTCGATTGTCCTGCTACTGAGGTGCGTACACCAAAGCACGGTTCCCCTGTTCTTATAGTTCCTGCATGATATCCTTCTTCCCTGTACAGAAACGTTCAGGTTTCTAACCAGACGTTACGGCGTCACGTCTCAAAATACGGTAATCGTATGATTCTGAAATATTTTTAGAGCCAAGAGGTATCTGAAACGCTGTGCCCGCTGCGGTGTGAATTTATGTCCAGTTCGGCGCCACAAAACACGTGCTGCATGTAGGCCTGCTATGTGATTAATAGTGCGAATGAAACAGGACGGCAGTGGGCGACACAGAGCGGGGAACGTTTACATGTCGTTATGTAACAGACTGAGAATAACATAGACGTGAACAATTCCTCTTCATTAAGGTTGACAGTCGATTGCAGTTTTTAATGTATAAAATGTACACCGCGAGTCAAATGACTGCCACGTCATGTTGATTTTAACGATTTTCTTTTTTACGTAACTTTAAAGGGTGTTTTGAATTAGGAAACTGCGCGAAACTTTCGATGTGGGTTGTGATACCGTGTAGTGTGGTAGAAGTTTACTGGTACTGAGGGGGAACGTCCTTTCTCCGTATTCAAGGTATGGAGGCAAAGGGTTTTTCCGAAACGACTGTAGATTTGTACTACATTTCCCGGTGTTACATCGAAGAGAACGCAGCGGTGACGACCTAAAATCTCGCGTAGAATTTTCGCATTTTAATTTGGTTTAGTCCCACGGGGGGTGGGGGTGGGGGTGGTAGTCATGAGATCTGCGCCCTTCCGGGATATTACGGATTATTCCTTACAGACGTTTCGGGACGACCTATCGATCCCATCTTCAAGGGTCAAGATATCCAAGAAGAAAGCTTGGTGAGGAATTACCACCATACGCTATGTAATAACGCAGAAGAGCGCAGATCTCACCTGCTTCGCGGCGGAAGCTTGAAATCACGTGGATAGTCGTTGAGACCCCAACAGGCCTGAGTAGATTAAAAAATCCTTCCCATTTTTGGATTCGAGGGTTTATTACCGTGTCCATGCGAGCACGCCACTGTACCGTGTCGTGAACTATGTGAATCCAGTCGACGCGTTTGAACTTTCTTTAAGATCGGGTTTAATATTATCCTGCCTGCTGGCGGGTCTGTAAGATTTTCTGACCAAATATTGTAGGTCGATGTGTTTCGCATCTCCATCTCCCCCCCCCCCCTCCGGCCCTCTTTAAGGTTAATTCAACCTACTTGCTGGTGTTTATATCGAAACGTAGTGAATGAAAGCGCGAAATGTGACGTAAACAATGCGAGATATGAAAATGTGAATTGTTGATGTTCGTGAACTTGGATTAATCCTTAGGAGTGAATTACGTGGATTATTTTGTTTAGTGAGGGTTAGCGGTTACTACCTACTTTTCTGCTGTACCGTGTGCCATAATTTCGAAATCATTTCTGACTTGTGAGTGGTGTAATATTCTGTTTGTTGTAGACACAGAGTTGTGCAGTGCAACTCGTGATTTTCAGATGTTACGCGCTTGGCCGAACAGTGTTTGCTACAAGGAAGAAGTGCTTAGTTCAGATGTTCAAGTTAGGATTACCTTGAGGGTTGTGCTGCATCGGCCAGTGTTCTGAATGTCTGCTGCTGAGGGCGAAGTTTGTTGGGCCGTTTATCCCGACCAGTACGATCGCAGACAGAAACCCGGAGACAAAGCTAATTGTACCCAAGATACCTCTGCTTACGATTAGAATTTGTTTATCCTTGTATCGTATTAAATAGGTTTGCACCAGTTGTTAAAAGCTGACCGGCGGCAAATTCTGCGGTATAGCTGATCGCCACTGTGCCATTGAAAGGTAGGAAATGACTTCCTTTCTGTGTTAAAAATAGAGAGAAACCTTGTAGATATATTTTTTTTCCTGAAAATTGTTAATTTTTCTTATATAAAATTTGTGTAGCTCATTTGCTTATACGCTACGTTACTGGAGTAATCGCTGTTAACCTTACCGCTTGAAGCGTGAGAGAGAAAGAGATAGAGAGCGAGAGAGGGAGGCACTTAGAAAGCAGTGTCAAGTTTTTTCCACGGCGTCCATTTAAATGTAAGTAAAGCGACAGTAATTCAGATAGCCTTGTCACCTGTGTAATACGAGAGAGAGAGAGCATACTGTGGGGAAAGATACGGCTAGTGTAGCGGGAAGGTTGCCGCTGTACCCAATGGAGATGAGAGAGGGCTGCAAAATCTTATTAGTTGCAAACCTGTTTTCGTATCGAGGAGGAAGGGATTCTGGGTTGTTGCACCTTGTAGTTGGGGTAGTTGCTTCCCAACGTTTTGAAGGGGCGTACAGGCTTCTTCTACAGGGTTATGAGGCCGTGAATTGAAACATGCCACTGAGGATGAAGGCAGTACGTTTCTTCGAAACTTCGAGAGCAAATTTCCGAACCACACGGCGCAACAAACATTCGATCTGTTTCCTCGACAACAATGCTGTGGAACTCCAAATCACAGTTTCGTGTTGTTAATATATCTCCTTATTTTATTTTCATCATTCATTGAATCATTTTGAAGCAGGATTCATATTCTATGAATGAAACAATACACAACTGTTACTTTGAAAAGGTAAAGTGAAATGGGATTATTACTTACACACTCCATGGTGCAGAGTCCTTCTTGAGAAGCTAACTGGTTTGCAGATAGTCAAGAAATTCCCGCATTTTATGGAACCCGAAGGTTCATTACAACACTCCCAAGCGTCCGCCACCTGTCTCTATCCTGGGCCAGCCCAATCCAGTCCATATACCCACATCCCACCTACTGGAGATCCATCCTAATATTATCCACCCATCTACGCCTAGGTCTCCCCTGTGGTCTCCTTCCCTCCGGTTTCCCCAGCAAGGCCCTATACAACCCCCTCTCCTCACCCATCCGCGCCACATGCCTAGCCCATCTCATTCTTCTCGATTTTATCACCCGCACAATATTGGGTGAGGAGTGAAATGGGAATATTGCTCAGTGTTAACTGTTGGTACTGAGCTTTCTCAGAGGATGGCTGTTTTCACAGCACGTTGTGGTTAGTGACAAATTTACATCAGTCAGCAGAAGAGCGGAATTTCGTTTCAGATAATCAGCATATATCAGGTAAGAATTTTAGATGCGAATTCTCTCGTTTGCAACTAATGGTTGTGTGTGATCACATTTGCTTGTTAGTTTATTATTATTTTTATTATTATTATTATTTCATCAGTCATTACGTTGGAAAATGCTGGATGATTAATTCTTAATTTCTTGGAGGGGAGGGTGGGTAAAAGAGACTTTTTCACCCTCACTCGACACCTGTCATCTAGATCGGGATTCGGCACTGACGGTGGGCGACTCCCCCCCCCCCGCCTTTTCCAACTGTTAATACTATCGAACTCGATAAATTTTTGTGTCGCATATATGTTTGTGCTTATCTGTTTTTTATGGCACGACGATCCGCATGGGTCCCTGGCGTCTTCAGTAATTTGCATCTGGATATTCCTGTCTCCTGCTGTTAATCTGTTCTAGTGAAAATAAATGGAATTGTGTTTTGGGTTGTCTGTAAGGCTCGTTTTATAAACTGACCACATGGAGATTTTTCTTGATAGTCATTTGATTTTTCCAGAAATTCCCGTTCATTATGAAACCCAAAGTTTCACTGCCGAATTCAGAAAGCCCGCCACAATTGAGACTGCTGTGACAGAAATTCTGTCAGGACTGTTTATGTTGAATGCGCGCCGACGTAATTTTTTTTATTGAAATTTACACGCTAGTATGCTGAAGCACGCGAGAGACACGACCTGCTAATTGTTTGAATTTGATTGTTTCCATCCCGTTGTGTATATGTAACAAATGTATTGAAATGAACCGTATTTACACAACATACAAATAACAGCTGCAGATCTACAATGGCATAGCGAACGAATGTACCTTAATTAACACCATCTCTTTTGTAAGCCTGATGATGGCCGAACAAGGCCGAAACATGTCGCTTAATTAACCAGTTGTAGATTTGCAACTGTTATTTGTATGTTGTATAAAGACGGTTCATTTCAATAAATCTGCTAATTGTTGCTATTTTGTGTACGCGTACTTGTGCAAAATTTTGCGAAATGGATGAAGTCTGTGAGTAATGCGTGTGTTGTATGTGTGCGCGTGTGCACGTGTTTAAGGAACGTGTTTCTGCGCGTGATAGTAATATTTTGGATCTCATATTTATGACGTAGCTTCGCTAATTGAATGGTTTATTGTCTCCCCGTTTTCATTCCTCACCGGACAATGAATAATGACTTTATTAAAATTTGGAACTAGAAGATATCCTAGAGTTATTCGTGGTTTCCGGGTGGAGTTTTTCGCCCTTATTCTGCCCTGATTCTATCTGTACGAATGCTTTGAAAAAGGTTAATTCTCTTCTGCCTCGAACAATTCGCAGTCACTGGATTGTGCTGGTGACTGAGCTGACGGTGCCCTTACCGATACACAATAATCATGAATATGGGACTTTGCTTTGGAAATTAAGTGTTGAAAATGAAATGTGTTCTCTTCTGAGGCTACTTTGTGGGTGCTTCATCTTTATCATCATCAAATAGTGACATTGCTAGCAGCATCATTAGGAAGTCAGTGGACTTTAAACCTACTCCGCGTATTCATACTAGGTCAATACTTACTTTGGAACTACCCACGTTCCGACCGTAGAACCAATATTCTTCCGAAATTCCCATGAGGCATCCTCAGAACAGCTTCTCGGGGCGGGCCATGTTACTGGTACAGTAACAGGGAGACAGAAAAGTCATATGAACCAGTTATATCATGCAAGAGTAAGAAAAATAACATACTCTGTTTTTTGTCATCCTTGACCACTTACAATGGACATGTTTGGATGTTTCTCCCTGTATGCAGTGGCGATTCCTGATACGGGGATCAGATCCGGCAGCATTTTACCGTTCCTCTAGACCTGACCTCCGGATCGGTATTCGCCACTGCTTGTGAGTTAGTGTCTGACAACAGTGTGTTCAGATATATAAGTGATTTCGATCTCGTGAAGGTTGGTACAAAATTGTGAAATTCCGGTATGAGAACGGTGGCTACCAGAATCGCCATACGAGAGGTATGTTGAACATGCGAGAATTTTCTTCAACAAGGTTGTGAGCTTCAGGTACGACGTATCCTGAAGGATATTGTAGACGAACTCTGGTATTAGACCATAGTTCAGTTACATCCACTGCCTCGCAGTGGTGGACAAAATAGTACGTTATCTTATCCGATTTTTTGGGTCCACCGTTCATGTTAAGGGATTGATTCAGAGGATATTTACAACGGTGTATTACCTGCAGATGTTAGGCACCCGTTGGATAACAACAGGAAGTTGCAGTTATGAATTGGTTGAGCACAACACGTTATCAGTAAATATCGTCACACCGTCACATATTTGCAGTTAGCGTGAGCGCTGTAAGTAATGTACATAGTAACGGCCTTGTGGGATTTACTTGGCTTCGTGGAAAGACCACGTGACGCCAACTTTGTAATGTCGACCAATAAATACCTCACAGAGAACCGCGCTTTCCTGTGCTATTACACAGAGGGTAGTTAGGAGCATTCTTGTTCACAAACTTGTGTGCTTGTTATCTGATAGTGCCGCCGTTTTGTCGTGACTGTACGTGAAATTGTGTACACTGCGTGTAAGTACAATTCTTCCGTCCGTAGTTATTTTTTTCTGCCAGACGATGGAACTAGTAAATGTACAGTCATATCGTCAGCTTCTACATTACGCGTGATCTGGTTCGTGGCTTGCTGTTCCAGTGATTTTGAAACAGTTGCCTGGGGATGACAGTTCACCGTTTACCGCAGTGGTTTGTGCCCGTCACGCAACCACTGCTGGGTTCATACACGTTGACACCTTGAGTAGAGTCATAAATCTTTTTCATTGCGCTTTGTGTGTGTGTGAGAGAGAGAGAGAGAGAAAACTGGAATGTGCTCCGCAGACACAGCATTGAGGAGAGTCCAAAGTGGACTGAGAGGTATAACATCTCCAGCGCTGCCTCATAATTCCGCTATACCACACGGCGCTGTAGCATCCATTGTAACGAAAGAGAAGTCTTGAACCAAGATACATACGGAACTAATTAAGTAAGGTGTCTGAGCTTGTACTAATTGGGTGCATTGTTACCTTGCTTCAAGGAGGCGTGCTGCATGTTGACAGAAGACGGTGTGCTAGGGCTTGGTGAAGAGCAGGCGATGCCGCTAACCTTTCCCCACTACCTGCTTTCTTTACTCTTACGGAGCTGTTTGGTGGGGCGGTAAACATGTAAAAAGGTTCAGTTCACCCTAGAACAGGCCGCAAAGGCCTAAAGGGGAGTAAAGGTATAGTTCTACTTTTTCTTTGACCTCTTCACTACATGGGATGGGTGGTCAACGCCACGCCCCGGCCGCTTTACCCCTTGGCAAGACCCGGTACGCGTTGTATAGGTGGCTGAATGGACCCCATGGCCAGTCTGGATGGGTGCGGAAAAACTCGCTCCCACCGGGATTCAATCCCTGGACCGTCCAGCCCGTAGCGAGTCGCTGTACCGACTGAGCTATCGCGGCGCTTAAGGTGTGCCTTTTCTTATACTGTGGCACTCCATTGGATTGTGTACATGGGCTGGACGAAACACGACGTTTCGCAGACAGGCGTTGTCTCCGTCATTAGATAAGAACGGGACAGCGTCTCACTTGTTTGGGTTATTTGACGGAGCAAATCCGATGGCTTCCCCCCCCCCCCTTCCCCCTTTTGTCTGAGGACGGCAACAGTCTCGGAAACGAACTGTTCTGAGAATGTTTTAATGAATGAAGTCCATTTGGAGTGTTGTATTATTATTGTTATTATAGTTCTTTTATTATTGGGGTTAATGGCGGCGGCGATGCTGCTGGCGGTGGTGGTGGTGGTGGTGGTAGTAGTAGTAGTAGTACTAGTAGTAGTAGTAGTAGTAGTGGTGGTAGTAGTAGTAGTAATAATGTTGGCGGCGGTGGTAGTGTTGGTGGTGGTGGTGGTGGTGGTGGTGGTGGTGGTGGTAGTGGTAGTAGTAGTAGTCGTGATAGTAGTAGTAGTAGTAGTAGTAGTAGTAGTAGTAGTAGTAGTAGTAGTAAAAGGAGGAGGAGGAGAAGTTTTCAGATAGTTTTTGATGTAATAATAATAATGCAATATACCCCCGGATTCCGACGTCTCGTCTTGGGACCTCTGCCTTTATCCCCCAGAGTAATAGCAAAAACTCGTATGCGTGACCGACGCATGAAGAAAAGCCGCCCCAAACCAATATTTGCATCTGAGTTCCCCTCCTCCCCCCCCCCCCCCACTCCCACAAAAAACCCCCCCGCCTTATTCTTTCCCCCTCCTTTTTTGAAGGGAACAAAGACCCCCACTCTCTCCTTTTTTTCCCCCCCCCCGGAAATCCCCTT
>Ga0123354_10017566_pt1 | contig 11211 bp, 7 predicted proteins | sample TergutLab28metaG_2_FD_97872 | JGI IMG/M metagenome (GOLD analysis project Ga0123354, IMG submission 97872) | Labiotermes labralis P4 segment gut microbial communities from Petit-Saut dam, French Guiana - Lab288 P4 | ecosystem: Host-associated > Arthropoda: Insects > Digestive system > Gut ... | reverse complement strand
CCTTGATGCGTACGACGCCCATGCGGGCGAAGGTGTGGCGGCTGGATTGTCCGCAGCCGCCACTGCCTGCGCCCAGGGCCGTGACGCGACCATTCCCATGGTCGCCCACAAAGGGCGGGCATCATACCTCGGGGAGCGCAGCCAGGGACACCAAGACCCGGGCGCCACATCGATGACGATGCTTGTTGAAGCAGCCAGCCGTACTCTTTCCTAGGGGGTACGGTCAGGCTCACAGGTCGGGCGCCATCGTCGGCGCCCGACCTGTGTCCGGACCAGGGATCACGCCTGTTATGAGTTCATTCTGCCGAGAGAGGGAATCATGATTGGAATTGTTGTTGTTTCGCACTCTCAGGCGCTGGGGACTGCCGCCGCCCAGCTGGCCGCTGAGATGGTCCCGGATCAGGCCCGTCCGCAGCTACGGGTGGCCGCCGGGTTGGACGAGGTCACTCTCGGCACCGACGCGGCAGCCATTGCCGAAGCCATCACCGCCGTGGACTCACCCGACGGTGTGCTCGTCCTCGTCGACCTGGGCAGTGCCATCCTGTCGGCTGAGATGGCGCTGGAGTTCGTCGAACCCGAGGTGAGTGGTCGTACTGTGATTTCTCCGGCGCCCCTGGTCGAAGGCTTGATCGCGGCCCTCGTGACCGCCAGCACAGGCGCCTCGCTGGAAGAGGTGGCCCAAGAAGCAGTACGAGGGTTGGTCGGCAAGCAGGAACAGTTGTCGGACAGTGAATCGATGGTCAGCAGTACGCAACCACTGCGCGATACCGGCAATGTGTCTGGGGAACCGGCGTCTGGTGTCGCATCTGACAAGGGAGGACTGAATGACACAGGTGGTGCCACGACCCCTGTGCGCCCCCTGATTTTTTCGTGGTCCATCAGGAATCCCCATGGATTGCATGCCCGTCCAGCGGCTGCCCTGGTGTCGGGGATGAGAGGATTCGACGCGACCATTGACGTGTCGAATTCCTCGTCCGGCAAGGGTCCGGTGTCTGCTTCGAGCCTCACTCTGCTCCAAACTCTGGGCCTGCGCCAAGGCGATCAGATGGAGGTACGGATCAGTGGCAAAGCCGCCCACGAAGCCCTGGACCAACTGACCCTCCTGGCAAACGACGACTTCGGCGAGGGGCAGATCGCCCAGAAGAGCATCCCAGCAAGGACTGCAACCACCCGCCCGGCTACTGGCGACGGCCAGGTCGGCAAGAGTCCCGCGCGGACCGGGCAACAGATCGCCATCGGACCTGCCCTGCATGTTCGGCTCACTCCTGATCTGTCTGGCTATCATCCACTGGACCCCTGCACAGAGGAGACCCGGCTCGACCAGGCAGCAGCACAAGTCACCAACATGTTGCGTCGGTTGCTTCAGGAATCTCCCCAGGGAATCTACGAAGTCCAAGAGTTAATGCTGTCCGACGCTCTTGAGCATGTACGAGAAGACATCCAGCGGGGTTCCTCTGCTGTGGACGCAGTGCAGGCATGGTTCACGAGCCTCTCTGATCAACTGCAAGCCATCGACGACCCGTACTTGAGAGCCCGGGCTGAGGATCAACGAGGGTTGCGGCGGATGATGCTGCGGGCTCTGACCGGTCAGCCGATCACGGCGGGAACTGCATCAGGAATCCTCATCGTGCAGGAGCTGGACCCTGTCACAGCCGGGTCGGTCGATCCGGACCGTTGTCTGGGAATCATCACGACCTCGGGGGGCGCCACCGGTCATGGGGCACTGCTAGCCCAAGCCCGAGGGATGGCGTTGGTCACAGGCTGTGAGCAGGCGGAAGATGTTCCCGACGGTACGACGGTGGCCATCGATCCGGTGAATAACCGCGTGTGGATCAGTCCCAGTCCGGACGAGGTCGACGCGCTGACCATCGAGACAACCAGACGTGCCGACGCGGCCCAGCAGGCCAGTCACCTGTCCCAGGACCCGGCAGTCACACGGACGGGTGCACGTATTCTCGTCGAAGCCAACATCTCTTCTGTTCACGACGCCATCGACGCGGACCAAGCAGGGGCTGATGGATCGGGCCTGATCCGTACCGAGGTTCTGTTCGGGGCATGGGACCGTGAACCATCAGCGGAGGAACAAGCAGATGTGTTCATCCAGATTGGCACGGCTCTGGAGGGCCGCATGGTCACGGTGCGGGCCTGGGACCCCGGTGGCGACAAGCCCCTGGCCTTCCTCCCCCAGGATCCCGAGGCGAACCCAATGCTGGGCGAGCGCGGAATTCGTGCGATCCAGCGTCTGCCGCATCTATTGGACGAACAATTAACAGCTGTTCTCTTGGCGAGCAAAGAGATCCTGGTCCGTGTCATGGTCCCGATGATCGCCGTCCCGGATGAGATGGTCTGGGTCCGTTCCCGGATGGCCGACCTGGAGCGTGCCGTGGGCCGACAGGTCCTAGTCGGGATGATGGTGGAAACACCGGCAGCAGCATTGTGCGCCCAAGACTTCACCGCCGTGGCCGACTTCATCTCCTTCGGCACTAATGACTTGACCCAGTACACACTCGCAGCCGACCGGGGGAACCCCCACGTCGCCAAGCTCTCGCAAGGACCGATCACTGCCGTGTGGGACCTCATCGGCATTGCGGCCCGGGCCTTCGCGGGCAAACCGGTCGGAGTCTGCGGGGATCTCGCGTCACGTCCCGACGCGGTGGGCCGTCTCATCGACCTCGGAGTCACCGAACTCAGCGTACGCCCGCCCCTGATCGGCACCATCAAGGAAGCAGTTCGTTCCTGGGACCCTGACCTGGGAGCCTAGTTCGAACCTGACCCCGACTCCTTGAACGGAGGTCTTTCCGTGAAGGGTGAAGACAGCGGCGTGATCCCGGGCGACTTCGCCGTGACCGGCCACGGGGGTGGACCAGCAGGACGGGGTGGCTCGACCGGGGCCGGAGGTTCGCGCTCGGCGGGCTCAGTGTCACCATCACCAGATTCAGTTAGCGAGGGTGACTGCGTAGATTCAGACTGAGGGGACGAGGCCAGTGATGATGGCGACTCCGCCCAGGGCGAGAAGACCGCCGGTGAACCTGTTGGCGGTGTGAACCCCGTAGTCGGGCGCGGAATCGTATCTGTCGAGAACTGATGTTGATCGCTGCCTGGAGAAAGCAACCCCGGCGTGGGTGACGTGAGATTCGGCGGTGGAACAGACGGTTCCATGACCGCAGGTGTCAGTGGTACCGACGGAGAAATCGGCAATCCAGTAGCGGGAATCGCCATCGGCTCCGGCACTGGGGAGCCGGACGGCGATTTCGCCGGCGCCGGTGAAGCCGGAGATACGGCAGGAGGATTGGTCGACGGTGGTGACATGGGCGATCCGAGCGGTGGATTCACCACCCACGGCGAACCAGAGGGCCCAGGTGGCCGATCAGTGGAAGGCGGGGTGGCAGGGGGGCCGAAAGACGGGTTGACTGACGCGGGCGCAGGGGGTGATCCATAGAGCAGATGCGCGGGAGTCGGGGACACGAGGGGTCCCGAGAGGCCATTCGGAGGAGCGGATTCAGCTGCGGGCATCTGCGGCATCCCAGACGTCGGTGATCCTCCAGGCATCGGTGGCATCCCAGACGTCGGTAATCCCCCTGGCATGGGTGGCATCCCAGACGTTAGTGACCCTCCAGACATCGGCGGCATCCCAGATGTCGGCGCCCCCCCGGGCATCGGCGGCAGCCCGGGCGTTGGTGCTCCGCCATAGGCCGACGGTGTCCATGGAAGGGGTGCCATTCCAGACGCAGATGGTGCCGCTGGAGCATATGGCGGTGTCGGCATTGGCGGGACGCCGGGTGTCTGGCCGTAAGGCAGATACCCCGCAGGCACATAGGCTTGGCCACGTTGAGGGGAAGGTATCGCCGATAGCCACGAGTACTGCGTCTGCTGCTCGCGAACCGTGGAGTCGAATCGCGGTAGATCGGCCTTGGTGGCCGTTTGAGCAATCTGGGTGAGGTGGGCCACCCAACGTTTGGGTTTGACGACCTGGGGTGTCGCGGCGCCGGGAGCGGACAACCGCACCAAACCACGACGGCGGGCGACGATATCCACCAACACAACCAAGATCAGTTGTATTACCAGGTAGATCAGAACTCCGGGACCGGCCGAGCCGTCACTGCGATCCATCAGACCCGAGAAATCTGTGAAGGGAAGTGTCCATTCGGAGAAGATGTTGTTGACGACGTGAAGAGCGATGCTCGCTTCGATCCCACCGGTTCGATAGGCCAGCCACCACATCAATAAAGCCACACAGAAGTAGTTGGCGTTGAGCCAGGGATCCTGGGCGTCGTGAAGGTACATGAAGAACGCACTGGGAAGCACTGCGGACAAAACCAACCCGACCCACCGGAAGGGGATGATGGACGTGACCAGTCGGGGCAGCAGCCCACGGGCCATGAACTCTTCCCCAGCACACTGAAAAGGGGTGGTCAGAAGAATCGCGATGATCATGAACCCTGTGTACGACTTGAACTGCAAGTCATGCAGGCCATAGTCAGTGGGACCTGCCAGGATGATCTCCAATGCTGTCTCAACGGCGTACCCGGCGGCGAAGATCCCCAAAGGGATGAACAGCCACTTCCACCGGAATCGTCCCACGACCGATGACAGCCAGCCAAATCCCTGACGGAAGAAAAGCCAGGACACCAGAACGGCGACGGGGATGATGACGGCGAGGATGACGTTATTCAGCAAGAACGTCGCTGGTGTCGTGATCCCTTGGAGAAGCGCTTTAGTCCAGGACGCATGAGACAAGCCGACTCCGAAGCCGACGGCGACTTGCATCCCGTAGAAGAGCACCACAAAGACGACCAGGCCGATCAGGCCCCACCACCACCTGCGGGCAGGAACCTGGAAGAACCGCATCGAGTCCTTCAGCTGTGTGGGCAAGAACAATTTGGCCTGCACTGGCTCCGGCCACGACTGCCCCGAGAATCCGTACCCACCCGGGTACTGTTGAGCAGGACCTGGGTACGAGGACACCGGCGCCCCAGGGGGGTAGGTTCCATAAGCGGGATAGGACATAGGGTCAAGTCTGTCACGGACCAACGACAAATCCGAGGGTCATCCACAAGCCATGTACGCTTCCCAGATGGGGACGATCAATCATTTTACCTAGTCACATAGTATTCAAAACTCCCCTGAGAAAACGAGAACTCAGTCTGCCGCTGATGAAGAATATCCCATGAATTCAGGTCTGCCGTGTCGGCAAAACGATTTCTGATTCACGGAACTGGCTCACAGTGTTGCTCGCGGCACCAGCGATCGGTACATCCGGGCCCAAGCAATCTCTGCCACAGTCGTACTATTGATCTATGCGTTTTTCCTCGCACCCTCAAGGGATGGGCCACACCCATGGATAGCAAGATTCGTACCGGAAACCGTGACTGGAAGAACTGGGTCTCGCTGGCGGCCCGGCTGATCCTCGGCGTGGTGGTGATCTGGGCCGGCCTGTCCAAGGTGGGCAATCTGGCCGGCTCTGTCCAGTCGACCTCGTCGTACCAAATCCTGTCCTACGACCTGGCACAATTCGTCGGTTACGCCCTGCCCTTCGCCGAGATCGCCCTCGGCATCGTCCTGATTCTGGGGCTGTTCACCCGTGTCATGGGGGCCTTGGGCGCTCTGCTCATGCTGGGGTTTGTCATCGCCATTGCCAGTGTGTGGGCGCGCGGCATCTCGATCGATTGCGGCTGCTTCGGCAACGGTGGACCCGTCGACCCCAGTACGGCCACAGCCGGGTACCCATGGGAGATCTTGCGCGATGTCGCCTTGATGGCCTGTGGGATCTGGCTGGTCTTCGCCAAACCCTTCTTGGCCGTCGACTCCTGGCTCTTCCGTCCCGTGGAGGACATCATCGCACAGAAGGACCGCAAAAAGCGGCGCTGACAAGGGAAGGCCATCACGGGGACGGCAAATCTCCGGCAACCGGCGAACCCACCGGCTCGATCCGGTCAGACCTCACAAATGGCGCCCAGTGGCGATCACCCTGAACATCTTGATGTTGATCGCTGCCAGCCGTATCACCTGATAAAACAGGTTGCGGCGATGCTTGAGGGTGGCCTTGGTCGGCAACGGTGAAGCCAGGATGGACTGCTGGGCTACAGGATCGGGAACGCTCATGGTCGTGTCTTTCGTGGGGTGCGGGGACTATTCGGGGATGACCCACCACAGGGGATGGGCTTTGGCTTTGTACAAGAACAACACGTGCAATAAGTGCTTCATCCAGTGGCCGGCAAGGCCGATCTCACCCGACGTACCCTTCAGATCTCGTCCGGTTGTGGGGAAGGCCTCCCAGTCAGGCACAATCGGGTTCATCGTCATGGAAGCCGCCGAGCCTCCGAGGAAACTCATCCCGGCAGAGGCCACGCAGGCTGCGCCAATCCTCGTCATCGGCGCCTCGTGAGCTGGTTTGCCGTTGCCCTTGACCCGGTCCACGATGGTCTCGACGACGGCCTTGGCGATCATGCCCGACGGCATTCCAGTACGCGGCGGTGCCGGGGTGATGACCGTGCCATTGGGCGACGTGCGCGGCTGGGAGATCTGATGCGGCGGCGCGAATGCGATCCCGGCAGCGAACAAGTTGTCGTACAGCGGAGACTGATAGGTCTTGGGCCAGTCTGCGGCACGCCAATTCTCGTAGGCGCCCGCCTGATAGTTGGCGTCGACCTTCAAGAAGCCGGCCGGGTTGAAGATCTTGTCGGAGATGTCTTGGCCCTCGCGGTCGTACGCCTTGAGGTCGGCTCCCCGGAAGGGTGGGAGAAGCATGGCGAAGTCGAAACTAAGGTCGTGCGTCGTGCCGTCCAACTGCTCATAGTGGACCATGCCCGGTTCGACCTTGGTGCAGTGGGCGCCCAGAACCGCATGGATGTCGCGTTCGCGGAAGAAAGATTCCGTCCAAATCTTGGAGGTGGTTTGGTACCCCTGCTGGGTGAAGACGAGCCCGCCGACGCCGAAGTCGCCCAGTTGTGCCTCGTTGGTCAGGTAGACGACCTCGGCCTTGTCTCTGACCCCAGCCTCGCGCAGAGCGAAATCGAGGTTGAAGGTGTACTCGAAAGCGGCCCCCTCACACGTGCAGGTGCCGTGGCCAACCCCGACAATGAAACGCAGGTTCTCCCCGGCCTGGAGGCGGGCGATGGCCGCTTGCAACTGCTTCGCGGTTTCGGTGGCGTGGGCCGCGGTGCACACCGACAGGGAGTTGGAGTCCGGTCCCAGGCCCTCGGTCGCGGCAAAGTTCAGTTTCGGGCCGGTGGCGTTGATCAGGAAGTCGTACTCGATCTCCTCCTCGCGATCCTCGCTACCGGGCTGAGTCGACTTGGCCACGACGTAACCGCGCTGATGCTTCTCCCCTCCCTCGGGATGGATGGACAAGGCCAGGGCTTGATGGAAACCGATCTTCTTCTTGCGATAGACGGGAGCCAACGGGAAAATGACCTTCTCCACTGGCATTTTCCCTACTCCGACCCAAATATTGGACGGAATCCAGTTCCAATTCGAGTTCGGCGAGACCACAAGGACCTCGTCTGACGAACCGAGCATGCGTCTGGCATGCAAAGCAGCGGTGTGCCCGGCTACCCCTGCGCCCAGTATCACTAATCTGGCCATTTAAGTACTCCCAATGTAACGAAAATAATACCCCCTAGGGTATACCCGACAATGGTCCTCCACAAGCCAAGCATGGAACTGTTCTATCCTGGCTAAAACCGCCTACCAGTGAAGAAAACCTGCTTGTCATAGCGCGACCACTAGGGATGTACCATTGTGCAATACAAGATACCGAATATCTCGGATGTGACAGATTGGATACCCCCGGGGGTATACTGAGAACATGGTTCAACACAAGTACGTCATCGTCGGTGGGGTCGCGGGCGGCATGTCGGCAGCTGCGCGCCTGCGCCGCCTGGACGAATCTGCTTCCATCATCGTCCTCGAACGAGGCCCCTATGTGTCGTTCGCCAACTGCGGTCTTCCGTACTACGTGAGCGGCGAGATCGAGGATGAGGGCGCCTTGCTCCTCCAGACTCCGGCGTCCCTGGCAGCCTCCCTCGATTTGGATGTGCGGATCGGACACAGCGTCGTCGGTCTGGACGCCGCCGCACACCGCGTCACAGTGTCCGCGGGCGGGTCGGTCGAGGAACTTCAGTACGACGCTCTGGTCCTCTCGCCGGGCGCACTGGCCGCCAAACCCCCCATCCCCGGTCTGGACCACCCCCGAGTACGCACCTTGCGTACTGTCGAAGACGCGAAGGCCTTGCGTGGCATGACCGCCGAAGGAGCCACCCGGGCCGTTGTGCTGGGAGCCGGCTTCATCGGAATCGAAGCCGCCGAAGCGCTCGCCGCGCGCGAGTTGGCCGTCAGCGTGGTCGAATTCGCCCCCCATGTCCTACCTCCGCTGGAGAAGGAAATGGCCTGGCTGGTCGCCCAAGAGATGAGGCGGCTGGGCATGGATGTCCGCGAATCCGTGGCGGCCAAAGCTGTCACCGACGACTTGGGACAGGCCGTCGTGGAACTGTCCGACGGTGGCTCTATCGCCGCCGACATCGTCATCTTGTCCGTCGGCGGAACCCCGGACACCTCGGTTTTCGTGGAAGCCGGGCTGGCCGACGACCGGGGCTACGTCATGGTCGACGACCATGGGCACACCAACCTTCCTGATGTCTACGCCGTCGGCGACGCCACGTTGAGCGTCGATGCGGTCACCGGCAAGCGCCGTCCGATCCAGTTGGCCGGTCCCGCGAACCGGGCTGGGCGTTTGGTCGCCGACGCGATCGCCGGAACCTTCACCGCCCGTCCCACACCCCATCCTTTGGGTACGGCCATTGTCCGCGTTGGGTCGCTGACGGCTGCCATGACGGGTGCCAACCGGGCCACCTTGGACGACACCGGTCGCAACTACACCACGATCCACACCCACCCCGGCAACCATGCAGGCTACTTCCCTGGCAGCACACAAATGCACCTGATGGTCCATGTCGACTTGGACTCCGGCCTGATCCTCGGAGCCCAGGGAGTCGGCGGAGAAGGGGTTGACAAGCGCCTCGACATCCTCGCCACCGCTATGCGGGCCGGGCTGACAGCTCCGGGGCTGATGGACCTCGACCTGTGCTACTCCCCCCCGTACGGCGCGGCCAAAGACCCGATCACCATGGTCGGCATGGTGGCGGACAATGTCGTGACCGGGCAGACCCGGCTGTGGCACCCCGAACAACTCGACTGGGCGCGTTCACAGGACGTCTTGTTACTCGACGTACGCTCGGAATCCGAATTCGCCAGCGGCCACCTGCCTGAAGCCGTCAACATTCCCCACACCAAACTGCGCAGTCGCCTGGATGAGGTACGTCAGTTGGTGGCCGGTCGGCCGGTGGCCGTGATGTGCCAGTCCGGAGTCCGGTCGTACATCGCCCATCGTGTCCTGGTGGCCGCCGGTTTCGACTCGGCGACCTTGTCAGGCGGCATGCTCACCCTGAAAGCTTGGCTCGGCCCCGATGCCGAAACCACCCTGGTGAAACCCTAAATTCCCCTCAAGACTTCCCGATTGATAAACCGACGAAAGGAAATCCCATGTGCCGTCCTGTGACCTGCAATGTCTGTGGAAAAACAACATGGGCTGGCTGCGGCCAGCATATCGCCCAGGTGAAGGCCACGGTCCCCAAGGGCCAATGGTGTGATGGCAAGCACACGCCTGACGAAATCGCCGCTGCTCAGAGCAGCAAAGGTTTCCTGTCGCGTCTCCTCGGAAACTGACAGGCTCTAGGCGTCGTCTCCGCACCACCGACGAGTCTGGTCGAGCACACTCTTCTAGACTCGTAGCCGAGACAACGCCGGACGTCGTACCAACCTGAAGGACCTCGCCGCACAGGTCCGACGGGGGCGCCCAGAGCAGTTTTGTGACCATTTCCTCTGCCCAGGGCGCCCCCGAATTTCAGCCCACCAAACCTGGCGCCGGGCCCGAGTCGACATCTTCTCGTCCTCACTGAGCATTGCACCCCCAACGCACTGCTCACGGCTGAGACCATATCAACTCACAGTCTGGGCGGGAAAACGAATTCGCCGATCCATTGTGCTGAAAAACACAGTGGATCGGCGAATTCGATGGGATCGTGGTCTTGGGCTTACTGGCCCAAAGCGTCGAGTACCTGGGCCACACTCATCTTTCCGAAGTGGACGTCCTTGTCGTTGACGACCATGCAGGGCACGCTCATCACCGAATACTGGTCGCGCAGGGCGGGGAAGTGATTCAGATCGTACGCCTCTGCGGTGACCTGTGGGTTGAGCGTGGCGATGCGCTGGGTCGACATGACCGTTGTCGGGCACATCGTGCAGGACAGGGACACGAAGACCTTGATATTCGTCGGCTCGTCGATGGCGGCGATCCTCGACAAGGTCGCGTCATCCACGCCCTGACCAGGACCGGCGGCGTTGTACAACCCGATGACGAACGACTGGAACTCATGCCCGCCCGGCACACCGTGGAAGGCCATGCCAGTTGGTTTGCCGTCGCGCCACACGGACACCGACGGCGCCGTGTCACTCGCCTCATCGCTGATCGTCAAGGACAGCCGATCGCTCAAGGAGACCAGATCGGTCAGGAAGGCCTTCAGTTCCGCTGAAATCGGCCGGTCGTCCAGGACGGCCCGCAACTCGATCGAGGATTCCATCCGTGCGAACAGCGGCGTCAACTGGTCTCGGATTTCAGCAGTGAACGCACCAGAACCAGAGGTGGTTTCCTGAGCAGTCGGCGACGGGGTGGAAGGTTCGGGCTGGTTGGCGGGCTGTTGTGGGACCTTGCCGGTTTCGGCGCGCATGCGGGAGATGTGACGCTCCAGTTCGGTGGCGGCGATGGCGCCATCGGAGGCCGCCGTGACCATCTGCCGTAGGGGTTTGGGGCGGATGTCCCCGGCCGCATAGATGCCTTCAATATTGGTCTGCAAGCTGTCGTCAGTACGGATATAGCCATTCGCGTCAAGGTCGATTGTCCCGCGTACGACGTCGGTGGCCGGCGCGTACCCGACGAAGACGAAAACCCCGAAGGTCTTGCCTTCTCCAGGCGTGTATTCGGTGACCGTGTCGTCCTTGGTGTCGCGGATGCGCGCCGACCTCAGAACCGTATCGCCGCTGACCTCTTCGAGGACCGTGTTGTAGCGAACGGTGATCTTGGGGTTGGACTCCACGTGCTCCACCACCGAGCGCGGGCACCGGAACTCGTCCCGGCGTACCAAAATCGTGACGTGG
>Ga0123354_10017565_pt1 | contig 11211 bp, 9 predicted proteins | sample TergutLab28metaG_2_FD_97872 | JGI IMG/M metagenome (GOLD analysis project Ga0123354, IMG submission 97872) | Labiotermes labralis P4 segment gut microbial communities from Petit-Saut dam, French Guiana - Lab288 P4 | ecosystem: Host-associated > Arthropoda: Insects > Digestive system > Gut ... | reverse complement strand
TTAACCTTTAGACGCCTAACGTCAACTATAGTTGACGTACCGCACCGCTAACCTCCAAAGTTGCATTTTATATATTTATTCAACAAATATAGGTACCGAATATTTTAAACATGGTTTACACTCCCCTTTTTTTTCCTTCAAAATGGAGTTTGTTTCATAATTCTAACGTATTTGGTTCCCGTATTATTCACATTTTATATACAGGATGTGCTAAAATTTAAAAAAATAATTCCGGCGCCAAAAGGTTAAAATTGAGTATTATTTATAGCGCCTGTGAATGTCGATTCCTTTTCATTTCGTTTCTTTAAATGTTTCTAACCAGTATCGCTTTGTGGTGTTTCTGGCGTGACTCTGCCCGATATAGTCGTGAAGCCTTTGATAACGAGGAGGCCCTGGCCGACTAGGCGCAGCTGCGCCATGGGCCGGGGGAGAATTTCATACATGTCGCTTCAAAACCGAGTAATAATCATATAAAATCCATTTTGTTCTTCGATGTGTTTCTCCATATATATATATATGATATATGGAGAAACATATACCATATATATATATATATATATATATATATATATATATATCCGAACGCAGCCATAATCTATAATGTTCGTGATATCAGCTTTTCTGCGGAATCCAATTTAACCACTATCTGTTCTATTCGTCCGAAAGCAAACCCAATAAGCCAAGTATGCCTATTATTTATCAGTTATTTTGAATCTTACTGGCGATTTAAATACAAAACGAATCTGCACAATTCAACGTCACGTACAAGTATAGATGAAGTATACATGAATGTGTCGAGTGTAATGCTTGATTTGAAACATTCATTGTATTCCGAAACGTAATGCTAACATTAAAAGTGCTTCCCCCCAAAAAAAGTCGCCCGTGAAGAATCCACAGTGGTTCTGAAATATGTCAGCTGTTTAAGTACAAAATTTTAAAATAATTTTATAAAAATGTGCTGATTTGGAATAGCTAGTGGCCGGTAGGTTTGCTAATGGATAGGTCAAAGCGGCATTAGCCAAACTCTGAAGAAAACCAAGAGTCGATGTCGTACATAACATAGGTTCATTTGACACGCTGGCAAGTGACTGTTCCGGTGATGTAGATTTCAGAGGATCGTATTCAGACAAAGAAGCTTGGGACCTGTGACTGCAGAACTTAACGACCAAGCGTTACATGTAGGTGGGTTCGAGACCCGACCACACTACCATTGCGTGGGCCACTTTGTTCTCATCCATGGGGTATGATTAACTCCACCGAGCAGATTCTCTCTTGAGAAGTTAATAGGCTCTCACCTAGCCACGAAATTCTCCACCTTTTACGGAACCCCGAGACTCATCACTTCATTCACAACAGCCCGCCACTCAGGTGGGAAATGTGACAACAAAATTCATTTTTCAGACAAATGGGACAGTTTGTTTTAAAGATGTATGTCCGATATATAACCAGTAAAAATAAACCAACTTCGGAAAAGCACAATCGTCGTATTCAGTTCAACCCGGATTTTCACACAATGACACAAATGGGGATTTGGAGGAGAAAGGAAACGCTCCGAAACTGTGGCACACAATTCAACAAATCCGGTGAGCTATACAGGTTAATTACATGGGTCTAGTCCACTTTAAAGTCGTTATCAATTCAGTCTGACACATAAAAATAAGCCTTAAGAACAGTGGTAAAGATATATATCACCGCTGTAAATTTGAAGACCTGCGTAGTAACTACACAGTCTATACATTTATATGCATTTAGTACCAATCTATAAACTAACATCATTTAATTTCTCAAACATTTATTGACAATCTAGGTGACAGTTCTTGGGGAAGACTCTGCACTATGCAGTTCGATATATTTTAAAATGCCGGTTCTCAATTCTGTGTCTCGGGCTGATGTTATGATCTCCGATTTATGAAGCCTGTATTTTGTTTAACACGAACCGTGTATCGCTCGTAAACACTACATGCTCACTGCGATATCTAACACAAACTTCCCACGTTCAAAAGCGTATCGCATTGTGTGGTACCCAGCAATTAATTTCAAGATCAAATCACACACGCATGAACCGAATGGCGTGTACAGCAGACACACTGAAACGTACATGCACAGATATAACTTTACGATTAACTGACTTCACAGGCAAAATAACATTGGGTACAACAATTTCAAAAACAAATCGCACAGAATAATAGAAACAAGTAAATTATAGAAGTCCGTCTTGACCTCGAAGCGCATAAACACCAGTTACGATAGAAGCAATTGGGTGTGGGCAAAATATCATATGTATGAGGTATATAACGTTGGTGTATTCTGAGCCTCACTGTCACATACGTGACAGGCAAATATACACTACGTGCAAGCATATTATACAGGTCACACGCCTACTCTGAAAGTCTACGTTAGGAACCAGACCTCATCACATGCACAGCAAAATATTTTCGTCCAGTCTGCTGTATATGTTACCACTCACTTTCCGTTACGCTGTCAACTTTCCAACACTTTTATCGAATAAAATATTGTAAGGATGTCTTATTTCCTCTAAAATAATTGTGTATGGTTTATGACAATGTCATTTTGACTATATCTTCAGTGTGTCGTTACGTAACATGCAATTCCTCACTTCAAAAACATTTCAGCTACCCTGGTAGCAACACGCACCACCTCCTTTTATGTTACAAAGCCCTGCATTTTATCCACACAGTGTAAGTGTGAGCGTCGTATTAAGCTTATAATAAAAGTGACTTCCATAAAAAGAATTTTCCGACAGTACTTTGCACGGAGAGGGGGTACAAGGTGTGCGAACATAAAAACAAAAAATTGATGATAATGTTTCAAGAACCAAAATTATTTCTTTGGGTTCCTCACGTATGAGATCTTCGATCTTCTGGAAAATTATGCAGCGTAGATTGGTAGTAGGTTACTGACGTTTCGAAATAACCTATCGGTTCCCCATTCAAGGGTCAAGCAGTCGGACATGAATTATATTCGATAGTTGAAGAATAAAAGACCAACTTGATGTCACTTGCTATTTTATTTCACTTCTTATGTGCTCAACATGTTTCGGACATTAATATATCCGTCATCAGGAGCTTGCGAACCTTCTGTTGAATTACCACATTGGTCGTACTGTTCTTGGTTCGATGTGTGTTGGAGGCTAGAGCCTGCAACACGGATACCACTCCAACCCAACCACACCGAAACTCCATCACACATCGAACCAAGAGCAGTACGACCGATGTGATAATTCAACAGAATAGTCGCAAGTTCCTGATGATGGATATATTAATGTCCGAAACATGTTGTGTCCCTAAGAAGTAAAATAAAAGTAACAAGTGACATCAAGTTGGTCATTTATTCTTCAACTATCACAATGATGCACAGTCCAGTAAACGTAAGATGAATTATATTCACCTGAATGTTTTATTTTTCGTGATGATTTGTAATAAACTTCAGTACTCGTACTAAAGAAGAGTATGACAGTAGGAAAATGGAGTTTGACCATTCAGGAAAGAAATTTGCCCCAGAATTCAAGCATTCTGTACACAGACTCTGCGACGCAGCAACAAAATACAGTTGGAGACATATCTAACAGAAAGTTGCCATTGGGGGGGGGGGGAAGAGGGGCGGCAGGAGAAAAAAAAGCGAAAAAACATAAAAAAAAAAAGGAGGCAAAAAAAAAGCCGAAGGAGGAAGCACAAAGAAAAGGTTGGCGAGGGGGGGGGGGGGGGCATGGGCGTGGTCGAGATTGAATACTGACAGCAGTCTTAAAAGAAAAGTGCGGCAACAAGTAACTTCTTTATGCCACGGTTAAATGCCATCTCTGTAAAAAAGCTTTGTTATACCACGACTTATGTAACTCCATTTCCAACTCAACTTCTGACCCTATTTCTCTGAAGCACAATTTAATGCTATCTTCGCGCCATAGAAACTCGGGGTTTTTTCCCCCTTGAGGTGTTATGACCAAATTTTGCACATAAGCTGACTTGCCCAATTCGTTCTGCACGTCTACCCCAAATGGTCTGTGTTTCAATAAAGGCAAAGTTGCCTCTGTGCAGCCATGAAGGCGTACGGGAACTAAACGGAGGTGAGTGATCAGATTCACGCCTCGGCCGCTTTATCTCCAAGGACACAGAAGAGAGTACCCATTAAATAGGAGGCCAACTGGAACCCTGAGTCGGTAGGATATTTGAGGCAAGTAATAAACCTTCTTCCTTGCCAGGAATCGAACCTAGATTCCTCGGACGATCAGCTCACCTATTACTTAATAACCCTAATAATTTTCCTCGAAAAGTAGAGATTACGAATGTTCTATATTCAACATTCCTATCTCATGCTAAGTCCTCTTTCTGACGTTCAGACACCATACACTTCGTCTTCCAACGCAGACAAGCCAAGTAATTACATTTATTGAAAGAGACACGCCTACATGAGGATACACCACAGCATCGTATGGGCCAATCAAACAGGATAATAGGCAGCCACTTATAATGTGACCTACATACTAATATTCACCAACCTTTATACGCCGGTTAAAATACAGATGACAATCGACGCCCATAAATTATTTCGTTGTCCGCATTGGACAATATAGTCACAGTTTGTCAAAGACATCTTTATTTTTCTGGTTGTGGCTGACGTAGGTTAATTAGCTGTATCGAGTACGGAAGGTGTATAGAGGAGAGCGGAATGAAGGGACAATCAACCGAAAACGTGCCCGGACTAAGTTAGTGTGAATAAACATTTTACAGGACAAATATTGGATACTCTATTAAGATATTCGGTTATTCTAAGATACAGCAATGTTCATGGCTTTGGTGGACACACGGATGGAGAGTCGGCTATTTTATAACGTTCTATACATTACTTACTTAATTACTCATTCACTTGCTCTATGGGTGCAGATTCCTTCTTGAGAAGTTAACCGACTATCAGCTAGTCAAGAAATTCCCCGCATTTTATGGAAACCGAAGGTTCATGAAAGTTCCCACCACCTGTCCCTATCCTGAGCTATAACAATCCAGTCCATGCACTAAATCCCACTGCCTGAAGGTTCATCTTAATATTATCCTTCCATCTATGCCTGATTCTTCTAAGTGGTCTCTTTCCCTCAGGTTTTCCTACCAAAACACTCTGTACACCTTTCATCTCATCCATACGTGTTACATGCCCCGACCGTCTCTTGCATCTCGGTTTGATCAACCGAATAATATTTGGTGAGGAATACAAACCACTATGCTCCTCGTTATGTAGTTGTCTCCACTCCCCTGTTACCTCGTCCCTCGGAGGCCAAAATATTCTCCTCAGCACCCTTTCCTCAAACACACTCAGCCTACGTTCTTCCCTCAATGTGAATGACCATGTTTCACACCCATACAAACAAGAAGCAAAATTACATTTCTGATTATCTTAATCTTCATGTTTCTGGATAGCGAACTGGAAGACAAAAGATTTTTGCACCGTATGATGGCAAACATTCCCTGACTTCAATCTGCTTTTAATTGCTTCCTCAATAGAATTTTGGTTCGTTAAATTTGTTCCCAAATATTTGAACTGTTCCACGCTTTCAAAGGAACTACACCTATTTTCAGTCTTTACATTTTGACGTCATTCTGCATTCTGATCTCGAGACATGACCATGTACTCAGTCTTATCACCATTTACTTCTAGACCAGTCTCCTTTCTAGCAACTACTCAAGCTTCTGTGTTTTTTATGGTATGAACGCTTCCGCCCAATATATTAACATCATCAGCATAAACCAGAATCTGATGTGCACTATTTAATTTCAAGCCATCCTGGTTTACCTGAACCCTCTTAACTTTTGACGCCGAAATTAAATCCTTCCGAGCAAGGCAGCCTACCGAGATATTTTACTAGGGATTTTAAATTTTAATGCTCACTCTTACAACAAAAAAAAAAGCACATCTCATAGAATTTTCCTTCAAATTTAATGAAATTAAATTTTGCACTCTGCTTATGAATTGGTTAATGTCGTACTGTATAGCTCTATAGCAAAGTTGAAAACCGTGATGATGAAGCATATCCTTACTTCAAACCATTCTCAACAGGGAAATGTGAGACAAATATTTGCCTACTCAGACTGTGATATACGTTTCGTTCATATACTTTTGTATTAGACTTGCCAGCTTCATGGGAATACCAGACTCGACAAGAATATTATACAAGATCTCCCTCCTAACTGAATCACAGGCTTTCTTGCAGTATAGAAATAGCCGATGCCCTGCTTCACCTTATTCCCATTTTTTTCTGAAGTGATTGATATAAGCAGAATATAAGATCATCAGTTGACTTGTAGCGTCGAAACCCACACTGATGATCCTCTGTAATTTCCTCTACTTATGGAGTTAATCTTGAGAGCATGATGTTGGATAAAATTTTGTACTTATCTGACAAAGTGATAAGTCTCCATACTTACTACAATCCTCAGGCAATTTCTTCTTATTGCAAATAAAATAATTATGATTATGTATCTCAGAGCGAATTGTTCTACCCCCCGCTTTAATCCGTTCTGCTAGGATTTGATCAATATCTGGTGATTTGTGGCATTTTAGCTTTCCAATAGCTATCTCAAATTCAAAGGCACTCTGCTCAGGCGCTAGTAGCTCTGCTGTACGTATTTCTGTCTGGCTAACATTATTCTCCCCATCTCAATCTAACAGCTGACAGACATGGTTCCTCCACCTAGCTCAAATACTGTGGGATTCTGTAACCAAATCGCCCTTCTCATTCTTTACTATATTAGTTCTAGGCCGGTAAACCTTCTTAAAGTCATTGATGCCCCTTTACAAGTCCCTAATATTTTTTATTTTACTGTTACTTTCAAGTTCCTCAATTTTAGCTTTCAGGTATGCCTCCTCTTTTGTTCCTGAAATGTCTGCTAGCATCACGTCTTATATTTTTTAGATTATCTGCATTACTTTGGTTTAGATCCCATAAAAACAGCATTTTAGTCTGATTCCCTTGTCTAAAAAAACCTAAAATTTTCTATCAAACCATGAGTTATGCTGTTTCAGTTCATGCAAACCTAGACTCTCTTAAGTTGATGTTTTGCTATTCTCTTTAATGTTTTTCAAAGTCTTATTTATGTCCTCAGCATCATTTAAGTTCTCCAAAGCTGCAAACCTGTTTCAGATTTTAATCTGATTTATTTTTGTAATCTCAAACTGGCGTGTCTTGCTGAGATTGAATCTCTCAACATCAAAATTTTGTGTTGCTTGTTTATTTTCTGCAAATATTTCCCTAAATTTTGCAGCCATTAGACAGTGATCACTATCACAGTCAGCTCCCCTGAAAGATCGTATATCGAGTATACTCGAATGCCATCTCCTATCTGCCAATATGTGATCAATCTGGTTGTGAGTCTTCCCATCAGGAGAGGTCCAGATGTACTTATGAATGTTTTCGTTGCGGGAACGTCCTGCTTTTAACAACTAGATTTTTTGATGTGACAAAATTTACTATTCTAGCTCCATTATCATTACTATCCTGATGTAGACTATTATTCCAAACTGTCGGTATGAAAATATCCCCTCTCCCCATTGTTCCATTAAAATTTCCTAACAGAATTTTTATACGGTACTTCGGAAAATGCCCCCTTTGTCCCACCTAAACTCCTGTACACCCGCTAGATCTAAATTATACCCTGCTAATTACCTGGCTGCTGCTGTAATTGAACTTGACCTGTACAGGCTCCTAACATTCCAGGTACCAAATCCCATGTCCCTTTACACTGCTTATGTCGTACCAAAGAATCGATCAGTCCTGGCCCGCGGCATATGATTTCGTTTCGTAACAAGGTCAGATTTTACGTCGAGGAGTTGCCCCACAAACTACATTTGTTCCGCCTAACACGACACAAGTTATTAAATTACGTAAGGGCAATTTTTTGATTAAATAAACTTGTATTGTTTGACTGGACTAATGTGATTTATTGAATATTAAACACAACGAGAACACTACCGTAAAGACTGCTATGACTTTCAGTTGCTACTTAGGGCAGGAACCGTCTATAGCACTGCGCTACAAGCCGGCATTTTATAGTGACATAATCTTTTCGGGCGCATTATAGCCCCGCAGTCGACTCATCCTCTAACACAAATGAGTACCAGAAATATTTCCTGGGTGGGTAAAGGAAGCCGGTGCGTACGGCTGACAATCTTACCGACTTCGTTTGTCGATTTTCTGGAAATCTGGGATTCTCAACCTCCTGGAAGCCTCTGAGCTTGTAACAGGCCTGTACAGGGACTGCTTTAACTTTTTACTTAGTGAAGGAAAATAGAAGAGAAATCTGGAGAGAAAGCGGTAATGACCAATTGATAGAAGTTTCCAGGCATTCTTCTGGAGGAAAGAAAGGAAGTTCACCCAAAATGTCTAGTAAAGATGCTCCGAAGAATGGCTGGATTCGAAACGAGCTTCTCCCACACACGTCATAAACCCCTCCGTCTAAGTCATCTTGCTCATTGTGTTTCTCTTACGTGCATTTCTTCGAGATTGCATATGGCGATTATGAATTACGAATCGAGTGGCATATGGAAAGAAACTACCGTAGGAGGGAAGAAACTAAAGGAACCGAAGAGGATCTTAACAGCTAATTCACGGTATTCACTGATCTTCGTTTCTAGTGCATCACGAAGATTACCCACATATCTTGCAGCAGTAGGAGGCCGGCTGTAAAAGAAAGGTTCGTCGAAACGTAATCCACTGTATTTCCCAGAAACTAGACAAATATGCGACTGTATAAAATGGAAGCTTTCGCCTGCAGTGCCTAAATGTTTCATAAATTAATTCTACTGGCTTCATCCCGCCGGTAATGACCATCGCATTATATACTTGTCTTCGTGCCCTGCCCGCTTTTAAGCAATTACCATTGACATTTTACAAACGTAACGAAGTTCCGTATAACCTTCCTGGACGTACAAGGTATTCCTTACGGGGATTTGAAACCAGAACCCTGCACTGTTACCAACTGCTCTTCACTTTGTCACAGAACCTAGGGTTCCGTCCATTAACCTTGTCAGCTAAGATTGAATGAGACAAAAAGAGAGAGAGATAAAGAAATAGTTGGGGCGACAGTACAGAAGTTTATAACCAAATTCTACGACGTTCATAAAATATATAATTTTGTCGCTAGAGGTTTATAGAGCCGATAGACGTCGTACAAATTCCCCACTGTGCTTATTTTCATTGCCGTCATTACAGCAGCTACCAAGCCATGTCTGTCACCGTTCAATGTCAAGCCGTTACTGCAATTTTTCTTTGCTCGTTTAGGGAAAACAAGTTTATGAAATCATCTAAAGCTATCAAATACTGAAGTAATTGAATGAATTTTGTAAACAAAAGAAATTAATATTTAAAAGACGTGTTGTACGGAGTTCGTACTAACATTCAAAACGTGACGTGAAGAAATTATGATATATCGAACATCAACAATATGCCACTGCTGACGATAGCAAGCTAATAGATGGTCGTATTTAATAGAACCAGATTCGTTACCGTGTTCACAACGGCCCAAGAGTAGGACCTATCATATGCCTGTTGAAACCTACCAACACATTCAAAATGCAATCCTTCAAGGCCCATGCGAATGTTATCATACTGCCTTGATATTTCAAAAGTATCGTAGTTTCATTTTAGCATTTCCATTCTCTCAGGCCTGCTACATATTCTGTTTAGGCTCTTATTTCTTAATTTTGTAATCCTAAAATGTGTGGTTGTGGGCCGGGTAGCTCAGTCGGTATAGCGGCTGACTACGGGCTGGACGGTCCAGGATCGAATCCCGGTAGGGACGAGATTTTCCGCCCGTCCAGACCGGCTCTTGTGCTCACCTAGCTTCCTGTAAAATGGGTACTGGGTCTTTCCCGGGGGTAAAGTGCGGCCGATGCGTGCTGCTGACCACTCACCCCCTTCTAATGGCGCGGTCATGGAAGAGTAGAGCTATACCTCTACCCACCCTCTGGGCCACACCGGGCCTGTAAAGGGATCACTTTACCTTTTACTTTTTTCAAAGAAAATATAAAATAAATAAGTATTATAGAGTTCCCAACTACTATACAATTTTTTCCACCCTCTTGTCGTGCTGTCTCTCTCGGATTTAAGTCTTTTCCTGAGATGAAATTTTTTCTTAAACACAATCAAATATTAACTTCAACCAGGACATCCCGCTGTGTTTGTATAACCATCAGTAATAACAGAAGATGCCATCAACATTAGTATGTATTTATTATGTGGTACAAAGCGGGTATGAAAAATTTATACCAGCAGGGTAACGAGCGAGAAAAAGGTTTTAAAAAATATTAACACCTTCAATGAAACACAAAAGCACGTGGTGTTTAACACAGTGCAGAACCCGACGTGACGAAATCCTGTAGCGGCAATATAAAAACAAGGGGATTTTACATCATTCATGCGTCTTCCCACACATAAATCTAATTAAGAAAACTTAGAACGACTTAATGTTTGGACTAGCATCAACTATTTTAATAAATGTAACCACCTAATCAGACGCCCATTTTAACAAATCAACAACAGAAAACACAAAAATCAAAATATCTGAAACAGCAAAATTTAGTATAGAATTAGAATAACAATGCAGTAACGAAAAATACATCATTTAAAAACTGTAAATTTTAATCAGAAAAACATAGATGTAGATGTGAGATATCACGCGTAGGTTATTTGGTTTTAGGTTTTATTTTACTGCTTGTACAAACTGTTCATGCCAGACATGCTTATGTTCGTTTAATGCTGAAATATATAGCTTTGTCATCACTGCCACGCAGGCTGTCTTACAAGAGAACCATAAGCTCTTACAGAGAGAGTTGTCAGCGAGTGCCATCTAGTGTTTCACCTGTTAATTTCGACAATCTCCTCCTTTCCTTAAGGTCAACCAGAAGCTGCTGACGCCTTCTTCCTCTTTTTCGTCCCTTCCATTTTCTTTCTCCCCTTTTTTTTTTAATAACGGTGACGTATTTCGGAAGGCATTTACGCACAAGATGTGACCATTCTAGTTAGCCCTGCTTCATTTTGTTGTATCTAGTATGTTCCTTTCCTTCGATCCAACTGAGCTTCTCCTTCCTACTAAACTCCGTGGCCTTAGTCCGCACGCGAACTATACCGACAGAGCGGCCGCCGCCGGTCGGCGAAGTTAGTGCCAACTTTTGCGGATAGAGGGGTGTCACGTGGTCAGCGCAACGGGT
>Ga0123354_10017564_pt1 | contig 11211 bp, 9 predicted proteins | sample TergutLab28metaG_2_FD_97872 | JGI IMG/M metagenome (GOLD analysis project Ga0123354, IMG submission 97872) | Labiotermes labralis P4 segment gut microbial communities from Petit-Saut dam, French Guiana - Lab288 P4 | ecosystem: Host-associated > Arthropoda: Insects > Digestive system > Gut ... | reverse complement strand
TCAGTTCAGTCGACTACTGGCAGCCAAGGTGTGCGCATCGGCGGTAGTAATGCTGGATACACCATGTTCCGAGGTAGAGTGAAGGGTACTGGCTACCCGCTCTATTCGCCTATTTCCCCCTTCACTTCCCCTCCCTACGTCACCGTGTACCATCACATTGCAACTGGAGTCTATCCCTCCGCCATCTTCTAGGTCCTAGAAGACAGACATCCTAAAGCTGTATTTGAAACCGACTCGTGCAGTACAATTCCTGCCATTTATGTTAGACCCTCATAGTAACAAGTGTATGAAAGGCAAATTGTCCCAAAAAAAAACTATGTGGACGAAGAAAAAATGGACGACTCGTCAAATAAATCACAATATTTCAGAACGAGGAATAGCGTATTTCACCTAGTAATATTATAACAGTGCACTCTAGGGAGCAAAGAGAGGCTGGGAATGTTACTAGGTTCGACGTTAACAATTCATGCAGAATTTTGGTGTGCAACCTCTCTGGATACGATGAAATCAAGCGCTGCTGAAGCTTCGGTTTCTTTACCACAGTGTCAGCGCAATGGATACACGACATAACAAAAACTTCTAAGAAAGGAAGGCGTAATGCGCGTTATTTTTTGAAGCTACTAATGGTCTAATTATGCAAATGTTACAACCAAGGGGTGGTCGGTGCCACTCGAACCAATTACCAGGCGGGCCCCGGGTCTGCCGAGAACGTGTCACACAACCAAACGTTCTCTTTAAACCGTTAATGTTTTGAGCTAACCTATTAATTCACCCCTCAGGAAGAAATTAGAACAAAAAACACAGGCATGCAAACCGCCACCCCAAGTATCTTTCTCCCTTAGCATTTTACCCAAGCGATTAATTTCAGAGAACCACTGCCTCTTGTACCCCAAGTGATACCAGCGAAATGAGAACAGCGTCCAGATTACAGCAATAACAATTTTAATAAAAGTTAAACAAGTGTTACTGTCACTTGCCGCCGGAGTGATGCGTTCTAGGGTTCCGGTGTATTCAAAATTCCACTTGCTATACCGAGGCCAAGGAACGAAACCCGCATGGAAGGAGCCATTCCCCCCTTCCCTCCAGCTGTTCTGTGACCCTTCTAGCACGCTTCCATATACAGGGTTATTCGAAATGATAGCCGGGGTTTTAACAACTTGTCATAAACAATACACTTGAGATAGGAGTATATGTATTTTTTTATTTAACAGAACAATATTACAAGTTTTTGTTACATACCTTACAGGTGCTCTATATGTGCACCCTTTGTGACTCTACAAACATCAACACGATAATCGAGTTCGTTCCAAACTGTCGGTAGCATGTCAGCGGTAATGGTTTCAATGGCCGTTCTGATTCGTAAGTTCGTACCTGATTTCTTTCTATGGGGTTACGTCAATGATCAGGTTTATGTTCCTCCTCTTCCCGCTAGTATTCCGGAACTGAAGGTACGAATCAGAACCGCTATTGAAACCATCACCGCTGACATGCGGAACGAACTCGATTATCGTGTTGATGTTTGTAGAATCACAAAGGGTGCACATATAGAGCACCTGTAAGGTATGTAACACAAACTTGGAGTGTTGTTCTATTAAATAAAAAAAAACTTATGATCCTATCTCAAGTGTATTGTGTATGACAAGTTGTTAAAACCCCCACAATCATTTTGAATAACCCTGTATATCCTTCAAGCTCTCTAGCCATTCGTTTAGTGACGACCTTTACTAACGACATGCGCTTTTGGCTGAGCGAAGTAGACTAGGAGGAGGCTAAGAAATGGAACAACAGACAGGGACTGAAAACAGTCCAGCAGTAACCATCATCCACAGAACTTCTTTCTAGGGCTCGGTATAGTGGGGAATAAACAGTTCGACCTGTTTCTGCCCCTTATTCTACAATATCAAAGAATCGGTTTCTTTCGCCAGACGTTTCCCCACAACATCAGTTCCATTTCAGCCTGAAGATGTAAGTAAAATGTTCCTCCGAAACATCATCAAATTTACATCGGTATACACGTCACCACATCCCAGAACTTACATTTCGCCGGTTAACAAAAATGCAGATAATGCGTGAAAGAAATGATAAGGTGTGCCTGTGTCAAATCTTGATCGAGCTGTAGGGCTCGTGTGTGCGTGTGTGTGTGTGTGTGTGTGCAGCAGTCCGCTCGCCCTGGAACTGACAGCAGGTCTGTTTATTGCAGGAACTATGTTCATCACCCTGGGGCCTCACAGCGGAGAAATCAAGCCTCAAATGTCGACCGCAGTCCGCCTATCTATCTATTCGGGGACCTGCAGGTAGTCCTACCACCACGCACACCAACAGGCTTCCCTAGACACAAATAATTTATACGCAGCAACCTACATATTCACAACCAAGGACTTACGGCCTTAAATTATCCAAACTTTCTTACGTAATCACAAACATATTATAATAAGCATATATCGTATTTTCCGCCCCATAAGACGATTTTTTTTTCACAGTAAAGAGTCCCAAAAAATCATGCTGCATCTCTACACCGAACTAAGTATACTACTAAATAAACAAAAAGACCTTGCTAATTACAGAATGCGCATTACTGCCTGTACGGTTTTATATAACGCGGGAAATGCAGTATATATAATACATATATGCATATCAGGTCGCCCCTTTGCTTAACTAAGAACAACACTAAGAAGGCGTATACAGGAATGGAGGTATAGATCCATACACTCGTTTATATATATATATATATATATATATATATATATATACATATACAGACCTATATTAAAAATGAGGGATTTACATGCTGTAAAATGCAAACCTTCTTGCGTCATAATGAACAGGTTATAATACTTACCGGTTAACCGAACATGCACATTAAGGTTACCGCGAACTTGCTGTACCTCGCAGCTCACAACAAATACTCACCTGCGAAATAACAAAACAAGCAATCAACACACCAGCAGCATTCAGTTAACTAAGCACCAATAAAAATGTCAGGCCCATGCGTACTAAGGGAGAATTAAAAAAAAAACATGTTAACTACAATTTCGAAAATATTTACCGCCTCTCCTTTAAATCTACCATTCAAAATGAGTCAACAGTCAGCTTGCGCTCCTTTACTTCCGAAATTAGCACATAAACCACACGCGGTACATAAGCTGCAGTATTTATGAACCGACGGAGGGTCAGAATAAAGCTGCAACATCAGCTACAGAACACTTTACGATTTTCGGTCGCCACATTTTCGAGCTATCAGCTCCGCTACTCTGGGGTCGAAGCCTTTGCATTATTTTCACGGTGCTGTATTTACGCATCCCACTACAACACGTCCGCTATTTCAGTACAGGCTACTGAACCAAATTATTTTCAAACTATCAAATGCAGCGAATAAATTTTACGCTATGAGACGAAAGAAATAAAACAACAGGCCGTCAATGACAACTATTATTTATTAAATAATATATTTATAGATGGCCCTGGGGTAGACTCAGTCTGTAACAGAAATGAGTACAAGGAGCATTTGCTGTGGGTAAAGGCGGCCGGTGCGTAAGGCTGACAACCTTACCACCATCCTGTGCCGTTGTCATGTAATCTGGGAACCTTAACTTCCTGGAACCCTCTGGGCCACTCCAGCACTGTAACGGGACTGCTTTACCTTTTAATATCTTTATAGTGTCTAAAAAGTGCTGCATGTTTCGGCCTTTGTTTTCGTAAAGGCATCATCAAGCACCAACATCAAAAGTAAAGGACAGATAAGCCATTTCTATACACACATAACGTTACTTAAAGTGGAAAAAGGGGCTTAGACTTAAAATTCTTCCAGTACAATTGAAAACTATCGAAATAAATCTGAAACAAGCAGCACGTTTTAGACATTAAGAATGTTTTTAAAAAAAAATAACTGTCTAATAAACAGTCATATACCGTTTAACTCAACTGTGTATTACACAACTTCGTTAGATGGCATTTTACTATTTATTAACACTAACCACGAAACGTAATCCGCTGTTTAAAGACCCAGTTCGTACCGCACAGTAAGCACCTGCATTGTCGGTTATAAAAACCAATTACTGAATAATGCACACAGCAAACCTCGCTGTCTGCTCTGATATCCGTACAAAACACGTGAACACACTGGGGGCAGAATGTAGAATTTTTTAATGTTAACATGGGCGGTAAATACAGAAACCGCACGGCTTTAAAAAGTTAAATATTAGAACCACAATGAGATAATCTCCAACACGTTAAATAACAGCTGTGACAGTCGATGTACTGTTTCATTTGTTTTAGCAGCGATTAATGTCTGCGACATCTGAAATTCGTAAGACGATGTTGTTGAAGATGTAAAGAAGAGAAAGGGTTAAGACAGTACGTAGCCAAGCACTGTGCTCTTAAAACTGCGATTATACTCCCCACTTCACAAATGCCAACAAAAAATGATAAGGCTGTTATTTTCTTAACAGCACGATAAAAAATATAGGTTAATCTCCTTCCACAAACAAGCGCTTAAATTCAGTCATAAACCCACTTAGGGCATCAAGAGATTTCTGTACTTTTATATGAATTTAATATCGTAGAAGTAAATGCATCTGTGGTTTTGAAGTTAGTACAGCCAGAAGGGACTTGGCTTTATACAGGGAACAGACATTATAACAAAGTCATGGCCGTGAGCGATACAAACACACAAACAACAACAAAAACATACACACCATAACTCACGAATTTACAGAAGTTTTTGGTAGGAAAGAGCACAGTAGCTCGAAACATCGTCACCTGTTTTACATCCTCACCCTTCCGTTCCAACCCCATTAAGACAGAAAATGTAACTCCTGATGGAATGGCGAAGAATAAGTCCACGAACTCTCAACACATTTAATTTCTTAACATGAAAACACAAGCCCAAATGTGAGAATTAAAACAAGCAAAGAGTGACACCTTAAGTGTTCTACGGAAGGGCCGAATACAGGACATAAGCCCTATTTACAGCTAAGTTAAAAAATAATCTCATTACCTTCGCAATTACACAAAATACGTGGTATTGCAATATGTAACTTAAGGCTGATACCTTCCCTGGAGTACCCACGACTTAACGAAATTGGGCATAAGGTTCTAATTTCTTAATCCATACAATGAGGTAACAGTCATGCGAGCAGAGTAGCAAATACAGATTTCTAACCGCAAATAAAAGAACATCGAAGTCAACACGTATGCAAAACGGCAGACAGCGTCTTTTGCACGTGAGTTTACCGAAGACTCGTAACTGTCAGTCCGCCGTCCATTCTCCACAGCGGACAAGTCTGATTATTGTGTGTCACTTGGCTGGTGTATTACTGAAATGTTCAGAAGGCGTTCCTGTGCCCAATGTTGTGTCCGACTACGTCACGTCGCATGAAATGCACACGACTCTCCTTCTGGCTGAGTCGAATTGGTTTTCGGAAAGTCAGTTGCCTCCCACAACGAATCAGACATATCAGGTTCGAAGAAAAATAGGAATATTCCACATGTATTTGACGAATGGTCACTGTTAGTGGGCACATAACGTCACAAACAGGACAGTAACTGACAGACAGAGAAAGAGAATCTTAAGAGGTTAAGAAAGAAAGAAAATTTAGGGAAAAGGGGTGGTGGTGGTGGTGGTGATATCAGAAGGGAAGTAAAAAACAGAAAAAAATGGAACAAGTTAGGAAATTCCCGCAGGAAATACCGCTCTTGCGGATCACTTTGTAAATGTTCCGTGTTACTCCTACTGTTCTCAAGTCATTCGCAAGAACTTTCATCAAAGCGGCCGAAACTCAACCACTACTTTCCTCTTAAACTGCTTCTCTTGTGTCAGTTCGTGACGCACAGAGAGCACAATGTTCACTGCACAGGCAAATCACATACATGCACATACACCTCCACGAAAAGGTGTCTGTCATACAACCAATTAAATTGTTGTTTTCACGTGGTACATGTTCTGTTGTTCAGTTATCAAGCAGCCTAACATTTTCATTATACTGCTACTGGTTTAGATTTACAAGCGTAAGCCGCCGTAATAAACTGTTTCAGTTTCACTTATTACTTAAGATAAACACAAGCAGAGAAACAGAAAAACCTAAGAGCGTTACTACAACAGATGCATACGGCAAGATAAAAAAAAGGCCGGTATTTTATGTTTTAATCACGAATGCACGACGCCTGACGACGGTCTTTAAGTCATCCCATGCCCACAAATCTACGCCACCCGCAGGGCCGCAAAGCTCCAGTGCATGTAATTTATGAACATGTTTATAAGGCACGAAGCTTCCACCTTCTTTTTGCAGTAATTGGATTAACACAGGCCTATATAAATCTTGACCCGTTCAGCAAGCTGGCGGATTATTTGTGTTTTGATTAATCGGGACAGAGGGCAAAGTAAAATTTTAATTTATTTTCTAATTTAGTTTACATTCTAGCGTTTTTTTTTATTTGGTTGGCTGATAGGCAGGCATTTGGAGGGGGGGGGGTGACCATATCAATTTTCGAAATGATTGTCGGGGTTTTAACAACTGCCACCTCGTTCTCCAGTTGCAACCCCATGTGATTTCTTTCTATGGGGTTACGTCAAGGATCAGGTTCATGTTCCTCCTCTTCCCGCTAGTATCCCGGAACTGAAGGTAAGAATCAGAACCGCCATTGAAACCATCACCGCTGACATGCTACAAACAGTTTGGAACGAACTCGATTATCGTGTTGATGTTTGTAGAATCACAAAAGGTGCACACATAGAGCACCTGTGAGGTATGTAACACAAATTTTGGGTGTTGTTCTATTAAATAAAAAAAAAAAACATATACTGCTATCACAAGTGTATTGTGTATGACAAGTTGTTAAAACCGCGACAATCATTTCGAATAACCCTGTACATCAATAAATAAGCAATCTGATGCGTGTGTGACTACATTACTGATAGACACTTCACATCCACAGAAATCCAAAAGATTCCTCCTCTTTACTTTTCATGGCGCGCGCGCGGGGGGGGGGGCATATTCCCACTAATGCCTAAGATAGAAGGGGTGAAGAGGGTTGGGGGGGATTATAGTCGTAGTGACAGTAAATGCATTCACGACAGTAAGGCCCACCGAAATTCGGCGACATGTGGAGGATTATCACATCCATACAGTGTTCCTACATCGGCGCTGAAGGGTTAATACCAGTCTTTTATCAACGTCAGTGACTCTTCTGACATGAGATTCTCAAATCACATTTCACGCAAAACATTTGCACATATGTAATACACCCTGAGCTCATTTATTTCGGCTGTACTTCCTCACCCCACCAAAACTGCGAGTAGCGCAAATTATGTAACTCTTTAACATCACCTTACCACCATTAGCACCGCGGTAGCACAGTGGTTAAGGTGCTGTGTTACAAATCGGAAGGTCGCTGGTTCGATCCCAGCTGGTGTCAGTGGATTTTTCATTGACATAAAATCCCTCCGATCGCACTATGGCCCTGGGGTCGACTCAACCTCTAACAGAAATGAGTACCAAGAGCATTTCCTGGGGGTAAAGGCGGCCGGTGCGTAAGGCCGACAACCTTACCACCATCCTGTGCCGTTGTCTCGAAATCTGGGAACCTTAACTTCCTGGAACCCTCTGGTCCTGTCCAGGCCTGTAATGGGACTGATTTACCTTTTACCATTAACAGCAGTAGCAACAGCAGCTGTAGTGGTAGTATCAAATTCTGCCAAAAAATTATACCAATTTGGAAAATACTTATTCCGTTTATTAAAATGTTCACTTATGAAAACTAACTAAAATGCACTTTCAACATACACAATATTACAATCTGCCGTTACTCCTACGTGCTTCGGCATACAATTTAACTCCGTGAAGATAGCAAAATTATATTTCGAAACAAGCAGGAGTAACACAAGACTGTAATACTGTGTATGTCACACTTGCATTTGTATAGTTTTATAACTGAACACATCATACAAAATTACTCGTCCAGGGTGAGAAAAGGAAGGAAGAAAAAAAAATAATGAAATAATAATGGCAGAGAGAAATTGCAAATAAAGCATACAGGATTAAAAAGGGAAACGGATGAGTTGATGAAGTAAAAAAAGAAATAAGTTTAGCATCATCTGGTCAGTTGGTCCAGTTGGGTTTGGACTTCACTAGAGCACACGTTTGTACTTCTGGCACAATAAGCAGCAAAGCTACCGAACAAAACGGCAAACTGTAGAGCATAAATGTAAACATGCCCGCCGCTGTAAACGGCCTGGTCTAGCGATAACCATATGCAATAACCGTCACTTTAATGCAGCCCTGTTAACATGGTTGCTTCACACATCCGTGTCTATTTTACGTATTTATTTGTGTGTTTATACTTGATTTTCAATTACTGAGGTTATGCACTACAGCACCGTAGCATGAATGGCGAATAACGAATTCCAAACAACGTACATGATAGCGACCGTCGTTTATTTCGAGACACTATTCCGGAGTTTCCTTAAAGGGGTTAAGAAATACCAAAGAAACCCCCCCCCCGCCCCGCCCCCCCCCCAAGCCATTAAATATTTCCAGCTCGCGACAGATAACGCAACCAGCTAAAAAAGAAACCTGGATTAAAAGGAAACGTACTTACACCGGAAAATATCAGGTAGTTAAGACTAAGACAAAGTTTTCGTTATAAAAAAAATGAGAAAATGGAATGGAAACAAGAAGCGTAATATTTTCTAATCGACCCTTTATTGGTTTCTGTTTCAAATATTCTTCCTCCGAAACATGCCATATAACGTAACAAAGACAGCACATTCCTGTCACCAATGTGAGAGCCTAAACAAATACCGCTGTTGTAATATGTAAAGAAAACTTCCACGGTTATTGGAAATAGGGGGAAAAAACAGAAAGTATATAGACAACCCGCCTCACGCACAAACATATGAAGGGAGAAAGGGTAAAAGGCAAATAAAACAGGAGTACTGCTCATGAAAATCGCTAAACTGATAAAAGAAACCTCTTTGTGCATAACGAGACAGTAAGTTTTACTACCGTGTTCCCAGCAAACACCGCTGAAGTCTATCCTCAGCCACATGAAATCAGCCCGCAACCTTTCATATTCCCTTAAGATCCACTACAAAGTGACGTGTTCTCTCTACCGACGTCCGCTACGATATCTCCACAAGTGAAGGATTTTACACTCAAATTTGAATTCATTTACCAATCCCAAGCATGATACAACACCTTCTGTTCACATGTCAACGAACGCTTACAACTTCCCGAATTAGGCCTATACATCTCTGATCATTAACAATTACCATCTTCACAGTGGGATTCCAGGACGGTAAGGTCACAACAATGTTAACAATACTCCGGAACTCTACTGTAGTCGTCGTCACTACAAAATTCAACTTTGTCTTTTGTAATTCATCAACCGCAAATTCAGCCGTCACTATAAAAATCCCTCCTACTGACCAGCCCAATAGAAACGCCAGTACCTTACAACCCAGCAAAGTGTAGGTGAATAATGTGCGTATAGAATTTTTTCTTACCATGTCGCAACAGCCCCTAGTGGGACAGATCCTCCATACCATCGAGGCTTAACGATCACACTCAGAGACGCCGCAGGCGGTAGGACTCCTCTGGAAGAGGGATCAGCCAGGCGCAGAGACCTCTACCTCACAACACACAACACTCCAAACAGATATTTCCATGCCCGCCGACAGGATTCGAACTCACAATCCCAGGAAACAAGCGGCCGCAGACCAACGCCTTAGACCGCGCGGCCATTACGATCGGCGTGTATACAGAATATACGTATGTAAAGAAAGGCCTTCTTGGTACTAGTCATCATACGTCGAGATGCTTACAATAAAAGCGGAAAGCTTCATTGAACATGAGGATCAGATATAATTGTCAGATCTGTAGTTGTCACAGCAGTGCAGATAAAGATTCCGAGTCTTGCTGGCCGTTACGTCATGTCAACTTATAAGTAGTGGGTCAAGCAGTCCAAAAGCACCCCCACCCCCAACAAAACTGTTACATGTGATTACGTATCTTTGCGGTTTATCTCGTTGGATTCCTTTGACAGCGAAGATGAATTATACCCCTTCTAAATGTGTGTAACTATACACCAGCACACACGGGGGTATGATCCCTTAAGAACGGAAACTTAATGAAATCTAGCTGTTTTTCCGTGCACAAGAATTAGACTTTCTCATGAGACAGCGACCTCACACCGTGACCTTACAGCAAGTAATTATGGAGAATAAAAGAGAAAAGTTGTGAAACAAACAGTTCACAGTCACAAAACTGCAAGACAAGAAAGGGCTGTAACTTAAAGAGATGATCATGCTGGTTTTCGACGGCACTCAGGAGTTTTATTCCCGCACCGGTGTATTTCGCGAGAGGGAAATGCATGGGAGTACAGTTCAGATGAAACTATAGAATCTTTTCACTTGTTCAAAGGGTTAAGAAAAAAAACTCTCCTCCCCACACAAAGGCGTGCAAAGGAAGGGACCCAGAAACCACAACTATTGAATATCGAAACATGTTTTAGGTATATATTATTTTTACTATATTTATCGTTGCTCCGTGCATTCCGAAGTTTATTTAATTTAAACACACCAACCAATACACCTGTGTATAATATTCAAGAAGTTCAAAATTTGCATTAAAACACACAAAACGCTCCTACATGTTTCGATCACACGATCATCCTCAGGGAGCACATCTTGTTCCTTACTAAAGTTATATATTAAAACAATCAGTGATGTACAGGGTTATTCGAAATGATTGTCGGGGTTTTAACAACTTGCCACCTCGTTCTCCAGATGCAACCCCATGTGATTTCTTTCTATGGGGTTACGTCAAGGATCAGGTTTATGTTCTTCCTCTTCCCGTTAGTATACCGGAACTGAAGGTACGAATCAGAACCGCTATTGAAACCATCACCGCTGACATGCTACAAACAGTTTGGAACGAACTCGATTATCGTGTTGATGTTTGTAGAATCACAAAGGGTGCATATACAGGGTGTTTCACGACTTTAGGGCATAACTGCAGGAGGTGATTTCCTAGGCCTTTGTGATCAAAAAAGTTCATATAAACATGTGTCCGATTTTGGACGGTTACGGACTTATGACCGTTTTTTAATTCCCGTACACGCCCTCGTGTGAACCGCGTCTATCAGGTGGCGGGTCGCTATTTTTAGCCAGCTACTGACACTTTATACGTACCTAAGGCGTGCGGGGAAAGGTGG
>Ga0123354_10017563_pt1 | contig 11211 bp, 10 predicted proteins | sample TergutLab28metaG_2_FD_97872 | JGI IMG/M metagenome (GOLD analysis project Ga0123354, IMG submission 97872) | Labiotermes labralis P4 segment gut microbial communities from Petit-Saut dam, French Guiana - Lab288 P4 | ecosystem: Host-associated > Arthropoda: Insects > Digestive system > Gut ... | reverse complement strand
TTACTGTAAACGAAATGGGATCCCATTGAGTGCTACTTTATTGTACCTTAAAAATGTTCTCTATTGGCCTGAAGATGACCGTTTACGGTCGAAACATGTTGCCATAATGTGATATGAGTGTATATATAAATATCACTGAATTTCTATATAGTTGGGTAAAGATTGAATATATTACATTATATAATAGAGTACAGTCAGTTTACATGAACCTTGACACACGCCGGTTCACTTTTAGGGCGAACCCGCTAACTGTGTGCTGTAGTCTTGTTTTTATAATTAAATGTAGTGCAACTTATATACTGAGAAAATAAATAAGCTGGCACAAAGAAATACCACAAAGTTGAAAACTGCGTTCTTCTGGTTTATTACGCAGTGAGTGGTGGTAATTCCTTGCCGACATTTCGGGATAAACTGCTGGTCCCATCTTCAAAGGTTGAACCCTTGAAGATGGGTCCGATAGGTGGTCCCGAAACGTCCGTGAGGAATTACCACTACTGGCTGCGTAATAACACAGAAGGGTGCAGATCTCGTCTACTTCGCGGTGTAAGCCTGAAATCAGACAAATATCACAAAGTTATTAAAGTTAACGAAATGTAGCCTAACCTAACCTAACATAACCTATATTAATAATGACATATAACAATAAAAATTTAACAAATATATATGTGAATTACATCATATATCGTCTTAATCTGACCGACATTCATAATTGCTGCCTTCAACTGCCTTACCTCAAGTTACATTTCGTTAGGTTTAATAACCTGAACATTTCTTTGTGCCTGCATGTTCCCTTTCAGCATATCCAGTATGTTACATTTCGATATGAAAATAATTGGAGTTGACAAGACTGTTGTAAAGTTACCGAGAACCGTCGTTGCTTGTACTGAAGTATGTCTGTTTGTACCAACGGCCATGATAACTTAATGCGGCACTCAGGCTAGGGCCCGTATCTTTCGGAAGCACGTCGGACCCCAAATTGATGCGAATAGGGCCCGAATTTTGTCACATTTCTGTAACACTTTAAATCACAGACAAACTGCGCTCGAGTGCCGTAAGAAAGCTCAGTGTGGACGCTACCCAAATCCCTGACTGTGAACTTGCCTGGAGCTGACCGTGAGTGTAGCCACAGCGTGGAGCTCATGAACATTTTCGAGATACGCAAACAAGCGATTAATTGCTTCTGTTGTATTAAGTATATACTACTGGCGTTCTTTCCCCGGGGTGTAAGTGGGTGGAGGCGTGAAGTCTAACAATCACCTCCTTCTAAAGCGGAGGTTAAGAATGAGTGGAGCCCTACCTCTACACCTCCTATTTGCCTCCATAGCGTGGACAGTACAAATTTTTCTTTTATATCATCATCATCATCATCTTCGTCGTCGTCATCATCACATATCTTTCATGGAGTTGGGCCACTTGTTGACCCGTTCCGGTCTCACGTATCCATAAGTCTCTTCAAAGATCTACCATGATTCATTCTGCCAATTGGGGAGTAGTATTTCATTACCCTGGGTAATCTATTTCGAGGCATTCTATTTACATTTTGTATCCAGCTTTTCCGTGAGACTTGCCAGCGGTTAAAATTTCCCCCGAATGGGTTACGGGCCCAGAGCAGGGTAAGTCCAGTAGTAGGATTACTACCTTTAGCCTCTGGATCGGCATGTTTAGGGATGGCATTTCCTCCATTCCTGGTGAAACAGTTATACCGCTGTGACTCGGTCATCATTTCCTCGTTTGTGAGAACAGGGTATACCATAAGCAGGTGAGGATGACTGTTGGGTACGATAGGCTATACTATTACGCATCGCTACCCCTTATACCGCTTCTCTTGTATTAAATACTTAAACTTACATTCGCATTCACAGAGTAACCTACGTTCCTTCCTAAAAAGAAGAAAATGTTTTGGCTTATGACATTAACAAGCTGTGTTGTTTTTATTTTGACAGATTTTCACTAAATTATGTAAGTAAAAGGTAAAGTGATCCCGTTACAGGCCCGGTGTGGCCCAGAGGGTGGGTAGAGTTATAGCTTTACTCTTCCATGACCGCGGCACTAGAAGGGGGTGAGTGGTCAGCAGCACGCCCTGGCTGCACACTACCCCCGGGAAAGACCCTATACCCATTTTACAGGAGGCTGAGTGGGCCCCACGGCCAGTCTGGATGGGCGGAAAATCTCGCCCCCACCGGGATTCGATCCCGGACCGTCCAGCCAATATTCAGTCGCTGTACCTACTGAGCTACTCGGCCCACAAATTGTGTCAGTACGTTCCCATATCTTCGAACGATGATTACTTTCTATTAATAATGTTTAGTAAATAACTCTTAGGGATATCCGTAGGTAATTTATAAACGAAACTTATTGCGTTGAATGTTAAAAAAAAATGATATGGTGGCACACTCCAGATGACGTCATTGGTGGAATGACGACGGCCAGTACAAGAGGTTTGATAAAAACGTTAAGGTATGAAGTCGACTCCAATTAACTCAGGGGGGAATATTAACGACAGTGGAAAATATTTGGGGCAACGTAATGAAAGGAATGCAGTGCAAGGCAAAGTGTAATTTGAAAAGAAATGAGGCTAAGAATGTTTTGTGGAACAAATTTATGTACTTTAAGTTTTTTTTTTTTTTAAATAGTTTAGCTGTTCAGTGAATCATTCTTGATATATTTATGGTTTGGTGTGCTGTGTTAAAAACTATAATCTGATAAGCGTTTAAATTCAAACTTAAGATGGTTTATGTAGGGTATGTCTAGCAATTTAAAGCCTAGTGGTTAATTTATAGTAAGGAGATTGGACTAGAAGTAAATACGGATGAAACTAAGTACATGGTCATGTCTCGAGATCAGAATGCAGGACGAATTCACAATATGAGGACTGATAGTAGTTCCTTTGAAAGGGTGGAAGAGTTCAAATATTTGGAAACAACCTTAACAAATCAAAATTCTATTCAGGAAGAAATTAAGAGCAGAATGAATTCTGGGAATGCTTGTTATCATTCGGTGCAGAATCTTTTGTATTCAAGTTTGTTATCCAAAAGGTTAAAGATTAAGATATACAGAATTATAATTTTGCCTTTTGTTTTATTTGTGTGTGAAACTTGGTCGCTGACATTGGGAGAGGAACGTGGGCTGGGTGTGTATGAGAATAGGGTGTTGAGGAGAATATTTGGGCCTAAGAAGGATGAGGTTACGGGGGAATGATAATGAGGAACTTCATGATCTGTACTGCTCACCCAATATTGCACGAGTGATAAAATCAAGACGAATGAAATGGGCGGGGCATGTAGCGCTTATGGGGGAGGGGAGCGGCGTGTACAGGGTTTGGAGGGGGGGGACCTGAGGGAAAGAGACCACTGGGGAGACCCAGGCTCAGACGGGAGGATAATATTTAGATCGATCTTCAGGAATTGGGATGTGGGGGTATGGACTAGATCGAGCTGGCTCAGGATAGGGACATTTGGTGGGCACTTGTGAATGCGGTAATGAACCTTCGGGTTCCATAAAATGTGAGGAATTTCTTGACTAGCTGAGAACCGGTTAGCTTCTGAAGAAGGACTCTGTTCCATGGAATAAGTAAGTAAGTAAGTAAGTGGTTAATTTATATACAGGCGACTTTAATATTTAAAAAAATTATACCTTTGGTCTACGCAGAGAATTTATGTGTTATGTGTGTGTGTGTATATATATATATAAAGCTATTCTTCCATATGCAACATTATCTGGTTGTTTTGATAACCGAGGAGAGTGTTTACTACGCGGTACGGACTGAATATTTATATATAATTTCTATTAATTGTAGTTTTTAAAGGATCATTATAAATAGTAGTAAAATAAACATTAATATTGTTTTGGCCATATTCCAACCTCTTGGGGTTTTTAAACACGCTGTTTCGGACACCGGAAATGTGTCTAATGTCAGTTATTGAAGCTACCCTTCCCTTGGGCACCTGGTCCTCTGATAGAAACAAATTGTTTAGGAATTTCCAGCCGAATAAAAACCGGTGTACCTGATACAGGGGACAGCCCGGTATTTGGAAGGGGTTTTTTTTTTAAACGAACGCAAGGTAAAGCAGTACCATTACCGGCCTGGACAGGCCCTGAGTTTTACAGGAGGTTGAGGTTCCCAGATTTCAAGACAATCGGCACATGAAAGTGGTAAGGTTGTCAGCCGTACGCACCGGCCGCCTTTACCCCCAGGAAATATTCCTGGTACTCATTTCTGTTAGAGGCTGAGTCGACCCCAGGACCATAGGGCGGCCGGAAGGATTATGTCAATGAAAAATTCCAATAACACCATCGGGAATCGCACCCGCGACCCTCCGCGTGCCCCTAAAGAACGCAAGACAGTGGGTAACATCCTGAATGGTAGCCATGTTCACTGCAATGCAGCGTCGTCACAAATATTAACTTCTGCTTACATAATTGTGATATCAGCTGCTTGTAGATGTCGGTGTGTTTGAATGAGCATTATAATGAAAACCTGTTTCATGGTCATTAAACAAAGGCTTGAAAATAGTTTCTTAAGCTGCCTGAAAATCAGTAAGCGGAGACTGTAGGTAAATAGTCTAACAGGAAACTGATTTTTGCTCAAAATTGGGTGTAAAATTTGTCATCAAATTGTACTCATTTACGCTATAATCATAAACAATAAAAAGAACAATAGTCATCATCATCATCATCATCATAAACATCAAGGATTGGACCCTTTGATCCGTTCCGTCTCCACAGTTACAACTGCTCGCGCCAACGCTTCTTCGGTCTTCCAGTTGTTCTTCTTCCTTGTGGTCTGTAGTGATATGATTTCAAAGGGATTCGGTTTTGTGGCATCGGTCAGCTCTGTCAACAAATTCGACTTCCTCACGTCCTCGATCGTGATCCTTGGGCAATGCAACTTTAGTTGTAGCGGAGAGGAGCGGATGAAGGCGATTCCTCGGCGCCTCAGAACCGGGACCTTCGGCTAAGGGAGAACACCGCTACAGAAAACGGGCATGTTTGGAGGACGTGAGATTAGCTACCACCAAACTTACTCAGCGAAGGACTGGTTATCCATCCTGAGGACACCCTACCCAACTCAGAATCTCCAGAGGAAGCACAGGACTGATTCGCAAAGAACAATAGTAATAAAGACAATCTGTCCTTAAATCCGGTATATAAACTACCGCGTTAGCGATGTATTTTAGGAGTCCCCATGGAATGTGTGCATGAGGTACCGTCATTGTTCGTGGTGTTGATTTTCTCCAGATAAAAATAGTTGTACGGGAAATCTCTCATATTTCATAAATGAAATAATTTATTTACACAGCATAGAAGATATATTGACGAAGTTTTGACGTTTTGCTGACTGTGCATCTCAGTATATTCATCTCAGTATTTAACCAATTTGATGCACAAAATTTGTTTCACAATAAGTTTTATTTCATGCCTCTACATGTTTCGAGCACATGTGCTCATCATCAGGAGGTCAAAATTGGTATCATCACACCTATAGGCGTGATGATACCAATAGCATGCTTATAGCAAGTAATACACAGTAATCACACCCGGAAAATGCATACATGAATTTTAATACTATGTGCTCATATTTACAGAACTGCATTTTAGTAATTTTAAACCACTCACTTCTTTCAGTGTGACGATACCAGATGCTGTATAATACAATTTTGACCTCCAGATGAAATAAATTTATTATAAAAAACAAGAATTTGTTCAATAAGTTGGTCAATTACTAGGATTAATCTGAGATGGCGCGGTCAGCAAAACATCAAAATTTGATATGTAGATTGCTTACATGACGTATTGTTTTATTAACAATTTTTCCTGTTAAAATGATTTTCCAAAAATAATAACATACAGACAAAATACTCCAGTTTTTCTTTGTTCCCAGTTTCTCTGTGCATGTTACCTTACTTGTTTTCTTCTTTATTTCTTTTCTATTTATTAATTCTCTTGGCTGACGTTTCTTCTTTACTTGGCGTCTGCGGAACACAGTTTCAGAACCAGTGGATTGTACATTGATATTAGGCATGATAATGTACTGTACCCTGCAATGTGTTAGGATCTTGAGGCATTAGCACAGTGTTATGTGTTAATAATGCCTACAGTTTATGCAGATTCGCAGATTAAATTGCTGTAACAGCAGTAGCATTGTGTAACGGCGAGGTGGTTGGGGGTGAGGTTGCTGGTGAGTTATTGCTGATACACGTGTTTGTTTTTAAACACAGAATTGTGTGTAGCCCTGATATTTCTGGTTGCAGAGTGTGTGTGGAGGATCTTGCAGTGCAGGTCTGTTGCCCACACGGCGTCCTCCGGACATTCCTTTTTCTTTTACATCGTGTATCCAAAAATATCAAGTAATAAAACACAGCAGATTATATGTATGTATGTGTGTGTGTTTGTGTATGTATGTATTTATGTGTGTGTGTGTGTATGTATGTATGTATGGGTGTATATATATATATATATATATATGTGTGTATGTATGCATGCATGTGTATATATATATATATACTTACATTTCTTCATATTATATATATATATATAATATGAAGAAATGTAAGTCCGTTAAGTTTGCCGTGCTACTGTTTCCGGTTTTAGGTTGAATTTCCTGTACCTGACTCTAAGACAATTCTGTAATTGATATACGTTTTTACGGCAGGCGTTTTTTCAGGCAGTAGTCTTATAGGATAAGTTTAATTCTCCGAAACGTCGGATCATATATTCTAGACAGAAAGAGGTTGTAGAAAAACACCATTTACATTAGCAGTTTGTTTACTTGATTTCAAACTTGCGGCGTGTTCTGAATGCTGTATGCTTTCTTCTGGGCAATTCCCCGGCGTCTGACTTTTATATGCCTAAAGGCGGAGTTTTGCGAATAGTAGAATGTGTCTTGCAGTTTGCTCTCCATAGAGGTAAAGTATTCTTGATGTTTGTTTTACCGTGCATCATTGTGATAACTGAAGAATAAAAACCAACTACCGTGTATTCTCGAATCTAATCCACACCCTTTTTACAGTTCCAGAGGACTAAAAAATCAGATGTTGATTAGAATCGCGTGCGGATTAGATTCGCGGTCGTGAGCTGGATTTTGGAAAAATGGTAGAGCCGCTGTAGGTGCCGTAAGAACAATACAATACCATAATTTATTATTATATTTATTATTTATAGTATTATATTATAAATAATAAATTATGAATAATAAATTATAAATATAATATTTATACTTTATTATCCATCAGACTCGCCGTCATCTACACGAATGTACGAAGCATTGAAATGGCCGCAGCGGTAATCAGTTGTGGTGCGTTTGTACCGCTGGCAGTTGAATGGCCACCTCACACACGGCGCGTTAGCCGGATAACGGTTAAGCAGGGTGACTTTTCTTAAACTATTGAATTTAATTATCTCCCTTATCTGCTTGAAACATGCCGATCCAAGTCTGCGTGCCGTTCTAAGTCGTAGATCTGAGCCGCTCGTCTGATGGGATTGCGGGTTCGAATATCGCCGGGGCATAGTTGTCTTTCATGGGCGTTGTGAGTCAGGCAGAGGGCCATGCTATGGGCTGATCGCTGTCCAGAGAGTCCTACTGATTGTTGTGCGTCCGAATGTGATCGTGAAGCCTCGAAAATGGGGATGCCCTTGCCCAATGTGGGGCTGCAGCGCCATAGAAAAAAATCCTGCTTGGAACAGTCAGCTTCTTAATATTGACAGCTGTCTCGGTCTGTCCTTCATCTGAAGGCTGTCAATAATATTCACAACAGTTTGTTCGATGACGCTCAATAAAGCCCACACGCGTGAATGTTTGCGACAGAGAGAGATCTGACTGGCCGGCCACGATTTCCCAAACACACTCGTCGGTAATAGTCACTAAATTTCGAAATACGCGGAATGGACTGCCAAAAACGAGAACAAATTGTGACGGTGCGGAGTGTATGTTGGCCGAAATTGGGAACGTTTTGTCTTCCGAAATATTTGTAAAAAAAATTTATTGTTAGACATGAGATGATAATATCAAAATAGTGGGAGTGACTGACACTGCTTACTGCAGCTTATGTGGTGCCTTCAGGAAACAAAGACAAAATGACAGGAAATGTATTATTGTAAGACCAAGCTAATGTAAAATTTACAAAATTTCACTACAACTGAAATGGCCTTGAGAACGCAAATTGCATTCGAAGAACTAGAAGAATCGTGACATTGACAGTGGGAGCTCAGGAGTAGACTAACCGATACGTGTTTGTGAGCAGCGAACAAAGTTTGCCGTATATAAGTACATGAATTTGAAGTGCAGTTGCATTTGTGTGTGCGAGTTGATTCTGTTATTTTCTTCTCTGCTCGGTTCAACAAAATCTCTGCACAAATTTCAATTCAGGTTTACTTTAAACTGAACACCTGACATATGGCACTATTGCACTGTGAGTGACAATTGACACAGAAATGCCTTTCGAAAGGGAGTGTATTTTACCTCCGCAATGTTGGCCATGTGAAAAAGGACGCTAACATCTCACTCAAGGTCAGAGCTATTCTCGTAAGTCGAATACAGTACCAGTACACCATTCCAAGGCATCGTCAGGCCAGATCGCTACAAACGTCCCTCCTCAAACGTAAGTCGCAATATAACTTGGCGTTTTGTAGGATTCGGACGGTGTAGAAGGCGAGTTTTTTGATCGCATAGCAGGGAACCTAACCGAATTAATGCACACAGCACAGCTTAGCGTTCTGTTCTGTTCTGTGAACATTAAGACAGCGGAGCGGGCTGCACGTAACACTTCATGTAATTCTGTGCACACAGTCCATTATGACCAGCTGATAGTCGCCGTCAATTTTTCCTGTAGGAAGCAACTTAATATGGCAGTCACAAGATTATGCAAATGATGTCTGTCTGCAGTTTTCAGTGAACATCGCCACCGTAGGATCATAAAATTCTTTTTAATATTATCATCCTCTATTGACTAGGAATCATAAATGACGTGCCCCAAACACTAGTTTTACTTAATTGCGCTCTTTGTGCGTTCCTCCTCTCCACCTTTACTGCTACATGTTCCGCCCATCACAACATTAACACCCTAACACCAGTCAGGAAGACAGACAAATTATGATTCTCCTCTCTCTGTCCAACTGTCCGTTCTGCTGCGGCGTGTCCGAATATTTACATATAGGGTCCGGCTGTGTCAGTCGCTTTGATTGACTGACTGACTGACTGGCTGGCTGGATGACTGACTGACTGCCTGGCTGACTGACTGGCTGAATAACTGACTGACTGCCTGGCTGGCTGACTGCCTGACTGACTGACTGACTAAATAGTCATTTAAATAAGCAAATAACAAATGACCTAACGATTCTACCTCCGTGGGCAGACTTTCGTCAGATGTTAGCCATTCAAAATTTCCCCGCATTTTAAGGAACCTGAATGTTCATTCCCATGAAAATAACAGAATGATATTTTCCGTATCCTGAGCAACATTATTTTAGTCCGTGCCCTCACATCGTATTTTTCCAAAATACGCTTTACATTATCCTCCCGTCTGTTACAGGTTCTTCCAACCTCCGTCCTTTCCTTCATGTTCCCCAACCAAGAGCTCCCATATACTCGTATATATATATATATATATATATATGTATTTCTCTTCTCCGCCACACATGCTACATGCACGACCCACTTCATCCTCGTTCATTTGGCACGTTCTACACAAGTCACAGTTCTGCTGCTCACACTAAAAGCACTTGCATTGAATGACGCTTCCGCCACTCATAGGCCAAAGTTGTGACTCTTTGTGACGCATTGTGACGTGCTGTATTAATCTTGCCGTGACATAACCGTGCGTCAGATTCTATAGGGAGGTCTGGTTTAGAAAACAGCTTTCTGGATATTGCAAGGTTTGGGGGGTTATTCTGCGACACTGTATCAATTACTTGGTTTATGCACTCTAAGATTACACACTTGAATTAAATTGAACGATGAATGTGGACATTTAAATTAGAACTGTTTAGGCACTCTGTGCTTAATATCAGAAGAGTGACTGTACTGCATGATGGGGGGTGGTGGTTCGAATAGCAGAAGATGTTACTTCTTCTGCAAGTAATGCAGACCATCACTGGGGCCCACATATCATTCTAACCAAGTGTACCAGCTCTAACTTGGCCGGAGTGTGAAGCTGACCACTCAACTTCACACACTGGCGAGGTGAATAATCAATGGAATTGTGCATCCTCTCCCCTTCCATTTCTTAACGATTTTCGCAGATACTGAAGCTTTTCAACCCACATATTCTTTGCCATGTGTTGAATCCAAAAGTCCCCAAATTCGGTGTTGGTGAAAGACTGGCTGCTGGATTAGGTGCAATGCAGGCACAGGCTGAGTGTCTGTGAGTGTAAAGGACATCAGCCTTCAGAGCTTTGTGAGTAATTTGTTGTTTATCGGGATTGACAGCGAGATACAGCGGGAGGGATGGTGGGTAAAGGGGAAGGAAACAGATGTGACACGTGTGGCTGTGATTGCGACGTTTAATAAGCAACAGTCTTTATAATTTGCAGTGATTCGTTATTTATTGAGTAGTGTTTGCGCGAGAATTCTTACATTTTGTGCAAATTGTGTATGGGACAGTTACAGTGCAATTCAAACAGTGTATTTAGAACAACCCACAAACCAACAGTTTCCCCCACTCAAATCAAGCACAGTGTTTGGTCAGTGTGACGCCTTCCATTGGCACTTGAAGACTGTTGAACATATTTATTGACGTAATGTTTACAGCAGTTCACAGCTGTCTGCTGACCGCTGCTCTGCTGTGATCCTGAAGTCTAACAAGTTGGGCACTGTGCTGGATTTGTGCAGGTGTAAGTAGATATAGTGCGACAGACAGAAAGGGAAAACATGTCTGTAGTTTCGGTAGGGGGAGAAAAATTAACTCCCTTTTAGAAGAAATTTAAATATTTCATTCGCTTCATTGAAACGCAGCTCCGACTGCAGGTCTGACCCCATCGAACACACCGCCATATAGATCTTCGGCCGCAGTGACCAATTCTTCAACTGCAGCTCCGGCCCCTCCGGCAACTGCGTTTAGAGTACCTTCAACGCCGGCTGTTTGTGTTTCAGGTGCGCTGCTCCCGATATCTGTCACAAAATGACAATTTGTGATTTTGTTTAATGCACTATGTACAATATTTTTGTTAGGAGCTGTGATCAGATTATAAATAACAAAGAATTGTGAGAGAATTTAT
>Ga0123354_10017562_pt1 | contig 11212 bp, 5 predicted proteins | sample TergutLab28metaG_2_FD_97872 | JGI IMG/M metagenome (GOLD analysis project Ga0123354, IMG submission 97872) | Labiotermes labralis P4 segment gut microbial communities from Petit-Saut dam, French Guiana - Lab288 P4 | ecosystem: Host-associated > Arthropoda: Insects > Digestive system > Gut ... | reverse complement strand
TTTGTAATAACAGTCTGAAGATGGCTTTACACAGAAGCCGAAACATGTAGCTGATATTACCGCTTAGTCATCTTCAAACTGTAATCCATGTAAAAAGTTGTGTTATACTGAAGAGGCTACATTCATTTTATTGTTCATTGAAAAGACAACGGGGATGCCTAACCTAACCTAACCTAACCTAACCAAAAAACTGTTGCTTTCATTCCCTGATGACGGTCCATTTCTGGACGAAACGTGCAGCAATATTCAATGTGATATTGTAATATGAATATCTAAAGAACAAGTTTGTGCAATTTTATTGGTTTAGTGTCGTGAATTAGTTCGTGAATTAGTTTGCTTTCTATATCTTCCAGTTTTTATTGTGCCGTTCTATTGTTATTTTCATCTGATTTCTTCATTTTCACCTTAAGTGTTTTCTTTGGGATCTGTGGACTTCTTTTCTTTGTATTCTCTTCAGTGGAATGTACTACTTCCAAAACTTGCGTTTTTTTTAATGTTGTGAAGATGAAGAATCAAGATAAACAGTCTTCTGGTTAGGTGATGACGCGTATCCCATTTATCTAGTTACTATCGTGTTGGAGGAGACTTCCACCTTCATCTTCTAGCCTGAAGGTGGTGGCAGCAGGTCCGCCCGAAACACCGGTAACTAGCTGTCAGACTGAACCACTTCACGTCACAGCCAGCTCTAACCTTCAGTGTCACAGCCGTGTGAACCACAGATCTCGCAATATAAATCATATTTCTGGCTGCTTTTCATAGAAATTATTTCATTTACCAGTCTGTTAGGCCGCAGACTATACTTGTGGCCTCCTGGGGCAGGTAAAGTGTTACAAGTTCGGCTTAAACACATTTGCCCGATGAGCACTTTGTATAATTTACTGTTATGTCTAAAGTCTCCCTAAAGTTTTCGTGTTATGGAATGTGTGCAAATTTCAAGCTTCGTCTTCCCGACAGCTTGATCCTAGCGTGAGGGGAGAGGTAACGAGTTCTAAGGCTAAATATATTATGGTTTCTTTGATAAATAAACTTTTCATTCAAAATCTGAGTTTAAATTGTTTCAAGTATAGTCATTGGGCTTCAGAATTCAAAATAGTCTAGCCTTTTCCCTTACGTAAAATGTCACGTGTACCCCTAGGTACTGTTAGTCACGTGGTTGGTATTGAGTTCAATATTGTACTATTTAATTCTTACCACATGAATCGTGTAAAGAAAAACCAACTTGATGCAGAATTTATTCGTAGTATATTTCGTCAACCTCTACATGTTTCGGGCGTATCTAAGCCCATCATCAGGAGCTACAACCGTATGTATACAACATTTGGTACTTACTGTACTTTTTAGATGACTGTCTGATGATTCCGTCAAGGACAACAGGCAGTCATCTGCAGAGAATAATAGTTACCATTTGTTCTATACATACGGTTGTACCTCCTGATGATGGGCCTAAATACGCCCGAAACATGTAGAGGTTGACGAAATATACTAATTACAAGTTGTGCATCAATTTTGACGTTCAGGTGACCCGGCATCGTGATAAATTCTTATAACAAAACCAACTAGATGCACTAATTTCTCAAATTTATTTTTTGGAAAAAAAAACTACGTGTTTCGGACAGTTCCTATTAACATCATCAAGTTTTTTCACTGTAAACACAGCAGTGATGCATGTCAAACAGGTTTGCTGACAGCTTGCAAGCAGGATCAGGATGGAACTCAGTTTCGTCCTGATCCTTCAAGCCTGTATGACATGTACCATTGCTGTGTGTACAGTGAAAGACTCCTGATGATGGACAGAGGAACTGTCCGAAGCATGTAGAGTTTTATTCCAAAGGTAAATTTGAGGAATTAGTGCATCTAGTTGGTTTTATTATAAGAGTTTGTGCATCAAGTTGTTTTTTCTTTACACGATTATATCGAGATGCACTGTCAACAAAACATTTAAAAAATCCGAAATGAAATTATGTTAAATAGAAACATGTCTACCACATAAACATCCCGTGTGTTCTCTCCTTATTCATTCATATTTAAATATCCCATAGCTTTATTGTTTACCGTGTGTCATCCTCCTGGTGTTTACAACGAAATAGAGATGCGGGTTTCTCAGACAGAACACAATTTTAATATTTCATAAATCAGCTACATGTTTCGGCTACTGTTTTGTAGCCATCATCAGGCCGTTCCCAAGAATATGAAAAGAAGAAAATGGTACAGTTACTGTATTGGTCCGAGATCTCCGATCAATACTGAAACTGTATTAACTGAGTTCCTTTTTTTATATTCCAAGGAACGGCCTGATGATAGCTACAAAACAGAAGCTTATGTTTATTGGACCGTGCATCATCTTGATAGTTCAGCCTGCATAAGAATACCACACCACTCCAGCCGAACCACACGGTAACACCAACACACATGGAAACAGCAATAAAACCCATGAAATAACTCAACAAATAAGTCGCAAGCTCCTGAGGATGGATGTACTAACATTCGAAACATGTTGAGCATTAAATAATGAAATAATAAAACAAGTGACATCTATCTTTATTCAAAACAGAACCTATAACACGTAGCTGAAATATTAAGTATTGAAATTCTGTTCTGACTGAGAAACCTGCTTTTTGAAGTCCCGTAGCTTTGTAACTGTTCCGAATCAGACCCTCGTCAATACAAAATTTTTTACTGGGTTTGAGATTCGGAATGTAGCCCTTTTGTTAAGACATCAAGTCCCCTGGACATTCTGTATATAGTTGAAACGCTAGAGAAGGGACATTGTTAAAAGTTACAAGACCTAATCAGCAGGAACAAAGCTGTCTTTCATCAAGGTGCTGTAATCCATTTAAACGAAACTCGTCGTCATAGAATTAAGGTTCTAATTATGCATAGCCCAAAATGAATAATCTGAAAACACAGCATTTAATTAAAATTATTAGAGTAAAAGTCAGGTTTAATGGGAAAGGCTGTACGAGTATATTAGCGTTACAAAACTTGATTTACATAAAATTACATTACGATAATGACACTAATTAATATCGACATGAAATGGGTGGCCGAACCACTTCCAGGTATGTTAATGGGCACAGACAGAGACGGTCACAAACCGTGATGCTTTCATAATTCCACTTACGTCCTTTAAGAAATGAAAGTATATTAAAATTGTATCATAACGCGTTTTAATAGATATGAGTAGCTTAATTTCAAAATAGCGTTTCACGAATAATGCTGGTTATTCCTGCTGGAGGGCTGGAAGACGGATTGCATGTTTGATTAGATAAGCATAGCTGCTGTACATGCGTATATAAATTATGGCAAACGACTACATGGACATTCCATTATTCAGCTGTCCACGAGGCGATGGACAAATGAAATATTAAAAACAATAACAAAAGCAAGAAACATGTCAAAATGATACACACACAGTTCAAACAAAATTAATTTACTGTGTATATAACTGGCAATATATCGAAATATTTCATCGGATTTTAAACTTATTCAATGGCTTACGGATGAAACAATCTCCTGGATTTATAAGGATATGTCAGTATATCAGTCATACCTTGTTGGTACGAATAACCTGTGCTTAGCGTTTGGGGCGTGGTTATGTTGGCGCTGTAGGATAAGTCGATATTGTGATTGATGACTAGTTACACAGTTTACATGAAGTTTGGTAACATCCGCACTGTCCATTGCGGACAGATGTTTTAAACGGTACTCAGTACTGTGTGTTCATGCGGTACTTACTACTCGGAGTAAATACGTCGATTCTAAAAGAGGGAAAATCGTCTCGAACAGCTGCTGTGTAAGCGTAATTATACTGACCAAATACCTTTCTGTTGTGGCGCTGTGCTGTAAGCCGGAAGATCGCGGGTTCTCTTCCCCATGGTCTGGACATAATCCTTCCGGCCGCACTCTCCCCTGGGATTGACTCTGCCTCTAAGTGAATTGTGTACCAGGGTTGTCTCCTGGGGGTAAAGGCGGCCGGTGCGTAGGGCTTACAACCTTTCCACCTTCATGTTCTTGGAGTTTCAGCCTCTTGGAGCCCTAAAGGTCCATCCAAATGTGTAAATTGATAGCTTCACATTTATTTACGAAATTAATTATTTCCCTGTCAGGTGGTAATAATTACGTGCATCCGTTTGGGAACGCAACTTCGATTAATACTCGGTGGTTCCTTAGTTTGTAGATTGAAGAATGACGTTTTCTAGAATGTGACGCCATGTAGACTCTTAGAAGTAAAGCTTGGCTGTACAGGGGTGAATATGGTATCATAATAATAGGTTATTCAACAACTGTGATCAGTAATTACTAACAGAAGCCCGATATCATTGTTTATATTTTAATAATAAATACTAGCCATTCAGAACAAGACTGGAAATGAACAAATGCAGTAACTTTGAGGCGCGTTCGCGTAACCATTGCTTGCGTGGAAAATTAATGTGTTTTTACATATTCTGAGTTTGTGTGCGTGTGTGTGTGTGTGTGCATGTGTACGTAACTTTAGTGATCCAGCATGCAAAGAGCATGCGCAGTATTGTCATCTGTGGACTCTCCGGCTCTACCATACTTTTCCACATTATCTCATAAACATTACTTTTTTCGGGGGAAAAAAATTTATTGAATTTAGAATGTGTGTTTTGGTTTTCTGTACATTTGTATGAAACATTTTTCATTCTAAGAAGAATTCGGCTACATATTATCATAAATGTAGGTAATACTTCATGTAAAGTACCTGTTATTCTTGACATATCTTAATCAAATTTTAATTTTTTTCTAAATATTTTCAAAAAATACCGTAGTATCAAGTTCCATGCAAATCTGTCCAGTGGTAACCGATTTGTTCCGTGCAGACGGACGGACACATCGACTGATACGACGAAGCTAATAGTCCTTTGGCTCAAGATAATGGCAGCTGGCGGGAACTTGTAAATGCGGTAATGAACCTTGGGGTTCCATAAAATTCGGGGAATTTCTGACTAGCTGAGCACCGCTTAACTTCTCAAGGAGGACTCTGTTCCATGGAGTAAGTAATTAAGTAAGAAAAATAAGGAAGTTAATAGATGATTTCGCAATTTTGCGAACGCATCTAAAAATCTGCACTTCATTATTGTGTTTTTCTCCCCTTTTATTGCACAGACTCATGTTGCCTTTCCCCGAGTCATGTATTTTCCCATTATAAAACGAATAAATTCTCATCACCGCCTAGCACTTCTGTGGTTCGCATACCCGTCATGTTGGTGTCGTTACTAATTGTAGGAAGTTACAATGTAAAACGTTGTGGTGGGCTTAATAGGCACAGTGTTTTTACAGAGTTTCGTGAAAATTGATAAAATTTAATAAAAATTTAATTTGGTCGACTCACATACTCAAACAACACTGTAAAATCCTAAGCCTACTTATTTCGCTTTGGAAGGGTACATTTTGAAATTTGGTTTTTCTGTTATATAAGGGAAAGCTCAAGAAGCACACATTTTTCATTTTACTCGAACATTAGCGAGAAATGTAAGCAGATGTTCATGAAGTTACAAAAGGACACTTATTCGTTGAGACACGTGTGTTTTCCTACATCCTATTTGTCAAACTGAATTTACAAAAGGTCTTCTCCTGGAGCCATCTAACCACACTTGACTTTAATTAAAGTGAAGCTTTGCCCATGTTCAGATTTAAAATTACAAAGGCAATTAGTTTTAATTAATACGACATAGTTACACCATTAGAACAACTCTTTGTTCTCGTAACAACTAAATGTTAGACCTTAAATAAAATTTCTGTTTAGTCAAGGAGAGTCAAGTAGCAATATGAAACTGACCCCGGATTAGCTTCAGAGAAACTCGACCCAAGATAGATTTAACACAAAATATAAAAGTTATTTCTTAAGCCTACGTAATTATTACGTAGATATGTTTTCACCCTTTTATAGGCTACGAAGGCCCTTAGGGTGAGTAGAGGTATAGCTCTACTCTTTCTAGAACCTCTGCACTAGATGGGGTGGGGGGTCAGCCGCACGCCCCGGCCGCCTCTACCCCCGGGAAAGACCCGGTACCAATTTTACAGGAGGTTGGGTGGCCCCAGGGCCGGTCTGGACGGGCGGAAAATCTCGTCCCCTCCGGAATTCGATCCCGGACCGTCCAGTACGTAGTCGCTATACCGACTGAGCTACCGGGCCCAAGTAATTATTACGTTATTGTCCAAAATTACGTTTCAAGTTCATTATCACTAAACTATGAGTATCAATAAGTGGTACATAACATCATGAACCTAACTGCGAATACATGTAGGAATTAGAGAGTTTGAAGTTATTGTACCGCATCATAATCCAGGTGGCCACTATCGTTATTTGAAAACGTGTGGAAATTTCTGCTCATTTTTTTTAGGGCTGATTATGTCAACTTATCCATTATTTACGACCTTACTCGTTTGTTGTTCTCGTAACTTCATTATAAGAACTGCTAACTACTACGGGAATGTTAGCCATTTAAAGGTAAATGGTAATTCCATGCACCACCCACTTTAACTCTAGTGATCTACCCATACGCCGTTCGTATGTTTTCGTACGATTTTCACCAAAAAAACCGTTCACTTTCCTGTACAACGTTAATCGGCTTGTTCTTTTAGGGGAGACGGAATTTGTCAGTTGTGAGAGAGGAATTCGAGTTCTTTGTGTAATGCGGAAAAACTTCGGTCGTCAAACGGTCATGTTTCAATTTTGGTTTTGTGCTGGATAAATGAAATCCCTTGTATAATTGGAACTTAACTGAATAAAAGAGGATCTCTGGCAAGACCCTTAAACGTACAGCCCAGTTGAAATGTGATGGCACACGGTGCCGCATGGGAGGGTAAGTAAAGGGGAAACTGGCCAATGGAGTGGGTAGCCAGTACTCTTCACACTACCTCGGAACATGGTGTATCCAGCATTACTATCATTACTACCGCTGATGCGCACACGTCGGCTGCCACTAGTCGACTGAACTGACGCCCCCGCCGATTTAAATGGACTCATCCTTTTCGCCGAAAGACGAAATCTGATTTCTGCGCGTGTGCCATCACATTTCAAACGCAGTCTAACTGATATTGACCCGAAAGTTTATACCTGTTATTAGTAACATTTGACATTGTTGTGTACGTAACGCAACACCAGAAAAATATTTCTGGATTTATGTATTGCGGTTTCATTTGCACCATAATAAGGTGTATTTACTGCAATAAATGCAACTTAAGCCTAACGAAGTAATAAAAATGACGAAAAGCGCATTTGAAAATCAGTATGCACCAAAGCAGTTTACTTGAAGCGCGCCTTCCAGGTCTTTCACAGTGCCGGAGCTAAAATTGGCCACGGTCTGAATGACAGTGGTTCGATTCTGCAGTGGCCGTTTCACCACCATTTCTTCTACGTCAGGAGTCCACCCAGATTTCTTATCTTGTGGTGTATTGATTGTTTTTCCCCGATGGTGAAGCTGGTGCAAAAATTAATAATGCTTGAAACTCGTCGTTCACTTTCTTGTATGTAAAATCGTTCGTGTCTGGTACAAGGATATGAAGTTTGCCTGTGTCTGCTGATTTAATTATTCAGAAGACTTTTGTAGATGCCTGGATTCTTCAGTATCTCCTTAGGTAGTAACAACACTGTAATGTTTGGCCATATAATGCATGCATAAATGTTAATCGCGTTCGCAAAATTGCGAAAAACGACTATTAGCTTCGTCGTGTCTGTCCACCTGTCCGCCCGCATGGAACAACTTTGTTCCCACTGAACGAATTTTCATTAAATTTGATATCTGAGTATTTGTCGAAAATCTGTACATATATTTCAAGTTTTATTCGAATCTGACAAGACTAACGGTTATTTTACGTGAAGATCAATATTCATTTATGATCATATGTCGTCCAGTTTTTCTTAGAATAAAAAGGATTTCAGGTAAACGTTGTAGAGAAAATCAAAACGCGCATTTTAATTTCAATAATGTTTTTTTTTTTCGAAAATCGTGCCCTTTATGAGACAGCGCGGAAAAATATTGTAGAGCGGGGCAGGCCACAGATGACAATATGGCGGGTGCGCGTTGCATGCTGGATAACTACGACCACACACAAACACTCAGAATATGTAATACTTATTGCTTTTCCACAGCAGCAATGGTTGAAAAAACACGTTTAATTGTTGCGTTACACGTGTATTTCACCTCTCGCCTTTGATTCTTACAACAAACAGCTCTTTGCTTACCGAACTTTACCAGAACAACGAGACACAATTTATTTTCTGAGACATAGAAACAGCGTTATCTTTTGTGATTATAAAAAGGTCATAAAAAACTCAAACATTACATAAAATTCGTAAAATTGACTTTACCTGGAACAAAAAAAAATCCTGCTGCTGAAGCTATTTGGACCAAAAAGAAGGAAAGTAGCGGAATGTTTGAGAACGCTGCGAAATGAAGGGGGGGGCCCATTTTTTGAGCTACTTGCAAAATATTATGAGAGTGATCGGATCAAAGTGAATAAAGATGGGTTGGACATGTGGACCTCATGAGAGGACAGGTAAATACCTACAATTTTGGTAGAGAATCGGGAGACTTGACGGGAACAAGAAGGGAGGAGTGTATTGAAATGTGATTTCAAGAAATACAGTAAGAAGTTTTGTATTACTTTTATCTGTCGTTAAGGTAGCGAGCAGTGCCAGGTACTTGTAACACGGTAAGGAACTTTGGGAGTCCACATAATCGTTAAAAAGTATTCAATAGCTTAGCAACTCTTATCTTGATGGAGTTGGTTTTATGTTACAATTTGGGTTCATACGCTCTTCAGTGCTACAAAGCCTGGTACACGTAAACATTAGTGACTTGTGTGTGGTGGGAATCATACCAGTGACCAGGCGTGGGTTCTTGATGGCGTAGTTGATGTTTCTGCGCGATGGCGGTAGACATCTGATGTACCGTGGTTCGATTATCGTTAGGCACAAGAAATTTTTCTTTTCTCCAAGGCTGTGAAGCCAGCCTCGGTGTAAAGTGGACGCTGCGTGAAGTTGGCTACTTCTGTCTAGGGTCGAGGTTAAGAATAAGTGATACTGTCCCCCAGTTGATTTCATGGCGTGCACTGTGATATGTCTATTTATTTTACCAATAGTCGGTAAGAACTCTGCGACTTTAAAATCAAATATGATACCTTAATCTTCTGAAATTGTAATTTTTACTCTTACATTATTGAAATAGTTTGGAAATGAAACGTAACGTGGTTACAAAAGTTAAGAATTTTTATCGCTGTAATGGGATGTTAACCGGGAATCGGCGGTAGAAACATCAAGCCTCTGTAACTTTAGTGCCAGTTAAATAATGTTCATGTAGGAGCAGAAAATGACATTTGTGGCTTGACGCTGCGGACACGCCAACCACTCTCGTCCTGTGGATTGCGTGGCTGCAGGCCTTGTGAATGACGGTGGCACAAGATCAGATAAAATGCCGTTGTTAACATGGAAGAATATCCAGGAATGTAACCGGGGTTTTGGTTGGAATTATAACTGGGTGGTACAATTTGTTTCTTCCGCGCCATATATCTGAACTTAGCGTTTTAATTAAGACTCTGCTTCTAGTGGAGGAGTTAGACGGGCCTCGGATGGTCCTTACCTTCTGAGGACACAATTTACGGGCTTACTAATAAAAACTTTTTCTTTCTTCCCTCGTTGTTTCTATTAATTCTGCTACCAACTGTTTCAACATATACAGTGTACGGCCTGCTAAAAAAAACGGCAATTCTTTTAGAGACTAACAGAGACATTAAAAGAACTCTCTGTTCACCTGCTGCATTTTATGACTCCAAAGGTTTTGACCTTAAGGCCACAGTTTCCTTGCAAGTTATTTTCTGGTATCGGCGCTTTTCTTTCGGCACTTTTCTTTCTCTCACAACGAACCGTATGGGGCATCCAGTGCCTGATTTTCCGGAGCTCCAAATCTTGTCAAATTTCAAATGCTTTGTAATTTTTCACAATACAGAGCTTAGGGCATGAAATAATACTGTTTTGCTGAGATTTCTTTAGACATGATTGAAAGTCACCGTAAAAATTTTGTGTCATGTGTGAAGGAAGTTGGTGCACGCTGTGGCAGAGTTGGTTGAGGCACTGCGCTAAAAACCTGAAGGTCGCGGGTTCGATTCCCAATGATATCATTGGGATTTTTCATTCGCATAGTCCTTTCTACTGCACTATGATCCTGGGGTCGTCTGAGCTTCTAACAGAAATGCGTAACAGAAATAATTCGTGGGGGGCGTAAAGACGGCCGGTGCGTAGGGCTGACAACCCTACAATCTTCTCGTGCCGATTGTTTTGAACTCTGAATGCTGCAAGCTTTGGAACCCTCAGGGCCTGTCCAGGCCTATATAAGGATTGCTTTACCTTTGTATGAAGGAAGTTACCTGCTTCATAATTTTTACCCTTTTAAGGTTGTCAAATCAAGAAAGACTAGTTTATAGCACGCTTGGTAGAGTGTGAAAAACCACAGACTTGCGTAAGTTATTATAGAAAGCAGACACCACTTGGGACAACACATGTTACATGGGACGGGAATATCTTACGATGAGTCTTAATGAATCAAGCAAGGTATGAGGATGGGACTGTGTTCATTAGCACAATGAGGAGAACAGTGAACATCGTAATGAATCTGAAGATTTCATAAAAAGGCAGAGTTTCTTAATTAGCTGAAATACTGATAGCTTCAGAAGAATGACGCCTTCCACGGAGTTACTTGTTGGAGAGATTCAACAGGTATTATCGGACTAACCCATCTGGCGCTTTATCATATTGTAACTTTCACTTTTATAAAAGAAATGCCTGAAATATCATATTCTCTTATTCATGTCTTGAATGTTTCCCATGATAGTATATCTGCCTACAGTTTCGCTGATTTTGAGCGTTTCTTTTTATGACGACAAATATTAATTACACCAAGAAGCTTATTTTATGTTTATGGTTCCGTGCATCACTGATCTGTATTCATAATTGTCCAACGAGATGCAACACAAAGCAGTCTATTTATTATTCTGTAAGTTCACTCTGCATGTTTCGGGCGCCAACCACGTCCATCATCAGGAATACACAAAACTGTAACTACAGTGAACTTGCAGAATAATAAATAAACTGTTTTGTGTTGCATCTCGTTGGACAATTATAATATATACCAAGAATTTTCATGTTTGTACCGTGCATCAATGACGATTAAAACAGATACAATTAGAATTA
>Ga0123354_10017561_pt1 | contig 11212 bp, 8 predicted proteins | sample TergutLab28metaG_2_FD_97872 | JGI IMG/M metagenome (GOLD analysis project Ga0123354, IMG submission 97872) | Labiotermes labralis P4 segment gut microbial communities from Petit-Saut dam, French Guiana - Lab288 P4 | ecosystem: Host-associated > Arthropoda: Insects > Digestive system > Gut ... | reverse complement strand
TTGTGTGGTGTGTGCGTGTGTGTGGTGTGTGTGTGTGTGGTGTGTGTGGGTGTGGGGTGTGTGTGTGGGTGGGGTGTGTGTGGGGGGTGTGGGTGTGTGGGTGGGGGGGGGGGGGCATACTGTAGGTACAGACACACAACCAGGGCTATAAAAAGCAAGGGGAAGAGTTGATGGTCAATGATGTGAATTCAGTTGTGGGTTACTGATGGTTTTTCAGTAATGGTAGCTAATGCTGCATATTCACTAAATGATACTGATGGGTGTTCAGTTGACAGTATATTGTTTAATGAGTCCTAAGCACAGCTGTGAGAAACAGAACTGCAGCAAACAATGTCTGGTTTAATATTAATATATGTATGTTATGTAACTGTTCTGTGTTTCCATTTTACATCATAAAATTCTACCCAAGCAGCATAAACCTCAGTAATCTAATGGGGTCCAAAACCCCCACTTGGAAGGGAAGATGTTCGAATTCCGTACCACCACTTTAAACTGAAATGAATGGTAGCTGAGTGAATTGTGTGACATAAATAAAGTGGTTTATTTATCCGTTCAGCAATTTAAATCATATTTCAAATTTTGATTAAGTTAACTCAAACAACTATCTCAGTCAAAATGATATCCAAAAGATTTTGTGTTTGCAGAGTACATTACATCATTCAGTTTGGGATTCCCTGTTCTGTGTCTTATGACTGGGACAGAGAGTTTCAGAAACTGAACCAGACTTCTAATCTACCCACCAACAAAGGAAAATAAAATTTATATTACAGTTGGGATGGCAAATTGCACATTATATTCATACATATACAATCTTGTTACTTTAAAGCTTGCACTACTCCCCTGTTCTGTGGACACTACATACATACAGGACACATTTTGTTAAATACTTAGCCGAAGCAACAGTCAAGAAATAGGAAGATACAACAAAAAGAGAGAAAATTTTGGATAAATGAAGATTGACACAGGCATGCCAAAACTGAATATGTAATCCAGTTACTTAAATAAATAATTCTGATATCTATTCCTCATGAGAAGAAATAGTTCTGCTCTTTAATATGGACTATGTTACTCACACGGTCGCGTCGGAGGTAGGACATGGCTTTCCTCCAGTTGTGCCAGGGTGACCTCAACCTTCCTAATGCTTGGGAAGCCATGCTGCAGCAATTTCATCACCTTCTTGATGAACCCCACATAATCTAAAATTAAAATTGCACTCTCCTTACATGTGGAGAATAACCACCACATTAAACAGCTTCCCCTGTCTAAACAGGGCATCAAATTCTAAGCACTAAAAATCACAGGTAAGGAGGCATAACTCACTTCCCAGGTTTAAATCTTGGCCTGGAAAGTACATATTCTGACAGTGGTTTCTCATGGTTTTCCTCATTCCCTCCAGGCAACTGCTGAAATAGTACTGCAAATTAGACCAAAGCTGGTTCCTTCTACACCTTTTACATTTCACCGTTCACTAGTCATCCCATCAGTCATTACTCTAATGTCTTAGTTGCTGACAGCATCATTACAAACACATGAATTCATAAGTGCAATTATATCATCTTACATGCACAACAAGATGTCTGTAGAAGTACCACAAGAACCATGTGTTTCTCTTTCACTTTTTTATGTAGGTAATGTGGCTGAGTCCGTGGTGCTAAGACTATAAGAACTTAAAACGCCTACTTCCCTTTAAATAATTCAATCTGCATGGTAAGGCTAACAAGGACTGGAAATTAACAATGCATCAATACAAATAAAAAAGCACCCAAAGTTGCCAATCACAACTATACTTCATTCCAGCATTCTGATACATGTTGCAGCCTAACTGATCATCTTCAGGCAGACTGCTTAAAATGTTACTACAAGGCACTCCAGTTCTAAATTTATAGAAAATACACATAAAACATGCCATTGTTTAACACACAGTGAGAGCACTCAGCTTGTTTTTCCATAATTCTCAGGAATCTTTGTATTCCATTTACTAAAGTACCTCACATAAACCACACACAGTAAAACAGTATACAAAATCATATATAGTTGTGAAACCTCTGCACAGTAATTTGAATGTGTATATTCTAATACTGTGCAAAAAGTTTCTCCAAATTTACACATCATCAACGCGTATACTTACATTTTTCTTAACTGTAATGTGTGTTATATTAAAAAATCCATATATTTTTTATGCATTCAATACATTAGATTTTTTGGGGGCCCAGGGTTGCAGTGTTTATCATCCACACACACACACAAACACTTGCACACAAAATGATCGAAGGATAAGAAATAAATCAAACCACATACCCCTTGGAAAGTCTTGTGGGCTCACTAATTCTCGAAAGAATTCCTGTGCTATTGTAGCATTTTCTGCATCAGAAGTGGAAGAAGCAAACCAGAACTGGAGAGTACGACTTTCCTGAGTATGTTTTCCTGTTTGTGCAGACACAAGGAACACACGGAATTCCAGCGAAAGCTGTGCTGGACTACTATCTTCATCTACAAATACAGAATACAAGGAAACGTAGTCCCAGTTCTATATTGTAGAAAGATCAAATAACATACTGAAACTTCAAAGCAAAATTCATCTCTCTAAATTACTTTACCTTATCTACATACAAAGACCTATCACTATGTTACATCATTGTCTTAATAGTAATGACTGATAAAGAAAAACAACTTAAAAGATAAAAGAATACATAAAAAACCAAATTTCTTTACTAATACATAAAAATATGTAACAATTTTAACAGCTCTAATATCACACAAATTTACTAGCGCTGTTGCTATTTTGCAGAAAGTTAAAATAACAGGAGTGATAATACATCATCTTCTGAGATGTGATGATGTGTAGTGTGGGAAATGGGTACCGGTGATTTGGAAGAACCTGCTGCTTCCAGCCCAATGACAGAAGCATCAGGTTTCTCTAAACTGCTGGCAATCTACCGGATTCCACAGTGCCACATCCCGGGAAACATATTACCACTGTGAGAACCTCAAATCTAAAAATAAATATAATTAATTACAGTTATTGGCTAATACTGTATTTCCTATATTCCATCCTATTTTATTGCTGTTACACACTGATACTACACTCCCTACATTTCATTTCATACTTCACAGGATCTGTAAGTACAAGAATGCTGACATGCTTCTTACTCAGTAATGTCTCACTTATTTTATCACAACAAACTCAGGTTAATCTACTAAGCATAAGCAAAATTGTAATTCTTCTCTGTCCTGTTTCCTGCTGCAGTGCATCCTCACTATCCACTCAGATGCCAGCATGCTTATTCATGCTCTCAATCATCCCTCCACGACCTGTGTTTACAACTTTCACCCACCATGTCACTTGAGTTACATACATGGTGCACATAAATGGACAGTGTAAAGCATTCCAAACACAGCAAGTGAATGAGATTACACAATACAGACCTCTGTTCCATGTTTCATAAGGATATCACACATACATACACTGTCAAGAGGAAGTGTAAGCTTTCCAGTTTCCTTCCCTGTCAGTGACAACAAAGGATGATGATATCATATGTAGGTTTATTTCAGGTTACGTTTTGTCTTTACATATCTGTCATGATTTGGACTCATCACTAAATATTATTTAGGTGATCAAATAAATGAAAATTAGATGGTAAGGGTGCCTAATGGATGATGATGATGATGATGGTGATGATAAAATGGATCTTCCGGGAAAGGGATGGGAGGGAATGACAGGCCCAGGACAAGGACAAATGGCAGGCTCTGGTAAGCATGGTAATAAAAACTTCAGGCTCCATATAATGCAGGGACTGGCTGAGGAACTATCAGCCTTTCAGGAATAATTCTGCTCCACTGAGTTTGTTGTTTATATCTGTCAACGCTACTATGCGTTGTTCTTTGCAGTATCAACATTCCTACCCAACAAATTAACATCAGCTGCAAACAGGTTTCTGAGCTCAGCCATTCAATTTAAGCCCTTCTTTAAACAGCATAGCTAGAGAAAAACAATTAAGCTAACACAACATCTTGATTTACACTAACAGTAGTTTGAAATGAATTCAATAAATGTTCAAATTACTGAACCTATATATCTAATACATGCACTTTAATTAACCTAATGAGCTGTTCCTAAATCTCAGGCTTTGGCAGCTGGTGCATAATGCACTGGATAAAATTTCAGAATTTTGCCACGTAAAAGGAGTAAGGTTTTGGTAAACATTACTGCTGCCACCTTCATGGTGAATGAATATGTTTCTTTTTGATATTATACTGACAGTCTAACCCATCACAATTAGCTTGCTGGAATAAGGTAAAATTTTCCATGTCCACACCATGAAGGCATATAGTGCAGAGTAGTGGTATAGAACCACATATTCAACTTGACACTAGATGGAAGCAATTAACTTCATGTCTTAGAAGAAAATCCCAGTACCCACTGAATAAGGCTGGGCAGTCCTCAGAGCCATTGTGGGCATTTCTGGAGAAGAGAAAAATCTCCTGCCCATACTATGGTTTGAGCCCCAGAGTTCCAAATTTATTTAATAAGTGTTACATGTTACTTCTCTTTAATAAATGCAGTTTTCCTAAAGCACGTAAATGTGTTGCACTGATCCATTACAATCTCACTCTTACTGTAGCAGTATTTGCACAAAAAATTTCATCAATATGGGACCTATAACCAAAGAATCCAACTGCCAACTATACATAACTTCAGTGAAAATTGTGTTTATGTTAATAGTGACAGAAGAATATGAGCTTAAATTTAATAGGTTTGTAAAATCTGATTCTCAACGATTATGGCCCTTAATGATCCCATTTTATAAATATAAATAAAAATGCATTATATCCACTGCTGGGGTAATTCCAAATTATACAGTTCCAACTAACTGAAATTCTGTCTCTCTGTATGTAGTGGATGCCTGGATTAGTGCAGACGGAAGTGAAATGATACCTTGAGATTTGTAATGATCACACTGTTAAGAGTAATTTAATCTTCATTAAAGTTTGGATCCATGATTAAGAATCTAGTAGTATACACAAATGTATCAGACTCTAGAAACCAATTAACTGTATATATTCTTAGCAATTTATAAAATACATTTTTCCATTTGTCAACAAAGCAAGTGGATTATCTAGGTAATAATATAGAATCATACATGCAGGTTGTATCACATGGAAAGCCAGGTAATACCAATTCATCTGCACAAATGGATCTTCAAACTGGCCAATATTTCCCCTATTAAGCTCTATAAATTGCTACTACATCATCTATCTAAGTACTGTGTATTAATTATTCTGTTCAATCATATACAACAAAGTCACATTTCAGAGCATGGTGCAAATGTAAGATGAATGCTACATGTATATTTAGACATTGTTCATGCCAGGCAATGTGATATAATTCATGTTACAAAACCAACAGCTTGCACAATAAACACACATGCATAATATTAATTCACTCCTACATGTTTTGGCAATCAACTGTCATTATCACAGAACCACATCAATCTTTAAAACCTAAAGAATTATGACATGGTTTGTGGTGTTAAATAACTTGCTATCATAATAAATTGCAGCCTTGTTAAAATACACAGATATAAAATACAGACAGATATGGTATACATAACATCAATACAAAAATGTTTCACTGTACAACAATTTTCAGTTCTTGATTTGCTCTGTATCTTACAGTTGCCTTTCTTGTGTTAATACACTGTTGTTTATTGCCTTTAACATTGGTATGTACTCACCTGGATATTAAGTAATTAATTTTGCAAATTCTGCTACACCCTATTTTTCATCAATATTATGTACAACACATATCCCTGTATTTTATATTACAGATATATAATACAGGGAGATGTGCAATTTATTGTGATACTAATAATTTTAATACCATAAACTGTATAATAATTCATTAGGTTTTAAAGATTAGTGTGGCTCCCAGATGATGGCAGTCGACTGCCAAATCAAAAGAGGAGATGATTAAGATTAAGAATATGTATTTGTATGTGCAAGTTGTTGGTTTCATAACATTAGCTACATGTCTATATTCACTTGTTAAACTGCACGAACAGTGATCAAAAGCGTAAGAACATTCACTGCACTGAGCCAACGGAACAGTATTTATTTACATTCCATACATCTGTCTTTGGGTTAAAAGGATGCAGAAAATACCATATTATATATGAACTGAAGTACTTACTTGACACAACTACAATTTTAAATGCACAGTTGTGCAGTCTGTTTCACAAACACTGTTTAACATGACACAATACAAGTATGGAAGTTATTTCATATAGAAAACACCACTACTTTAATTAACATGCATATAACCACACAATTTGAAAAACTACTTACAAACCCCACTATGAGCACACAGCATACAGCATAATCTTAGTATATAATAGAACACATGCCAACTTACATGCTCATCCAAGCAATATTCATGTATGTCCTTCATAAGCTTAAAAATTTTCAATTGAGGTAAAGGGATTGAGTATAATGAGTGTGACAAGAGATTTTTTTTTAACACAAGCTTCAATACTTTTCTATCACAGAGGAAAATTTCAATCATAGACAGATTACTGAACAACCCGGTAACTATGGTACACTCCTTTTTTAATGTGTCGTGATGTTAGAAGTTCAGCACTTGAAAATCACATTCATATTGTGTCTAAATTGTGTACACTGGAATTCCTTGAAATTTTTTCAAGTTTTTCATAGTGACAGTAACGATGGTACAAATCATTTGTATGCAGCCTAAACAATTTTCTACAAAAATCTGTTTTTTAACACCTGCTATTTTTGTAATAATTTTCTATCAGATTTTAAATATTTTATTTCTGTCAAATTTCCCCAGCAGCTTAGCCCATGTGATATTATGGAGTGGAAATAAGAGAATAAATTAATTTTACCATATTTATCCCCATGAGTTGAGTTAACTGCCCATATGGCAAAGCATGCAGCGATTAGTTTGGGTATAATATATTCAATATCTCTTTCATTCCAAGGAATTACCAGACTACAGACCATGGAATTTATATGCTTCTACTTCTTCTTCTACTTCAATTTACTGTCATAACCAATATTCAAACTAACAATGTCCTGGACACTACTCCACAACTACTGTACCATCAGTAATGATACCACTGACTGCAACTGTAGCACACCCAAAAGAAGTGAGATGAAACGGATGGAAAAAGTATGATGTCAAAAGAACTTACTTAAGATCAAAAACTTTTTCCTACATTATTTTCCTCCTTCTTCTTTCCATTCCTATTGTGTCCCTATTTATGTCCTATCTCACTACACAGTTCTTCATACTCATATTCATATTTATTCACCTTCTGTCAGATCTCTACAGATATGGAATCAGTCACAATAGTATATAAAAGTGTGAAGGGCATTTGTCATAACACAATTAACAAGCAGAAGCATACGTAAGATAAGCAAGAAGGTAATGAATAATAAGAATAAGTTCAGTTATACATTATATAAGATCTTATAGCTATTAAATTAAAATTAAATAAAAAATAAAGAACCATGATCATTGGGATGTTGATTGATAAAATTTATCTAGGCCGTAGAATGTATGTTCTACACGGTAACTCTTTAGTGTGGATTTGAATCGCTTGGCATCATTCGACAGAACTTTAATATTTGATAGTAAGCAATTATATATCTTACTTCCAGAATACAGTACTCCTTTCTGCACTAATGTTAAATTTGTAGAGGGTAGATGTAAGGTATAGTTGAAATGTGTATTCATATCAGTTCACGCATTCTGCACACTCAACAGTTAAATTAAAATCCCTGAAATGGCCTGAACCATGAACCCTGGTATCCATATGCAAAACTCATCACTAGTACACCACTAGAGGGATGATGAGAAATGCCTTCAAACCTTCTCTCACTGCAACACTGCACACGTCACACAGGTTACATAACGCACACTCAATTCTGTTCCACCGTAACTCAACAGCAATTATTCTCATGACTTTCCATAGCACACAAACTAATCTGTGGACAGGACATCATACGTTCAGCAAACATGCCAGCATATCATTCGTATTCTGATTACAGTATTTGTAAACTAAACCACTGTTACACCTAGCCCCTAATGTGTAAACTACACAAAGTGAGTGTAATTTATCTAGTGCTGTTCGTATTGTCGTGTGTGTGAACTGAAATGTTCCTAGTTCCAACCTTTTACCCTAACATGTAACATCAATACAATCAGTTCAAAGTGATTATTCCTGTTCATATCATGGCATTTCTGCACTCCAGTACTACTAACCTTAACCTCCAAGCCTAAAGTACACTCTATTTTATTCTATTCTTAACTACAGTGTTAAATGTAACCATGCAGTTGAACATATCAGGATAACACATTGTGCATAAGCACGAAAACTGGTGTGTACATTATTCTCCATAACAACATAAACATTCACGGCATTGGCATCGAAACTTCCGATAGTAAAGGGCCATGACTATTAATGTGAGCTAGTTTTAAAGCTGCACGTGGAAAAATAACAATAAGTGGTATATCTAACTGCCTTAATTACTGTATAATTTTTACAGTATACACACAATTCACAAGTATGGTAACTGGCCACACAATACAACCTGGCGGGCCACTTGCTGCCCGCAGGTTGCAGACCCACCATTTACATCAACAGTGAAGAAATTGAAAGTGTAAAGTCTTGTAATCCATGTTGAAAAGTAATTGATTCTACATGAATGCTACTGACAGCTCCTTGTAATACGTCTGCCTCTAAGACCTCTTTTTATTTCTAAAGTCAGCTACAGCTAAATCCACCTCCTAACCATAATGGGTAAAATAAATCATTCTATACTACATTTTCAACAAACTATAATGTCAAATCATGGGCAGTAAATAAGTAAACAAGGCCACAACAGTAATACAACACCCATAATATATCTAAGACACTTCACCCCCCTGAAAAAAGTGCACTGTCAACTGTGATGACATAAAACTATGGTACCAATTAAGAGTACAGCTCCCTCTTCTTCTTACCAGACAACTAATTAAATCAGTTTTATGAAAATTTAATGACAGTTTCCTGACTTTAAACCATATGTTTAGGATGGAAAATACACTATCCTTGCAGTTTTGAAAACATACCAATTCTCTATATGCAGTAACATCTGTACCTTCAGCAACCAGAAAAGGTTTCAATTGTGAGTTCATGTTAACTCTTTTCAATTGAATTAAATTTCTCACTCACAACAATCACACTGTAATGTTACCTATAGGTAACAAAAAACACACCAACAACTTTCACAGGCTTAATGCTGGAAAAGACTGCTGACAGTGTCATATTGGATAATGCAGACCTGCGAAACAAAAACGTTTCATGTTATGATTCATACCTTGTGTTACCTCCTTATTAATAATAATACCACGATGATCTCCACCAGCAACATATACTTTCGTCTTGTCTGTTTCCACCTCATTTGGAATAGCCCTTCTCTCAATAGCAAGTGTTGTTGAACAGGACGTCTTGCATTTTGGAGTCATAACAATGTGATCTGTTTCCATAACACAGAAGAATTACGGGTACAATCAAGATCGTCAGTCAACTGTAATTAAATTTCTTAGAATATACGCATATTCTTACAATGCTGCAGAAACTTGAACTAACCTCTCTGCGGTTCATTCATTGTGGGACACCCTACTCTCCAACGAGTTCGCTAGTAGATGTATCTCAACTATAAATAACGTGTTTCTACACAAAGACAAATAACTTAAGAAACTCAATGTGTATTGGCTAACAGTCGTAACACCATTACTGATTGCACAAAACCACGAACCGAAACGAAACCATCACGGCATCCAACCCCTTAACATGACCTACATAAAATGATGCAACCATAATGAACAAGGGCATATCTGAACCAGCCTCATCCAAACATGACTCACTCTGTTCGTAATGAGCTATACATGTCCCTGGCACAATCCAGCACAACCACACGCGATTCGTATCCTTCCGCCACAATAAAATTAAAAAGCAAAACGCTGTGATCTGTGCTTTCCCTCGAACTATAGAACTACTGAAGGAATTTCAATGAGTGCATAGTTTCCTAAAATTTAATCATGGAACCTTGCAAATTGTAAAACCACTAATATAGTGCTATGTACAAAGAACCACCGATTTAAGAAATTGCCCCATCCAACTGTACGCATTCAACGCGGTTCAGAGGGAATTATAGTGATGCATAACTTCTCCTAACCAACCACATAACTAGCTAACGACCGAAGTCCATGGAGCAGTGTCCTCCTTTAGAAGTTAATAGGTCGTTCGCTAGTGAAGAATTACAGAGTATTTTACTGAAAATTAAGGTTCATTACCACATTCACTACAGCCCGCCACCTGTCCTTATGCTGAGCCAGGTCATGTCTGCGCGACCCCCCCCGCCCCAATCTCTTTTTTAAGACCCATTTTAATATCATCCTCCCATTTATGCCTAGGTCTTCAAAATGGCCTTTCACCCCGGGTCTTCCCACCAAAATACGCTATGCACTTCTCCTGTCTCCCATACGTGCCACATACCCTACTCACTTCATTTTTCCGTATTTGATCAAACAAATAATATCTGATCAGTACAGATCATATACTCCTCAATTATGTAGTCTTCTCATTCCCGTTACCTCCCGTCCCTCAAAGGCCCAAATATCCTCCTCAGCATCCTATTATTGAACATGATCTACATTCCTATCGCAATGGGACAGAATAAGTTTTATAACCATACAAAACAATTATAGTTCCGTATACCTCAACTTAATCTTCATTTTTGGATAACAAAGTGGAAGACAAAATGTTCTGCACTGAATGATAGCAAGCATCCTCTGCTTGAAACTGCTATTGATTTCTTATTCCAAACAGAATGAACTTGCAGAATGCAAAACAAGTTGTCCTACCTCGTTGTAATCTGTTCTGCATGAATTAGATCAGTACCTGGCGATTTGTTTTTTGCTACATTTAAACCTCAAAAGGCACTAGTTTCCCTGCTGTTTGTATTTCAGTTGGCCAAACATTAACATTAGATTCAATAGCTGCACATAAATATTACTCCACCCAGCCAAAACAACTATGGCTGTTTCTGACCAGATCACCTGTCCCATCATCTCTTTTAGCACCAGTCTGGTAACCTTTCTAAAATTCATTGATACCCATGCACAAAACATTCCTGTTCTGTTTCC
>Ga0123354_10017559_pt1 | contig 11212 bp, 5 predicted proteins | sample TergutLab28metaG_2_FD_97872 | JGI IMG/M metagenome (GOLD analysis project Ga0123354, IMG submission 97872) | Labiotermes labralis P4 segment gut microbial communities from Petit-Saut dam, French Guiana - Lab288 P4 | ecosystem: Host-associated > Arthropoda: Insects > Digestive system > Gut ... | reverse complement strand
TTGAAGAATAAGAGACCAACTTGATGTCACTAGTTATTAAGTTTTATTTCACTTCTTCTATGCTCAACATGTTTCGGACATTAATACATCCAACATCAGGAGCCTGCGACTTTTCTATTGTATTGTATCGTAGCAGGCTGCAACACGGATATCACCCCAACCCAGCCACACCGAAACTCCAACACACATCGAAACAAGTACACACGACCAATGTGGTGATACAATAGAAAGTCGCAGGCTCCTGATGTTGGATGTATAAAGGTCCGAAACATGTTGAGCATAGAAGAAGTGAAATAAAACTTAATAACTAGTGACATCAAGTTGGTCTCTTATTCTTCAACTATCACAATGATGCACGGCCCAGTATACGTAAGATCTGAGTGCGATCCGTTTCTGCTTTGCCTCTGTTTTGTCACTACCTGTTCAGTTATTCCCACAATAACAGATCAAACGCTGTTTAACACAGACAGTTTTTAGGCGCGTTCGCAAAATAGCGAAAAGCGTCTATTGGCTTCGTCATGTCTGTCCTTCTGTCCGTCCTCCCGCAAGGAACAACTCGGTTCCCACTTGATGGATTTTCATGAAATTTGATATTTCAGGATTTTCGGAAATCTGTCCAGAAAATTAAAATTTCAGTAAAATCGGACAAGAATGAAGGGCACTTTACATCAAAACCAATATACATTTTTGATCATATCTCGCTCATTTCTTCTTAGAACGAGAACTGTTTCAGACAAAAGTTGTTGAGAAAATCATAATACACATTTTGTGTTCCGTAACTTTTTTTCGAAAAACGTGCCGTTTATGAGATAACATGGAAAACTATTGTAGAGCGGGGCAGTCCACAGTTGACAATATGGCGCATGTGCATTACATGCTGGATACCTAAGGCTACAAATATAAACACTCGGGTTGTGTAATACTCATTGCTTTTCAACTGCAGCAATGGTTGCACGAACGCGCTTCAATGTTACGTCACACGTACATTGCCTGTCTTGTTTAAATTAAAATTGTCTTGATTATGCAGATGACTGGAATTGGTTTTGACTGCTTTTTGTTCTTTGTTGGAGGAAAAATTTGGCGCCGTGTTATGGGAGAACAATAATTGACGTAGTGTCTGCAGTTTTAAAGGTAGATTCCTCAATTAGTTTGATTTTACAGTTAACTTTCTTGGAGAGAGCGGAAAACTATGGTGTCACGGATTATGAATGTTTTCTATAAATTACTATAGTTTACTCTTCAGCCTGCAGTTTTTAATAGGAAAAGAGTGGCCTCAAATGAAGCACCTATGTTCAAGTTAAGAAACTGCCACAAAATTGTCCTGCGTAGGTCTCTATATACAACACAGTGTTCTACATGATTGATTTCCAGTATATCTGGTTGTGGACGGTCCGGGATCGAATCCCGGTGGGGACGAGATTTTCCGCCCGTCCAGACCGGCCCTGGGGCCCATCCAGCCTGATGTACAATGGGTACCGGGTCTCTCCCGGTGGTAAAGTGCGGCCGGGGCGTGCTGCTGACCACTCCCCCCTTCTAGTGCCGCGGTTATGGGAGAGTACAGCTATACCTCTACCCACCCTTTGGGCCACACCGGGCCTGTAACGGGATCACTTCACCTTTACCTGTTATATATATCTGGTTACTCGGACGCTTTGCGAAGTCTTATTAATTCTGCGGACCTCCTGCCCTTTAAAAGTATCTCAACTCGCAGACATTTTGTGTGCAGCTTGCAGTGACGTTTACATTTCGAATGAAACGAAAGAGAAGCGTGCTTAAGCTGCGGAAATGTTGATGAAGTGAATGTGAGCATTCGATACGAAAGTTATGGTTTTACTCTAAGTCGTGTTACTAGAAATAAATGTGGGGAAATAATTGTGTCCTGATTAACAGAATCTGCTGAAATCGAGAATGCGTTAAGCACAACTCGCGGACCCCTGCTTGAGAGACACTTTGTTACGCTGTTATTACACATAACCAGATTTTGTAAAATATTGAAACATTCAATATTTGTTTCCTCACACCTCATAATATGCAGACAAAATCTCGCCGCCCCCTTGGTCAGGCCTCTCGGATCACATAGGGTCCACGGACCATAATTTGAGAACCCCCAACATAGCTGGTGAATGACACTAATGGTATTAATTCCACCATTGTGTTTAAGCACCACCACCACCACCACCACCACACCATCAAGCGTAGAAGGAAGTTGTGATCGTAACCCCAGTTTTCGTAATTCGCGTACCCCGGTAGGAGCTCTAGGCCTAGTCTCTGTTATCCTCGGATCGGCCCTCATGTTGCGGACATCAAGAGGTAACGGGGAATAGGACCAGTATGACGACCCGAAACTGAACCTGTGCTTTGACGTCTGAACACGTGTCTATTACGGATTACTCGTAGGGTGGGAGGATCTAACAATCAAGTAATTACGTGTTTTGAGCTGATATATTAAGAGACAAAATAATCATCTCATTATTTTGCGGGCTTTGAAGCTTCCATTACGAAATGACTAGGAATGATTTGCTAATGAACACTTTTATAGAGATCTGTTGTGTGTACAGGGTCAGCTAAAATGTGTGTGTCATTTTGGAAAACAAATGCTTTATTTTATATTATTATCCTGACGTATTGGGGCCAGGATAGAGCAGTCGGTATAGCGACTCACTAGGGGCTGGACGGTACGGGGATCGAATCCCGGTGGGGGCGAGATTTTCCGCACATGTCCAAACCGACCCTGGGGCGTACCCAGCCTCCAATACGATGGGTACCAGGTCTTTCCCGGGGGTAAAGCTGCCGGAGCGTGGCGTTGACCACCCACCACCATCTAGCGCCGAGGTTAAAGAAAGAGTAGAGCTATACCTCTACTCTCCCCTGGGCCTTCGTGGCCTCTTCTAGGGTTAACTTTACCTTTACCTTGACGTATTAAGGACGTAACAACACAAAGCGGTTTAACTCGTTATTCACTGGTTTTTCTGATATGTGAAGTGAGCAGAGAAAATGAATCCAGCTAAAGTGCCTGGTCCATTGGAAGGGGCTGCTGTTCATACAGTCTGTGGACTTTACAGCAACTTTTTCATTAGCACTTGGAAGTGCAAGCTGTTTGGAATGTAGGTACGCAGTACTCTGGACTTTTTCTTTAATGACATTAGGGATACTACTGCACAAAATGCTACCATAACCTACGAGCGATTCGCATTTCGGTTTCCACTTTCGAACTTTCCTTCCCTCACTATAAAGCATACATTTCTTTAACCTGACTGACTCGGAAGTACAGAGTCCTTTCAAACCTTGCGGTCGTACAATTGGCCAAGAAAATGCTGACCTTCCTTAAACACTGAATGTATAACATGACACTCACTACATCTTCTCATTAGGTTTCGGTTTGAGCCAATTGGAGCCACTCGAGACGTCCACACCACACTTGTTTAAATAAAAATCTATTATTACCTTCCAATCACGCCTGTACCTCTCAAGTATGTCCTTCATTGAGATTTTCAGCTGACTTGTGCGTGTTACACTTCCCGCTTATGTCTGACCCATTCCGGCATTAAAATCTTGCAGTTGAAGGTATTAAATTTTTTGTGACAGTTCTGAGGCCGTACCCAGGGGCTGGCTGTGTAAGGTGGAGACCTGGGTTTGATCCTAGGCCATGTGTAGGATTTGTGGCGGACAAAGTGGCACTGATCCAGATATTTCCACAGACATTGAAGTTTTCTCGTCTCGGTTATAATTCCACCATGTTTATTTGCCTGTCGTCCGGTGGACGGGCAGTTCGAGACATTTAGTCTCACTTTTATTTGGAAAATAATCGGGACATCGTAAACTTTAACACATAGAGCCTACATTTTCGCTACTGGATTGTGTAATGTATTCTCATTAGCGAAAGAGGAAAGCATGCTTCATGTTTTCGTTTCCTTTTTGTAATATGGAAACTAACAGAAGGCAAAAAGTGTACCTCTACATGTGCAACTCCACCTGTCGTTTTATTTTGTCCAGAAATTCGTTAATCTTCTAAACATCCATCAACATTTAAATAATGAAATATATACCGTCAGAAACAGGACTTGGGCTCAAACACAGGTCACTCAGGTTCAAAGTATTAGTGATGTGCCAATGTGTTTATGCATGACGGAACACAGTTTTGTTCTAATCTGTTGCGCAGTGCACAGTGTATTAGATAATGGATTAAAAGTTTTAAATTTGATATTATAGCAGGAGATATATGTTGTATATTTGTTAGAATATAATAGGAAATATATATGTGAAGAAAGAATGAGTGGCAAAACTTCAAGGCTTTCAGTCAGAACTTTTATCATTTTCGAGATGCGAGATGGATAGCTACAGTATGCGGTGTAAATATGGACAGGTTGTCGTAAGTTTATTTTGCGAATTTGTAGCGATTAAATTGCCACCGCCTTTTATAAACTGACTTTTTAATTCATCTCTGTATTCCCAGTCGATAGATGGAACAAATCTTTATGATTATTTGATTATTTTACAACTGTATTCTCACTTTTGTCGAATGTGACGAGGAGATTATTTCGCTGTTGCGAAGGTTAGTAAGTACAGACTCTATACTGTGTCCAGTTACTTCATGTTCGCATCTTTTCAACCAACTTTCTATTTGATTACTTATTAAACATGCTGAGATACTTTAGGCGTAGTTCAACAAAACGTAAATAAATAAATAAAATGTATATTCGCCGATAGCCAGCTTACATTGCTGTTACCGACAGGCACTGTCTGACGCGCTGTATTTGCCATCGCGCGTCGGTCCAATCAATACACCGCAAGATAGTTGCAGTTTTGAATACTAGATGGCAGAGGCTCTAGTAGTTCTAGGAAACAGTCGTGGGGAGTCTCGAATAGTCGATACGGGACATCGAATTCCGGAGTAAATGTTGAAATTGTAACACTAGTCACTAGAATGCTCTGGTATGTAACTGGCGCAATGACTGCCGACACGGAAGGTTGTACCTTGGATTGGTATGATACTGCTGCCTGACCATTCCAGGAAATGTGGACGTTGCGTGGGAGTGAATCCATAGAAACATTTTCAAGAAGTTCCATTGAGACCGCTAGATGGCTCGTGGAAGTCCACAGGCGGCCAGTCTCGTACACGCCTTGTATAAAGACATCTGCCCACGCTATTTGAGCGTTTCTTCCGACAACATACTACACGCCTGAGTACTTATGTCCATCGTATCGAAATATAAACTACGCTGGGAAATTACCTTAAAATTTATTATGAATGAGAGATGAAACGTTTGCCTTCTGATACAATATTTTTAAAAACAATTTGCAATATAACATTCCACACACACTCCGTTCTTTCAGTGTCCCTTTCTACTATGCCATAATCAATGACATTTTTGTCTTTAGGTTTGTAATTACTGATGAATGATGAATTTACGTAGGAAATGATAAACTATTGTTGTTGTTGTTGTTTTGATGACGCTTTATTTACCTTGCATTTCTTCAAATATTTTAATTAATACGAAGGTTAGTTTTGTTTTTCGTTGTCTAATTAATCTAATTAGTGTGACTGCACTCTTTTAGTTATGTTCACATATCCGTTATAAACCTGCTGGCTCCAGTTTTGTCTTTGTTTTCAGCTGTTAGCAGAACGATGCGAATTATGGATAATGTAACACTTTTCTGTTAGGTGGAGTGCTGGACAATACAAATTATTATTCTTTTTTTTTTCCTGTGGAGCTGCAGCCCAAATCGAGCCGAGGTAGCCTCATTTTAAGGTTTCTAGATCACACGCAATTGGATAAACACATATCCCGTAGAACTCCTCTGAACGAGGGATCAGCCAGTCGCAGAGGCCGCTACCTATAAAACAAACAACAAACACAAAAACGAACATCCATTCCCACAGCCGGATTCAAACACACGATCCGAGCTATCAAGAGAGTGCAGGCTTACGCCATAGGTTTCTGGCTTTGTGATATTACCCAAACTTTGCATTCCTTTCCTTGCTGTTAAGTAATGTTTACAGACATAATGTTTGTATTATGATGCGTGTAGTGTGTTTGTTTCTTGGTGTTTGTAGACAGACTGACGTTGTGAGCCTGAAGTTATTAAGGCTTTGGTTAGGTATTTGTGTCCAGCGATTTTAACAGAATCTCAATGGTTTATTGTACGATTTTCTGTATAATTACCATTGAAGCTTAAATTTTGTTTGTGGTTCTCTAAAAGAAAGATTTTTCCCAGTTAATTCGAGTGTTTGATTTTCCTACTATTGTCTAATAAATTTCCTTCTATTTTACCACGTGTGTCGCCGATCTCACGTCTTGGAGGTGTTCTTTGTGACGGGTACGAAATTGACGTCGTGTGTGACGTAACGGCGGTAATCAATGTGCTGATCTGCTTCTCTACCACACTGTATGATCGTGCATTTGTTCTTTCGGGCTGTAGAAATCCCCAAATTTATAGTCAGTGTGGAAGACAGACTTTGTCTTATATTGCTTAAAATTCTTCAGGATTTGAGGATTGTTTGACCGTGCATATTCCTCATGAAATAATGTGAAATGCCAACTTGATGAAACTCGGTAATGTTATTGAAGTTTCCTTAGCTCGACATGTTTCTGGCGCATATGCCCATCATCAGGAGCATTAGATGTTGAGTTGCAGCATATGGTTTTCTGCACCGAGTTTTTGGATGGGTGGTGGTCTTGGAAGTCGCTGCGTAGGTCGTGTGTACGGTGCGTATATATATATATATATATATAATTGCATATATACATAATTGCATATATATATATATGCAATTAAGAAAAACTCTCTGGCACAGAACCGCTAAATGAGAAATATTTAATGGGAAGTTTTATTGTGTCTTGGAGATATACTGTTATTGGGTAATGGACTTTAACTGAGAAAGATTATTCTTATCAAAATTCAAAGAATTTGGGATGAACATAATTAACTATTTGTAGCAGAGTCCTTTCTGAGAAGCTAAATTCTCATCTACCCAAGAAATTCCCGGAATTTTGCTGAACCCGAAGTTTCATGAGCGTGTTCAAAAGAGTCCACCGCTTTTCCCTCTTCCCATATTCATCAAATCTACACTTTCCAATCCTGTTTTATGAAGATCTGTTTTAATACTATTTTTCCATTCACATCCAGGTCTTCCAAGTGGAATCTTTCCTTCAGGTTTCCGCATCAAAACAATATTTGCATTTCTTTTTCTTCCTGCTATACCACGTGACCCGTCCAACTTATTCACCTGGATTGGTCAAGCGAAAGCTATTTGGTGAGAAGTCATGAAAGTCCTCACTATGGAATTGTCTCAGGCCTCCTGTTAACTACGTCCTCCCTCTTATGGCCAAATACCGTTCTAAGTACCAAATTCTCGGACACCCTCCTTCGTTTAATGCTGGAGACCAAGTTTTATACTTAGAAAAAACAGCGGGCAAATTGTAATTTTAAGTTTTATTTCTTATATTGCAAATGGGAATAAATTGTTTTTTTCCGAAGGACAGCAGGCGTCTCTTGCATTGAATCTCTTCTTAATCTCTACATCCTTTTACCACATTTTCAAGGTAGTTTTGGTCCGGTAAGAACCTGCGGTACTGAATGAACAGCAAAAGGAAGGAAGGAAGAAAGAAAGAAAGAAAGAAAGAAAGAAAAGAAAGAAAATGTAGGACGAAAGAGAGGCTGCAAAGAGAGCAGATGATGATTCAGCATGAATTTCTGACTAGCGTTTTAGGTTGTAAATATTTTTCCTGGAGGTACCTGAGTAGAAAGGCAACCTGCTCAAATGACAAAAGATTTTAGGTCTGTTGAGATTTTGCTGTAACCGTATATTACAGTGTATTATTTCAAAGAAAACCTGTGAAATGTAACTTACCCCAAGTCGCCCGATCGAGACCTACGTGAGACACCGTACATCGTCAAACAGTAAGCAAGAGACGACACTTAGAAAACAGAATTCTAACTTATCGCATATGTTGACTGGAACGTAGAATATATTCTAATTTGCGACCTAGACGTTACCAGTTACCATAACACCTTGATGCCTTATTTTACTGAATTATTATTTATGTAGGCAAAGTGCGGGTGTAAAAAACTAGCGTCCCATGGCCTGCTTGATTGCCGCTGTTGGCCCGCAAAGTTTTCAAAATAAAGTATGAATATCCCCCAGTGATTGAAATTTATAAGTAACAACTTTGGGCTGGATAAGAGAGTAAATTATTCTAGCAAACTGCTGAGCGAAACTTTATATATTTTTATGTTTTTTACGCGGCCATTTGTGTTAAAATGGTCGTCTAAATCGCGCTGATTGCGCGACTACTACGCTGATTCGGTGGATGAAATATATGCTGCGGCAGGAGAAAGAATTGCCCTGGCGAAATGAAGTTGCGGTTAATCGAGAACCTCCGTTGTATATAAATATTGGGTTGTGTTTATGTTTACAGTCATTTTGAGTAGTTAGTATTTTTATATTCATTTTAGACTAGCTTTTATTGACTTTACTTTAATGTAACTATAATTACTGTCATTTAATTAAAATTTAAACAATAAACCTAACAATATCAAAGCCGAGGTGATCTGATTCTAAAGAAATCAAGATAGATGACGGTGGTTGAACATGTAAAGAAAATCGAAATAGGAATATTTATCTCACAAATTCAAAGTAAAATGCTACGTCGGTTTTGTCAAATTTCGTCGGCGCTAGCAAAGGCTGTACGGCCGGACATTACGCAATACACATCGAAGTAAAACGTGATGTTTGAGGAAAGAATGTAAACCTGGATAATTGTGCGAATTAACAGCTTATTTTAAAAAGGAACAAATCTTAGAATTAGTAAAAGTTAAAGCAGTCCCTTTACAGGCCTGGAGTGGCCCAGAGGATTACAGAAAGTTAAGGTTCCCAGATTTCATGACAACGGCACAGGATGGTGGTAAGGTTGTCAGCCTTACGCACCGGCCGCCTTTATCCCCAGGAAATGCTCCTGGTACTTTTTTCTGTTAGAGGCTGAGTCGACCCCAGTGACACCAGCTGGGATCGAACCAGCGACCTTCCGATTTGTAGCACGACACCTTAACCACTGTGCTACCGCGGGCCCCTTAGAATTGGTTCGAATTAATATTATCTTTAGAAAGCAAAAACGATAACAAATTAATGAGTATAAATTAAGGACTTAAATTAATATGCATTTAAAATGTGTTTTATGCTTACCGTTGTAACTGCAAGCAACTCAGAAACGTTTATATTTTCTAGAGTGTTTAATTGGAGCAACTGAAATCATCTGTCTGGATAATGGACCAGTAATTAAAAAGACATATCCTGAAGTGTAAAACCGGTGGCTCAACATATAAACGACATGAAAAGTGATTTGTTGGATCAATTTAGATCGAGTTGTACAATTTTTAAAGCCTACTCAATGGCAGTGGATTAACGCACATACATAAAAAAATGCCGCTCAGCTTACGGTGTTTATTCGTGCTTGTATTTCAGATTTTGTTGTAACTAAAAACTTTTGGAATTAATTCCTACGCACGGAACTACCCACTGGAGAAGACACTTTCTTTGAGATAGGTAATTTACTAAAATAATATGAACTTCTACTTTACAAACTTGCCTGCATTGTAACTGACAGAGCCGTCAGACAATGACGGTTATTAAAAAGCGACCTTTGGGACAAAAAATGAATGAAAAACTTGGTAGCCAAAATTGTAGTTGTTGTAAAATACATGAACGTGTCTTGTGTGGCAAAATAACAAGACTGGAGAAAGTCTTAAGAAGATTTTTGTCAATCGTTATTGCTGGTGTTAATGAAGATCTGCTATATGGCACTGAAATTCTTTGGTTATCCTGCCACAATGTGCTTAAATAATTTTGTGATTTGGTAAGTGAAATTGTTATTTATTTGGAAATACAACGACAAGCTGCTAACAACATAAAAAGTATGAATTGGCAACGGGATGTGACATTTGTAGTTAGCTGCGCGCTGGAAGGTTCGGGTTTCGAAACCTGCCAAGTACAACACATTTTACCTTCATCACAACCGTCCATACTGGCTGTGGGACCCACTCAGCCTCCCATTTAACGGGTACCGGGGTTCTTTTCCGGCGGTAAAGTGACCGGGGCGTGCAGTGGACCACTCAGCTTCATCTAGAGCCGACGTTAAGAATGAGTGGAGCGAAACCTCCAATCCTCCTATAGGCTGTCGTGGCGTGGACAGTTACAGCATTGTACATAGCACCAAAATTGGTTGAATTTTCACCAGATATATACCATGTTTGGGATCATTAAGTCATAATTTTGTGAACAGGAACAGTTTTGTTAACTCAAGAAGCGAACCTGAAGCTCAGAAAAGTCACGGTTAACAGGTACACATTTGTCATAAATAATTAGAGTGGCATCAACGTAACTTCCTGTAAAATCTTCTGATTAGAGGTGCGATGTTAGACTGATACGACTGTACCAATGTTGGACCCAGTGAAAGAAACTCGATCATAATTTTGACCGAAGAGTTTATGTTCTTTAAAAGATGAATTCCTTTATTTGAAAATAAAACTTTATATAGTGATGTGAAATCAGTATTTAGTGATGCTGAGTCTTCTTTTAGATGGATGCGTTAATTTGCTGCAAGTATAGTGCTAGTCTTGTTCGGCCGGATGCACAGAATTTGTACAATGTGAGATTTGAGGTTGCTGAAGATTCATATCTGGGATGTTACATTGAGTCTAACGTACCCAGAAGAATGAATCTTCAACACAGTCACTGTAAGAACCCGAAATATCGCAAACTCCTACGTCGCACACTTAAAGATCTCTTTCATGAAGATCGATCATTGAATCATGTCGAGGAAAACAGCTGATTACTGTGGCAATCATAGGGAACGTACCTAAATAATCAACGTCTGTATTTATTTTTATGTTCATACCGTGCATATCGATTAATTAATGTTTATTGTACCAACATATGCACAAACAAATAGTGTAATATCAATATTAAAATTATTCCGACATGTTTCGGTGTTAATACACCATCTTCAGGGAGTTTACATGTTGTGTTGGCTGAAGTTTACTGTTTCCTTCTGACCAGCGCACCGCAACACACACACCCCCACACACACCCCACACACACACACACCCACACACGCACACACACACACACACACACGCACACACACACACACACCCACACTCACACACACATACCCACCCACACACACACACACACACACATACCCACCCACCC